>Ga0126373_10000572_pt1 | contig 24541 bp, 18 predicted proteins | sample PanSoiMetPlot_11_FD_92545 | JGI IMG/M metagenome (GOLD analysis project Ga0126373, IMG submission 92545) | Tropical forest soil microbial communities from Panama - MetaG Plot_11 | ecosystem: Environmental > Terrestrial > Soil > Tropical forest > Bulk soil | place: Panama | collected 2016-02-17 | reverse complement strand
TTCTCAATCGGCGCCCATGCCACACCAGTACAATCGAATCGCATTTCAAAGCTTGGCTACAGGATCCAACATCCTTCTGTGCTTGTATTGCTCACTTGTGGCACTAGAGGTCGGAATCAAAGACCATTTCTCAGGTACGGGATGGAGAGCTGGCCATAAAATCCAAGACTGGGTTAGCGAGTTAGGCGAAGCTGCACTAGCTGTGCAACTTGCGGCCAGACTCGCAGCCCTAAAGTGCACGGATAGAAGCGGAAGTTTGGCGCCGGTTGCAGCAAATTCATATCCCGACATACGGTATTTACGACACGTGACGGATTTTGCTGGGACATCAACGGATGCGCAAATTGACGATGCTTTACAAGTGGTCGTTGATATCGCGGCCGCTTTGAAAGCGAGGGGAGTCGCGCTGTGACAGCTTCTCAATTCCTGGATAAGATGCAAAAGTTGGGGTCCCTCCGGCTCGTATTTAGGTTTCCCTACGTCCACTTGATTCACGTATCCCAGGTTTTTGACGGTATCGAAGAAGAAGGTCGCGAAGCAATCCTCTCCAGGAAACTGGGGGTGAGTGCCAGCGAGATTCGACAAACTACGAAGAACAATCTCTTCTCGGTTCACCTCCTCACTCCGCAAGAGGCCGCGCAGCAGTTTCCCGAGGACCGATACTCACCGCGGGGGTATCATTGGCTGACGGCGTATACCGACGAACAGTTGGGTCGCCCATCAAGATTCGGCCAGCTGCAATTACCAGTCAAGGTGATCCATTTCTATGGCTATAAGGGAGGCCAAGCGAGATCAACGCTTCTTGCATTACTAGCTCGCGAGCTCGCCGAGGACGAGTGGAGGGTACTAGCAGTTGACGCTGACCTTGAAGCACCTTCACTAGACGTAATTTTCTCTCGAACGGCGAGGACAATCTCATCGACCCTGCTCGGGCTAACGCAAGGATCTGGCGACATTCAACCTGAGCGAATCCCCGCAACCCAGGGATCTGGATACACGGATCTGATTTCTTGCCGCCCGCAGTTACGAGACTACGATATCGATGCCACAGCGTTCTCATTGAGAGCCGTGCTTGATCCCATGGACATTGACAATCTTGCTCGAAGGATTGGCAAGCTGGCAGTTGAACGAGATTATGACGTCGTGCTAATCGATCACAGGTCTGGATTGTCCCACACTACTCTCCCTTGGATGGCCGCACTGGCAGGACCGGCAGTCGTTTGTCTTCGACTAGACGACCAGTGGCGGCCTGCACTCCAATCGATAAAGGCTGTCCTTAGCATGAACAGGCCTGATCCGGGGTTATTTGTGTCGTGGAAGCCTGATGAGGAATACCTGGAGGCTTACAGGAAGAGGAACTACACTCAGATCTCTGCTTTGTTGGATGTGCTTGCGGAAGTCGTAGCTTCTGGCGGCGAACTGAACTCGCAAAACTCCGATCAGCTAGACTTGAGTTTTTCGGAATTGGAAGATCACTGGGTGATGTGGCCTTACGACCCTGCCTTTCGTCAGTTTCGCGTTCCCGAAAGATCCGCGCTTTCAGGTCAGACGCTAGACGCGCTCTCAAGAATCCGAGGTCTATTGGACCTCTCTGGACGCAAAGGAACAAGACTCTCCACGGCCAGCGCGCCACTCAGCCCTAGCGGAAGTATCGACCCCGGCGACCTGATACAGACCGATGCGATCAGGCAACTCAAAGCGCCGGGGAATTCGATCTCATTCATATTTGGACGGAAGGGAACTGGTAAAACGCGATTACTCCGAGAATTAGCCGAGGTCAGATTAGGCGAGCCTCTTGTCGTTGACCCGAATTTCACGGGCAGTGCAGGCATTAAATCTGCCAGTCCGGAGTTAACCAAAGCAGGAACTGCTTTCGCAGCTAAACCAACTGAACTCTGGTGGCATCTGCTCTCGGCTGCCTTGGACAACCCGAATACTTCAAGCGCTGAGTTTATTCCTTCCTTTTCGCGAGAGATAGAATCCACCAGTGTTTCTGATCCAGTTACGAATGTCCTAACAAAGTGTGCCCGCTGGCCGAAGCGCATTTTTCTTCTGGATGGATTGGAGACGGCGTTCACTTCGGAGAAAATATTTCAGTTCGTTGAGAGCTTGTTTCTTTTCCTGCAAGTCTTGGAAGCTGACAGCCGGCTCAATAGTCGGATCCAGATAAAGTTATTTCTACGGACCGACCTTGCTCAGCGGGGCTATCAAAACATTGAACAGCAGCTGCATGGCAGAACGATCTATCTGAGCTGGGATACTCAGAAAATATTCAACTTCGTTCTTTCAAGAATCGCTCGCATCGACTGGTATCAGTCACACTTCGCAGAACTAGTCTCCAAGATACGCGCCGAGTACGATCACATCCTAAACGGAAATCTACCTGTATCAGAATGTGAAAGCCTTTTAATGCACGCTTTTCCGGCAAAGCTCAGCCGTAACAATCTCTTCACCAAAACCTTTCTGAAAACGTATTTCGCCGATACGGCCAGCTCGGAGGCTAGCACGGGTGATAAACTGCGTTACTATCCACGTATATTCGATAAGTTTCTCGAGGTCATTGCGAATCCAAAAGCAACTGACATGGCGTCGTTTACAGGCGCTCAATTAGACCGTGACGGGAAAATAAGCCAAGGTCTCATATTCTTCGCACACGAGGCAGCTGCAGCAGATTATCTTGAACAGTTGCGGTCAGAACTTAATTACCTCATAAGCTTTGCGACGGACGCGAATGAGAATGCGGATAAGGTGCGGAGTCTCCTAAATGCCTTCGACGGATTGAAGACGCCGTTCGCCCTTGAGGAACATATCCCGACGCTGGCGCTGCGCACCAACATAGATTCGAACGAAATCCGAAAGGCTATGCAAAGCATGCGCAACATGGGATTGTTTGAGGAACGTCCGGGATATCCAGAGGAATGGAGAGTTGGCAGACTCTTTAAGTCAGCGCTCCGGATGAAGTACGTTAGAGCGTAGTTTCCATGAGCATTTGCACAAATAGAAGATAGGAAGGATTTCTTTCGACTTTCAGGGAAACGAGACCGCCCCTCCTCCGTCACGCCGCTCGCGTGCTGTGGACATGTCCAAGATTTGCGCGCAGAGGGGTGTATCACTTTCCCCGCCCTATAAGCTACCCCAACAGCGCGTTGACAGGAGAAGCGAAGGAGGCAACACTGCCGGTCGCTGCGCCAGGAGGGGGGGTGGTCCCTTTTTCACCACCGTATACGCTATCCCCAGTTCACGTTGACGGGATAGCGGATATACACATGAAAAAGGGACCACCCCCCTGAGTCGCGGTGCAGCGGGGTGCGCTGAGCAAATTGGGCGGGTGTGCGGGCAAATGGAGCGGATGTGCGCGGAAAATCGAGCTCCCCCGGGCCGTGCGAATCATCGCGACAATTTCGGTTTGTGCACTTTCGAGCTAAAAAGGCCTCACAATGAAGGAAAAAAGGAATCGTAGGCACCATCTCGCGCAAGCGAGCATTGACCTTGCTCTACCCAGACAGTGACCTAGCTTGTCGTGTGAGCAAAAAACTGCTTCCAGATCAACATACTTCGGAAGATTCTGTAACAAATCGTTTCTAAACTGACGTGCCTGACCTGGGCTGCAAGCAGACGCAAGCAGAACAGATGCGTGGGCTGGATTTTTCCAAGAAGCGTCATCGATCACTACAAAATCCTGCTTGCCGGTAACTGGTCCTGGCTTTCTGAAATAGCTCGCCGCTACAGGCAAAACGTAAAACCTTTTTATAGATGTCTTCCTTGCTTTTTTCTCGGAATGGAGATGGTGCAGTCTTCGGAGGCTAGTAAACCTCTTCCGATTGACTGACCAACCCCGTTGTTGAATGTCTTGAAGCGCTATGGCGGCTACACTAAGCGTACCATTTGGGCCGAGGTGATCGGGGTCGATGATAGTTCGAAGCAAAAGTTCTTCAGATGTAACTAGTCCGGGAGAGAATTTAGGCGCGGCAGATTCGTTCTCGTTTCGATGAACGGTCAATTCCGTACAACTTTTCAGGGATTGGCTGCGAAACTGATTAAGTCGTTTGAAAGACCGGAATCAACCAAAATGTCATCACCGATGATTGGGGCTTGGCCGGTTTTCGCTGCATAGAAAGAGAACTTCCCGTTGCCGTAAAAGCCTAGATCAATCTTAAAATCTGACCCAGACCATTGAAAATTCACTTCTCCATCTGCTGCCACTCGGATGGATGGCCTCTTAATCTTAGTCAGCGGGAGAGTGAGGATAAAATTCTTTGCATCTTCAAAAGCCTGATTGCTGGGCGGGGTGCTGCCAGGCAAAAACGGACTGTGATACCTTCCACTAAGGAAAGTTAGGCGGTCAAACAGGTCCTTCGTCGGTGTTTCCGGGCAGGGTGCAGGAACTAGCGAGCTGATAAGAATCTCGCTTGGGGCTTGAACATTCAAGACGTAACTGTAACCCTGTGTTGGAAAAATGCTGTCTAGACGGTACATATCCTTAGGCCTCTAATCCGATCGCTTTTAGTATCTCCGGAATGAGCAGTTTCTTCAAGACTTCAACGTTGGCCTGGTGTTGCTTGTTTAAAACATCTTCTAGCGGGGGTCTATCCTTAGTTCCTTCTTGGAGCTCTGAAAGAGAATTGCAGGGTTTGGCTAGCCCAAATAGATTTGTATGATCAATCGTGACGCTTGAGGTAGCCTGCATCAGCGCGCTAGCAATGTTTAAGTTGTTCAGGGCAACGTCTTCATTAATGAGTGGCTGATACCAACCTGAATTACAGTGCCAATTAGGGCCACTTCCAAAAACGCTCGCCACTACAAAACCACTATCGCGGCGCAATAGATTTTCGGCTGATGCCGTTTTTGGATCCCCGTCGAACGTGAACCGATCACAATAGCGTACGACAAAAGCAGTAGCCGGATTCTTATCAATCGTTGCAAGCTTTGTCAGGGATCGAGCAATATAATTTAGCGCCAGTGATTTTGCCTCCTTCCAACTCGTATATTCCATCATATGAAACGATATAGAGTTGCTCATAATCCTGAAAAGGCGGGCTGGACTTCCATCTGCCCGAACGTTGGTGAAGGTCACACCACTGGGATTTTGCGGGGGCTGCACAGATGGAGGAAACGGAAATGGTTGCGCGGCTCCAAAATTCAATACAAATTGTTGCATTGGTTCACATTTTGAAAAATCCGCCGCGAATTCATCTTTTATGACGGGAAATTTTTCTGCAAAGCCGGGATCAAATGCAGATTGGAACAAAATGCCGATAGACATTTCGGCAATTGCGTTCTTCCCCGCAAAAGGTAGGTATCGGCCCATACTGTCGGCCTCCACATACTAAATAACCCGTCATCCCTTTGGCAAGAATAGTGCGCTTAATTCCGCTGCGAGCGCAGCCCCATTACCACCTTCGCAAGCGTTGAGGCCTTCACCTTCTTTCCATTGAGAATCCCGCGAATCGTTTTGCGATCAAGTCCCGTCTCGCTGGTTGTTTTCCGCAATCCGCGCGCGCTGATCTCTGCTGCCAAGCTTTCGTTCGCCGCTACGCGTCCGCCGTCATAATGAATGCACATATCATCGATGTTTTCGATAAAATCGTCCTTACCCTGTTCAAACCGCGAGATTTCTTTGCCGATGCAATGCTGTAGGCCGCCATTGATCGTCATCCGGCGCAGCAATCCGCGCGTATCAGCCTTACATTTGTCCCCTTTCGGCCCGAGTGATTTGATCTCAGGGTGCTGGATATAGCCGTTCAAAATATCACCCAGAGTTATGAGATCCGTTCGCGCGAGTTCGTCCAGACGATAGCTCTTTCCGTCATGCGTGTTGATGCATAGGGAGTGCAACCAACCCGCGCGGTTTCTGCTGAACGGGGTGAGCAGTGTAAACTTCAGCTTGTCACGGGTTCGAGGGTGCAGAACAAATCCGAACGGACTGGCCTTGCCTTTCATCTGCTCTAAGTAATGAGGGGTTGAGATTCTCATTTTCATCATTGCAGGTAGGCCAGTCCATGACGGTAGCCCATCCATGTCGGCGGTGGTCTCTGCATTTATGGCGCGCCCAGCAACGATCAGGATGTTAGAATCCGGCTCGATAATCTGCTTGAATTCGAGCGCCAAAAGAAAGCGCCACAACTCCCACCACCATTTGGGTAACTCGTTCTCGCGATCCTCGCTCGGAGCAAAAAAGATTAGCCCGTGCGCTTTGGGGTCCACGACTGAGACGCACCCGCGATGGCTGCAATGTGGTTGCCCGCATTTCGTTGTGTAGAGCGCATAGCGTTTTGCCGCTATAGACAGCCCAAAAAGCTGGCGTTGAGCGCCCTTCTGGTCGTAGTTTTCATCGGTAAGCCGCAAAAGATGCGGCACAATGTTGCGATTGTACGGGGAAAGTGAATCGAATCGGTTTCTAATTTGCTCGACTTCATTCCACGAAAGTGCCCTGATCGAAGGAGCACCATCAGGCAGCTGGACTGTTCCGCCAGCCTTGCTCGCGACGATAATTAGCGCATCCGTGTCGCAACACAAATACGTCCCGCCAGCATCGCTAACGGACCGCTCAATCATTGCGAGCAACAGGCGTCCGCCCGATGTAATCAGAGCGCCCAGCAGGGGAAAGTAAAAGCTACCGGGTTGCTCGATGGTATCCGGCGCAGGCTGCTCTTTCGTATGCTCGCCGCAATAAACCGTGATTTTGGGTCGGTTGCTCGGGTCAATCTTCACGGGATTCAATTCCAGGTATGTTCCGTAGGAAGCGCTGTTGGCAAGGATTTTGAGGAAATATTGCAACCGCTCATCAGCTTTATTCTGTTTCCGGTATTCGATAACACGGGTGAAGAAATCTTCTTTTCTCGGGTCAACTGAAATGGCTCCGCGCAGTTTAATGGGCTTGAGGCCGCGCTGCTTTCCGTGCGGGACGATGCGGAAAGCCTCTTGAATATTGGGCACATGCCCGCTTAGTAGGACGCTGGCGACCAGGTCAGGCCCGGCAACCCACATGGGCTGCTTCCAGTGCAATGCGTTTAGGCCGATATTGCAGGTGCCAGACTTGCCGTCGTACACGGACCGAACCGGCAAAACATCACCCTCGGGTACAATCCGCGCATAGAAGTTGAGCTGCTTCCAAAACGCGGGCCGGAACAAGTCATCCAAAGTGATCTTTGCCAGCAGCGCCCGCACGTCCTCCGTCGCATCCGCGGTGGTAAGGCGTGCCGCCGTCAGTACGTCCCAAATGCCCAGCAGCGCGTCAACGCTCGGGTATTCGCTAGTCAGGTCCACGGGCACGACGGGCACCGGCCAGCGCCGGAAACGGCATTCCGCTCTTCCTCCGTAATAAGCCGACATTGCGATTCCGTGAATCTTCGGCGGGATGCCCTTGAACTTCCGCATGGGTTCCGCAATTCCCATACCGCGCAAATATGCCTTGCCGATGGACGCGGGGCTGTACGCCAGGTCGGGGCGCAGGGCTATAGGATGCAGCTCATACTCGTGTTTTAGGGCGTTAAGCAATCCGAGCGTGGCGCGCACGTCCTGGCGCGCATAGGCGATTTCACTCTCCGTTATCAGTCCGGTAGGCTCATGCTCCATCTTTTGCGGGTGGGAACCGAACGCGTGAACTGCGCCCGCCAACGAGTAGCTCTTGTCGGTCAGCGCAAAAGCGAGTGTGTGCAAATCCAGAAAACGACCACGACGCCATCTATGCTGCTCATCCTTTCGGCGCACAGCGGTTAATTCAATTTGCTCGGCTACGCCATTCAGAGGCGCAATGCGGATACGTGGGCGATGCTGGTTCTCGATATGCTTTTCGCTCAAATGGCTGAGAACAAGCGAGAATCCGCCGCTGCGCGCTGCCGTCCAATTCACGGCGATGCGTGCGATGTCAAACGACAGGTTAAAGCCCACGATCAGTGCGCCAGCACGCACGGACTCCCAAAATACCTTCTCGACAAATGCAGCCCGGGACAGCACGGCTAATTCAGGGTCTGCTCCGTTTGCAAGCCGGTCCCCTAAATGTTTTTGTTTGTAGGCAAGGATTGTCTCAACGTCCTCGCGAGGCAGCCCGTCGCGATAGAAGACTCCCTCTTGGACGGCCACGTACTCTGCGCCATGAAGCTCGCAGAAACGCCAGACGCCAAAATTAAGCGCCTGCTCAAGATCAAGCATCGTCTCCGTGTCCCAGACGAGGGCGTGATCAGGCCAGAGCTTGGGTGGATGCGAGCGCTTCCGTGGTTGGTCCGCCTCCTCGCTCTTTTCTCCTGAGACAACGATGTGTGCCCGCAAATAAAGATCGTGAATCACTGCGTCTTTCCATCTAGCAATGCCGCTTGCCGCCGTTTACTGCTGGCCAGCATTTCAAGGTGCACGGCTTCGGCACGGAGCATGGTCGCGACTCGCTTACCCGGATCGGGCTCCTGTTGCAAATCGATTTCAGCGTCAGGCAGCGCCTGGTCGTGCAACTGCGCATGACAGTTCAGGCACACCAAGACGGTTAAGTCGGGATCATGGTTCCGCCCTAATACATGGTGTTCCCGGAGGAATTTACGCGAGACTCGGCGCAGGGCCACGAGTTCCGGACAGCCACAATAGAAGCAAGCAGGCCGCTCAGCACCGAGCTTTTCGCGCAGCTCGGTTTTCCGCCGCGCTGCACGAACCGGATTTCGGGTGGGTCCCATGACCATGTTCCTCGCCATCCTCAGCCAAGCTGGTAATCTGGGTTCTCTCTTCTTTCCACGGCGGTGCTTCCGGATCGTCCGCAGAGTGCGCAGGTTGGGCGCACTCCGCAGACGAAGCAGACATCACGTTCGTGTACGATCAGACGACCGCGACGTACTGCTTTCCCATGTACTCCTTCACTTCGACCTTGACCGGGCCTTTCCATTTCTTCTCCGAGTCCCCAAAGATCTCATGGAGCCTGGAATAGTTCCGGCTTGAGTACTTCACGGTCCATGAAAAAGGAGAACGGTTTACCTCAACATCGAGAACGATGCCTTCGCCGAATTGCGAATTGCTGGCGCGCATCGTTCCCAGCAGAATGACCGCGCCCTTGCCCGACTTGCCGAATACGTCCGGTGTCAGCCAGGGGTTATAGTCAGTGTTGTCAGTGCCCTTCTCCGGTTCTCGAATCAAACTCATGGTTATCACCTCCCTTCTTCTGTCGTAATGGACCGTCTGTACGGGGACAGCGGTCCAAAGTCGTGCTGCGCCTATTCCCCCTGTCCCTGGCCGCGGTTTTGTCGATAGAGCGCATCCAACTTGACCAAATCGGCGTCGGCCAAAATGTGGAGCCGGTCGGGATCGGTGAGCAATTCAACGCCGCCAACGCGCTTCCCAACGAAAGGCTTGAGCCACTCGGTATCCCCGGTTCGAAGGAATCGGCCAACTGCAATTAGGTGCTCCGCGGCTAGGTGTGCTTGTTTGGAAGAACGAACTACGACTGGCTCGTACCCATCGAAGGCAAGCACGTTTAGTTCGCGCCGGAGTGTGTCGCTGCGCGTGGCCGAGTAGTGTCCTGAAGCGTCGCGTTTGAGCTGTTTCCTTACCACCTTCCGAACGGTACGAGGCGTAGTGCGCTCAAGGCGCGCGGCTTGCGAGAGTGTTTCTCCACGGCTCCGCATCCGAGCGAGAACAGATAGAGCGCGCAGCCGTGCTGGACTTTGGAATTGTTGGCGTTTCATGGTCGGCAAGATAGAAACCTCGTCCAAACCAGCTGTCTCGAACTTCTGAAGGAAAATTATTTTTTAAGGTGGGAGAAAAAACTAGCAGATATAAGGGACTATCTTATTTCTTTGTAGGCTCCCCAAATCAACCTTTTGGCCGACTTAAGATGATCCTGGACCTTCTGCAGCACTGATTCAGTGTGATCGTGCGGGAACACCGTCCTTGAGATTTCTTTCACAGTCCTGCCTCTTTGCTTGAGGTCCCAGACTCTTAGGTGCGTGTCGTAATCCTCGAATCGGCGTCGCCCGATCGGAAAACGACCTCCTTGCTCCTGTAACCCTTGCTTATAGTTGTTCTGTGCGCGAGTCAACACACGCCTGGCAAAATCTAGAAGGTCACGCATCGGCCATTTCAAATCGAATTCAAGCACTACTAGATGTCCATATCTCCTCGCGTTCCCGCCAGTACCAGTAAATCCCATCCCCCGAAGTTCCATTATCAGAGGAAAATCCCAGTTCAACTCGGGAGGAAACCCCGTTGCCGGACCCGAAGGCCTATCTTCTCTAAATTCCCACTGATGTATTTTTTTGAATCGCCGATGCGGCGGGTGCAAATCTCCAACCCCCCACTTTGAACAGAGGTGCACAATCACTGGAGCGATTACGGTATAGAAGTATTTCTCATCAGACCGCGACCATTTAGGGCGTTCGTTGTAATCGTACCAATAGCCTTTTCGACGCAGCCAGGCTCCGAAAGAATCCTCGAATTTTTTGTAGTCTGCGCGGTACTTCTCGTTGCGTCGAAGAAATTCCCATTTATACCACCGGACCTTATCGCGTTCAGGGAAACTCGTGTAGAGAAACTCAAGCTCGTACTTTGGGCGTGTCGGCTTCATACGGACAACAAATCGTAATCCATGAAATCAGAACAGTCGACATTCCTGAACAGGTCCAAGTCATCTATCTTGTAGGAGCGCCTTTTCCCACTGAGGTGTTCAGTTGGTATAATGTGAGTTAAGGGAAACGGCACAGCCGCATCCCAACGAAAGAAGGTCGAAACAAAGCGGGCCTGCCGCCTGTTACCAGCAGACGACAAGCCCTAACCACCAAAGGAGAGTGAACTCCGATGGCAGCTTCGGCAACCGTACCTCAACATCTCCAGCGCTGCAATTTCGTTCCAATCCTTCCGCGACACGGTGTTGTAACTCTCTTCGGTTATGGCATCAAGGCCTATGTAGATCGAGGCCACCTAATCCTGGAGGATGGGATCGGCCCAGAGCGCCGCCAATCCCGCTTCCCTCGGGTCGGTCATGGCCTTCGGCGGCTCGTTGTGATCGGTGCGGACGGAATGGTTTCGCTCGCGGCGCTTCGCTGGCTGGCTGATCAGGACGCCGCGTTTGTAATGCTCGACCGACTCGGAAAGGTTCTCGCAACAACCGGCCCCGTGCGACCATCCGATGCTCGATTGCGACGGGCGCAATCCCTCGCCCAGGATTCCGGCACTGCTTTGAAAATCGCGATAGGGCTGATTAGGCAAAAACTGATCAGCCAAGAGCGGCTCGTTCGAGATCAATTTCAGAATGACGCTTCAACACAGATTATCGCCAACGCTCGTCAGGCTTTGATGAAGGCGAAGTCGAGCGAAGAAATCAGACGATACGAGGCGCACGCTGCTCTTGGATACTGGGCGGCGTGGCACGAGTTGCCTGTCACTTACCCTCCGGCAGACTTGCGACGCGTACCCGAACACTGGCGGACCTTTGGTAGCCGTCTGTCCCCGCTCACGAGATCACCTCGCCTTGCCGTCAACCCGCCCAACGCAATGCTTAACTATCTGTACGCAATCCTAGAATCTGAAGCGAGACTCGCGGTCTCAGAACTCGGACTCGATCCCGGAATCGGGTTTCTCCACAGCGACACCCGCGCGCGGGATAGTCTGGCCTGCGATCTCATGGAACCGATTCGCCCGCAAGTGGACGCTTTTCTTTTGGATTGGCTGCGCCGCGCGCCCTTGCAGAGGAAATGGTTTTTCGAACAAAGGGACGGGAACTGTCGGCTGACGAGTGGATTGGCGATCGAACTCTCAGAAACATCAAGAATTTGGCGGCAAGCTCTCGGGCCATTCGCGGAGTGGATAGCGCACACGCTCTGGTCGACCACGTCTCAAGCGAAGGTACCCGCGACGCGGTTAACGCAAAACCGAAGACGGGAGGCGAAAGGAATCCCGAGAGGTACGCCAACCGTGCCGATGACAAGTCCGCTCAGGTCGCACGGAATTTGTGTCCAGATGGCGTCGCGCGAGAACCCTTTGCGGGCGCCAAAGTTGGTTCGATTAGATGCGTACGATCCGGTAGCGCAGGCACGTCGGGCAGCGACTCAGCGTCGCCACGCTTCAGCACTGAGAGATTGGAAGCCATCGGACAAACCGGAATGGCTTGATGAAAAAACCTACCGCGAGAAGATTCAGCCGCGTACGAAAACCATTAAACTCTCTCTTATGCAATCAGAGCTGCGCGTCTCCAAACCTTACGCCTCAAGAATACGGGCTGGAAAGTGTGTCCCTCACCCACGCCATTGGCTAACTCTGGCTCGCCTTTTGGGGGTTGGCCGCTGGTAGGCACAAGAAAACTGTAGCAGGAAGTTGATTGCAGAAGTAGGCGGTGCGATTCGCTCTTAACGGAATGGGCGCAAGGCACGCCCGCTCTGTGGTTCCTGACGTATGATAATCATTCGAATCCGAACTGGCATGTCGCAACTCTGTTAAAGTGAAGCTCCTGAGTCGGGCTTCGGGTCTTATAACCTTAAAAGGAAAGTGGACACTTAGGTACGTGAACAAGAAGGAATTAACCGAAGCCGATATTCGCACCAAATTTGTCACGCCTGCGATCGTCGGCCCCGACGGCGCCAAGTGGAATGTAATGCAACAGGTGCGCGAAGAAGTATATTTCACCAAAGGTCGGGTCATTGTCCGGGGTAAAACTGTTCGGCGCGGTGAGACTAAGAAAATAGACTATGTACTCTACTACAAACCCAACCTTCCAATTGCTATTGTAGAAGCCAAAGACAACCACCACTCCGTAGGCGCTGGCATGCAGCAGGCCCTCGAATATGCTGAGGTTTTGGACATTCCATTTGTCTTCAGCTCCAACGGCGACGCCTTTCTTGAACATGATCGCACCAAGCCGGCCTTTGTCGAAAGAGAGTTGCCGTTAGAGGAATTTCCTTCGGCCGAGGACCTATGGTCGCGCTACCGCGCGGCCAAAGGATACACTCCTTCGCAAGAAGCCATAAGCAAACAGGACTATTTCGAGGATGGTTCTAGCAAGGTTCCTCGGTACTATCAGCTAATCGCAATCAACCGCACCGTCGATGCCATAGCCCGTGGTGAGAACCGCATTCTGCTAGTGATGGCCACTGGCACTGGAAAAACATATACGGCGTTCCAAATCATTTGGCGACTTTGGAAGGCTGGAGCGAAGAAACGCATACTTTTCCTGGTCGATCGCAACGTTCTGGCCGATCAAACTAAGACGAATGACTTTAAGCCTTTCGGTCAGGCGATGACCAAGATCACCAACCGAACGGTCGACAAGGCATACGAAATTTACCTGTCTCTCTATCAAGCCGTAACAGGCACCGAGGAAGAGCAAAATATTTATAAGCAATTCTCGCCTGATTTTTTTGATCTGGTCATTGTTGACGAGTGCCATCGAGGCAGTGCGGCCGAGGATGCTGCATGGCGAAAAGTACTAGAATACTTTTCATCGGCGACTCAAATCGGGCTGACTGCGACTCCGAAGGAAACAAAAGACATTTCCAACATCGAGTACTTTGGAGACCCAATCTATACGTATTCTCTCAAGCAAGGCATTTCAGACGGATTTCTCGCGCCATATAAAGTCGTGCGTATCGGCATTGACAAGGATCTCGACGGCTGGCGACCCGAAAAAGGCAAAACGGACAAATATGGCTATGAGATCGAAGATCGAGAATACAACGAATCAGATTTCGACCGAAACCTAATTCTTGAAAAGCGAACCGAGCTCGTGGCCTCCAAGATTAGCGATTTTCTGAAGAATACTGACCGCTTTGCAAAGACTATCGTCTTCTGCGAAGACATCGAACACGCTGAACGTATGCGCCAAGCCCTGGTAAATGCCAACTCAGACTTGGCTGCAGCAAACAGCAAGTATGTGATGCGCATCACGGGTGACAGTGAGGAGGGCAAAGCCCAACTGGACAACTTCATTGATCCCGAATCTACTTTTCCGGTTATTGCGACTACATCAAGGCTCATGTCGACAGGTGTTGATGCTCAGACCTGCCGACTCATCGTACTTGATCGACGGATCAATTCAATGACGGAATTCAAGCAGATCATTGGACGCGGTACGCGTATTAACGAAGACTATAATAAACTCTTCTTCACAATTATGGATTTTAAGCGCGCTACCGCCCTCTTTGCTGATCCGGAGTTCGACGGTGAACCTGTTCAGGTCTACGAACCCAGTTCTGGTGAGCCTCCGGCGCCGCCCGATGATGTACTCGAAGGCGCTGAAAAAGGATCACTGCATGAAACCGTTCTTAGTTTGCCTGACATTGCAGAGCCTCAAAGAAGCGAACGACCGGCAAAATATTACGTGGATGATGTTGAGGTTGAAGTGGCAACGGAGCGGGTTCAATATATCGACGCCGAGGGTAATCTTACTACCGAAAGCCTGAAGGATTTCACCCGTAGAATGGTTCGTAAGCAATACGTGTCGCTCTCAGTGTTTTTGGATGCGTGGAATGCCGCTGATCGCAAGCGCGTGATTATTGAAGAGCTTATGAACCGGGGAGTGTTTTTCGAAGAACTAGAAGAACATGTAGGTGGACAATTCGATGCCTTCGATCTCATCTGCCACGTTGCCTTTGATCAGCCGCCGCTCAGCCGCAGGGAACGTGCGGAAAGAGTTCGAAAGCGCAATGTTTTCACGAAATACGGCGAAAAGGCGCGTGAGGTACTTAATGCATTACTCGACCGTTATGCCGATGGTGGAGTGACCAGCATAGAATCCCTTGACATTCTAAAGGTCAGGCCGCTCCCTAGTTTTGGTACGCCCACCGAAATCTTACATATTTTTGGTGGTAAGGGTGGCTACCTCGCCGCCGTTCACGAACTTGAGTTGCAGCTCTATCACGGAGCTACTTAATACATGCCTAATGTTTCTAATTTAGTTAAAACCATACAAGACATCATGCGCAAAGACGCTGGTACCTATGGTGATGCCCAGCGTTTGGAGCAGCTCGGCTGGATGTTCTTCCTCAAAATCTTCGACGCCAGGGAACAGGAGTTAGAGCTGTTACGTGACGATTACAAGTCGCCGCTGCCACAACATTTGCGCTGGGCAAATTGGGCTGATGATGCAGAGGGCATTACAGGCGATGCGCTCCTCGATTTTGTCAACAATTCGCTACTTCCCAAGTTGAAAAATCTTTCCACTGGCGACCGGATGTCAATACTGATTCGTACGACGTTCGACGGTGCTAACAACTACATGAAGAATGGCACCCTAATGCGGCAGGTTATCAATAAGATTAACGGAATCGACTTCAACGCCTCCGAAGACCGCCACATGTTCGGGGACATCTACGAGAAATTGCTCAAAGATCTTCAATCGGCTGGCAATGCTGGTGAATTTTATACACCTCGTGCCGTTACCCAATTCATTGTCGAGCAGGTTGATCCGCAGCTGGGTGAGTCCATCCTCGATCCGGCTTGCGGCACGGGTGGTTTCTTGGTTTGTGCAATTGAGCACCTCCGTAAGCAAGTGCGAACCGAAGTTGACGAGCGGATCGTTCAAGAGTGTTTTGCTGGGATTGAGAAAAAACACTTACCGCATGTCCTATGCATCACAAATCTTCTCCTTCATGGAATCGATGTTCCCAGCAATGTTCGACATGACAACACTCTGGCTCGTCCTCTTCGGGATTGGTCGCCCAGCGAACGGGTCGATGTTATCGTCACCAACCCTCCCTTCGGTGGCATGGAGGAGGATGGAATCGAATCGAATTTTCCAGCTGAGTTTCGCACGCGTGAGACAGCCGACCTGTTCTTGGTGCTCCTTATGAAGCTGTTGAAGCCGGGAGGGCGAGCTGGGCTTGTTTTGCCTGATGGCACGCTCTTCGGAGAGGGTGTCAAGACTCGCATTAAGGAAGCATTGCTCACTGAATGCAACCTGCACACAATCGTTCGCCTTCCGAATGGAGTGTTCAATCCTTATACCGGTATCCGTACTAACCTCCTCTTTTTCACGAAGGGACATCCGACAGACGAGATCTGGTACTACGAGCATCCTTATCCGCCCGGAGCAAAGAGCTACAACAAAGGTAAACCAATCCGCGTCGAAGAGTTCGAGCCCGAAAAGGTCTGGTGGCACAATCGGACCGAGAGCGCGAGTGCTTGGCGTGTCTCTCTTGAACAGATCAAAGCAGTCAATTACAGTTTGGACTTCAAGAACCCACACCAAATTGATAACGGTCCCGCAAACGTACAACACCTGCTGGCCCAGTACGAAGAGCTGCTTGCCGAAGCCGCGAAGACGATGTCGACACTCAAGACAGAGCTGAAACATGCTCTTTCTGAAACCTCTGACGAGCCACAATGAATATCGAAGTGTTTTTCGAGAAGTTTGAGCAACTTGCCGAAACGCCGGGCGCCGTGGAAAGGCTACGCGAATTGGTCCTGCAATTAGCAATACGCGGCAAACTGACCATTCAATTTTCCGGCGAGTCAGTGCGGTCTCAGCTTGAAAGAATAAGGAAGTCCGAGTCTGACGGGCACCAACAAGACTTATTAAATCTGGACGAATCTCCTTACTCATTAAATCTGGACGAGTCTCCTTTCTCAATACCTGGGACATGGGGTTGGGTACGTCTCGGCGATGCTATGACTCTGGTCAACGGCCGGGCATTTAAGCAAGAAGAGTGGTCAACGGAAGGCACACCGATTATCCGTATTCAAAATCTCAATAATGAGAGTGCGCCTTTTAATCGATGCTCGATTGAAGTTGATGCGAAGGTACATGTTAATACTGGGGACTTCCTCATCAGTTGGTCCGGAACACCTGGAACGTCGTTCGGTGCTTTCATCTGGAACCGTGGCTTCGCCTACCTCAATCAACATATCTTCCGCTGTGAATTGGTCGAAGGAGTGTTTGAAAAAGAATTCCTTCGGCTTGCCGTGAATGGTCGCTTGGACGAAATGATCTCTCAAGCACAGGGTGCCGTTGGACTGCGACACATTACAAAAGGGCGGTTAGAGAACATTTTGCTCGCACTGCCGCCATTGCCTGAGCAGAAACGCATCGTCACCAAAGTTGATCAGCTCACAGCGTTGGTCGACCGATTGGGATCACAACTTGCTGCTTCTCGAGCTGCTGCGGAGTCACTAATGTCTGCATTTACGTCTGAGCTACTCAGCTCCAAGGACTGAATCCATGTCCAACCGACTAAACTCTCTCTTCGATCACGAAGCTACGCTTGAGGAACTTGCCGGTATTGGCAAGAACCGTCGCTTCGACGATGTCGTTGATGATGAAGACTATGAACAGATCCAAGTGATCTGCAAACGCGGTAACGAGGAAATCGCTCTCGCAAAGCCAAGCCGTGCGTTTTACTTCGGAGACCGCAATCTTTACGATCAGGAGGCTAAGCGCTTCGATCAAGACGAGAGGGCGCGGATTCTAAACACGGATGCGTTTCGGGATAACGCGCAAGTCTTCGACGAATTGAAACGATCATGTCAGCGAGGATTTGTGATTCCGTTTGTGGGCGCAGGCATGTCTACATGTGCAGGGCTACCGACCTGGAAGGAGTATCTGCTCAGTCGCTGTGAAGATGCTGACCTGGATCGCAATGCGATAAGAGAGCGACTGGAGACTAGGGGTGAGTATGAGAGCGTTATCGACGATATCGTTCAAAGGTTGACAATCAATCGATTCGAACGAGATTTCGAGAGGAGCTTCCAAGTTCCCGAGACTATCAATGGCGCAGTGGCTCTGATCCCGAAGCTTTTCGACTGCTGCGCAATTACAACCAACTTCGATCGCGTACTAGAGCAGGTGTACGAAAATGCTGCGAAGGCTTTTAGAGAGAAAGTCACGGGTCGAGGCCAACCTAGTGCGTTCTTTCGTGCAATACCTGCCGGTGAGCGGTATCTGCTGAAACTTCACGGAAACATCGACAACCCAACGGAGCGAGTGTTGAACCAGTCCGAATATCACCAAGCCTATGGTGCAGAGGGAGACATCAATATGACTTTCCCTTTGCCGAAAATTCTGAAGCGGCTTTTTACGAGCTATAGCTTTCTTTTCCTTGGATGTAGCCTCGCTGCGGACCGCACGATACACACTTTTGTTCGCGTCGCCCAAGACGAAGGTCGCGACAGTCTACCGCACCACTATGCGCTCCTCGCCTGTCCTACCGATCCTCAGAAAAAGCGAATCATCGATCAGCGCCTCGCAGATGCCCACATTACCCCACTTTGGTACCCGAAGGGTGAGCACGAATACGTTGAGCAGATTCTTGAATTGCTCCTCGATTGAAAGCTTAATGGCGCTTTAGAGAAAGTACGAACCCCTCCTGGCGCGAAGGGTGCGACTAGGACTTTACTGGTAGTCTCGTTGACCAACAGCGGGCTGAAAAGAATCCAACTGTTGGTCCTGCTTCGCGGAGTTGCACGGTATGCATGCAACTTGCCCATTCGCAACAATCGTTTTTCCGCCTTTTGACCACGGCTTCACGTGATCTGCCTCCCATGCGTCCCATTCACACTTCAGGCCTTCACACTTAAGTTTGACCTGGCAGAATCCTTGGTCTCTTCGGAAGATCGCCAAGCGTTGCTCGTGGCTGAATAGACGCTGGTCATCCTTGAGCTCGATATCCGGTACGGTTTCAAAGAATTTCCGCAGCAAGAACTCTTGCCTCCATGCGATTGAGTCCTCTGCGTCTGTGCTGTGACTGGTTCTTTCTTTGTAGGCTAATAGTTCCGCGTCTCGATTGTCCTCGGGCAGGAATTCTTCTTGAGCGCGTTTCGATTCAAAGGCAATAAACCAATCGTGCAGTGCCTGATGTTGATCTTGCATTACGTACCGCTCCAAACAATGCGAGACCATTGAATAAAGTGATATGACGCTGTACCTTTCCAGCTCTGGAGCCTTGTCCGGGAATGATTTCAACAGATAATCCAGAACTCTTCGGATTTTCTTTGCCTTTGAGGAGTTTACGTCAAAATCGGCTTGGTCTTGGTACATCGTATTCAAGTTTGCGTTCTTGACGTTACAAGGCCCACCGTTCAATTCAATAGCGGTTATCTGGGCAGCGACGAGGTCAAAGGTGTAGCGGGAGTTCGCGAAACCACAGTTCCCGAAAAATGGATGCGACGCTAGCGTCTTGATAGAATCACGCATCTTGCCTGGATAGGCGTTACGGCGCTCTTGTGCCTTTAAGGTCGTGCCATTCTGCAGACGAAGAAACATCTCGCGAACTTCGTCCTCGTCGGTCTGACTAAGAACAATGACATCTAAGCTGTACGTGTCGAACCTGAGGCGCAGTTCATCAGGTAGATCAGCATATTTCAGCTTCGACAAGGTTAGGCCATCGATTGGGTCTGAATCCTTCGGCAGAGGAAAATCCCCCGCATGAAACTCAAATATGGCCCTTAGCCGCTGCTGACCATCTACAACATCGTATTTGTCGGGGCCCGTACTGGTCTTTCGCCAATAGAGCTTGGGAATATCGTAACCGCGCAGAATGGTATCGACGAGAAGTTGCTTTTGCGACCGGCTCCATACAGGTGGGCGCTGAAAATCTGGATTTGTATCAATGCGGGACTTAATCCCGCAAACGGAAAGAACGGGCCAAGGTTTCTTGCTGATTTCCATTCGCTGGTTTCCTTTCTGTCTTGCTCACCTGCTTTTTTTATCTGCCTCGTAACAAGGGTAGCTCATGCCTCAAAACTGCGCTCGTTGCCAATGGGGCATTTTGCCCAATCATGAACTAACCCGCTGAGGCTGTAGTGAATGGCACATTTGGCATTTACCCCTCAGCGCGCCTAGATCTGGGAGGGGGGGGGTGGTCTCTTTCTCGTGTCCTTATACGCATTCCCGTCAATTAGCCGTCTGTTTGGTCTCTTGGTCTACTGTTAAGATCAGTTCGAGGATGCGTTGCTGGAGAGGCAGTATGACAGCACATGCCATTGCGAAGCAGCTTGGGAACCACATGAACAAGGAGCCCGCCGACGGGCCAGGCTTGATTTACGCGCTGGTGAAAATTCGCAAGGTCCTTGAGCACGAAAAAAAGAAAACCGCTCAGTGGACGCTAACGTTCTTTTGCGACTGGGTTCTACACACAAAGCTCGACCGCGAGGGAGCAAAAAAGATTTTGGACTTGCTGGACAAACGCATCTGGACGTTCAATCCGGCTAGACCAGAGACGATTGACCCAGACGGAATGGTGGCGAAAATTCTCTCGTTCGACCTGTTCCGGGAGCACCTACAGAAATTCCTGTACGAGCACGATCTCCCCACGGTATGGGCCGAGGATCACTACGCTTGGAAGAAAACCGTAGTGCTATATGGCGAGCAAGTGCGCGATACGCCTCTCGTTTTGACGAGGAAGGAGTTCAAGTTCCGGAAGCTCAAAAAACTGGTCATCTCCGCCTGTGATCCAGACGAGGCGACCGTGAAAGCCAATCCGCGTGAGAAGTGGTATGGATTCAAGTGGGAGTTCACTCCGATGCATGGCCCGTCGTTTGTCATGCCCCACACAGCTAATTTCCCGGAGCCGCCACCAAATTGGAAAACACGCGGCGTTCGCTAAAGAGTCCGGACCTGCTGGACGTACAGGTGGCGATCGGGAGAGTGGAACGCTCGGATCCACGGCAAGTGGCTTACTGTTCCTCGTTCGCCCCTTCCCCCATTGCACCAAAATTGTGAGAAAGGGCCGGTTTCCAAACCGCGCGCTCCGCCGCCGGGCGCGATCACTCCACGCTGCGGGGGGAGTTCGCGGGCGGACTTCACGGAAAGTACGTAGCGTGAGAGTAAACTACATGCAGTACGGAGCTACAGTGAGCCTCGAAAACGCGCGAGGGGGGGTGGTCCCTTTTTCATGTGTATATCCGCTATCCCCAGTTCACGTTGACAGGCGAAGAAAAGGCGGCAATACTGGCGAGCGATGATTGGCCAGCTTCGTGGGCGTCTTGCGGAAAAAAGGCCGAACCAGGTGCTTATCGACGTGGGCGGTGTCGGCTATCTCGTGCAAGTGCCGCTTTCGACGTACGCCGCGCTCGGCGAGTTGCACACGGAAGTCACCCTCCTGATTTATACTCACGTGCGCGAAGATGCGCTGGCGCTCTTCGGTTTCGTGTCCGCGCGCGAAAAGCACTTCTTCGAATTGCTGATTTCCGCTTCCGGCGTCGGCCCGTCGCTCGCGCTGAAGATTCTTTCCGGGATGAGCGTGGAAGAACTGGTTCCGGCGATCCGCGGCAGCGATCTGGTGCGGCTGACGAAAATTCCCGGCGTGGGAAGAAAGACCGCCGAGCGCATCGTAGTTGAACTGAAGGACAAGCTCGAAGCCGTGGCGACAGAGACGGAAAAGCCGACCGTGGCTTCTCCCGCGGGTATCGAAGCGGATGTAGTCTCGGCGCTCGTCAATCTAGGCTACGAGGCGCGAGCAGCGGAAGACGCAGCCGGCGAAGCAAAGCGCGAAGCTGGCGCGACCAACTTCGAGAAATTGCTGCGGGCGGCGCTCCAAACGCTCAGTGCGCCCAAGGGCCGCGCCGCGCGTACGGGGTAGCCGCACGCTGTCATTCGGAGCCATGCGACGAGCATGCGCGAGACATCTCAGGGTCGGATTTCAAGGAAGGGATTCGAAGGCAGCACCATGCTGCGCCCGAGTCGGCACGGAGAAGCTAAGCAAGCTTTTGTCCTTCTGCGTCCTCCGTCCTCTCTGTGTTGAGCAACAATTGGCGGATGCGAGCACACAACGCATGATCGAACGACAGCCCCAGCGGATTGTTTCCGGCGCGGCGTACGAAGAAGACGCACGGATCGAGGTCAGCGTCCGCCCGCGTCGGCTCGAGGAGTACATCGGGCAGAAGCGCGTCAAGGAAAACATCCAGATTGCGATTGACGCCGCTCGCAGCCGCGATGAGGCGCTCGATCACGTGCTGCTTTATGGTCCGCCGGGCCTGGGCAAGACCACGCTCGCACAAATCATCGCCAACGAGCTCAACGTTCCTATCAAAACCAGCGCCGGACCGCTGCTCGAACGCAAGGGCGACCTCACCGCCATCCTCACAGCGCTCGAAAAGAAAGAAGTTTTCTTTCTCGATGAAATCCACCGTTTGCAGCCTCCCGTGGAAGAAGTTCTTTATCCGGCGATGGAGGATTTTCGCGTCGACCTTATCATTGGCCAGGGGCCCGGTGCGCGCATTCATCCGTTTCCGCTCAGCCACTTCACGCTCGTTGGAGCGACCACCCGCGCCGGACTGATCACCGCGCCGCTGCGTTCGCGCTTCGGCATCGTTCATCGCCTCGATTTTTACGAGCCGGAAGATCTGCTAATCATCATTCGCCGCTCTGCGAAAATCCTGAACATTGAGATGGACGAAGGCGGGGCGGAGGAAATTGCGCGGCGCTGCCGGGGCACGCCGCGCATCGCCAACCGCCTGCTGCGGCGCTCGCGCGACTTTGCCGAAGTTCGCGCTGAGGGACGCATTACGCGCGTCGTCGCTCAGGAAGCCCTGCAGATGCTCGGCGTTGACGAAAATGGCCTCGACGAAGTGGACCGCAACTTGATGCTGGCGCTTCTCGACAAGTATGGCGGGGGCCCCGTCGGTCTCGGCACGCTTTCTGCCGCGCTCGCCGAAGAAGAAGATGCCATCGAAGAAATGTACGAGCCCTACCTCATGCAGATCGGCATGATCGACCGCACCCCGCGCGGACGCGTGGCTACTCCGCGCGCGTACGAATACTTTGGCCGCGAACTCCCTCGCCGCCAGCCTCGACTGTTTTGATACCGCGCTTCAAAGAAACGAGTGACCCTCTCGGAACTCCTGACCAGCCGCTCGCCCGCTCCGCTAGTTTGCTGGCTGATTCCGTCCGCCAAAAAACGAACATCGATAAGCTGGCAGCGGCGACCTGCCCCAAGATCCACCATACCTTGACAATCTACAGTTCCTATTGTAGATAATCACAGCATGGGCAAACCAAACGATCTGGTTTTGACTGCCGCCGGACACGAGCAGATTGAAAAGGAAGCCGCGAATTGGAGCCGCCTCTCCGCGGCAATCACTCTGGTCGTGGAGACAACCTGAATGAGTCTTGCCATGAGAGCGGAGCGCAGCGGCCGTACCTACGAACGGAGTCTCGGAAGAGAGGGAAGCCTTTTTTCTTCGTTTCCAGCCGACAACCGATTGCTCGCGGAGTTTGCCTCGCCCTGCCCAGGACTCGGAATGAGCACGAAAGCGATTTTCTCAACGGCCAGGATGGCGAAGCCATGATGTGGGCCCGGCGACTCTGGCTCCGGCTGCAAACTCTGTTCCGCCGCAACCGGAACGGCAAGCGACTAGACGATGAGATGCAATTTCACATCGACCAGCAAATCGAGGAGAACCTCGCCGCCGGCATGAGTCGTGAAGAAGCCTGCTACGCCGCTATGCGCGCCTTCGGCAATCCCACGGTTCTCAAAGAAGAAACCCGCGACACCTGGGGCTGGACCTGGCTCGAGCAAATCGGCCGGGACCTTCGCTATGGTGCGCGAGCGTTGGCGAAGAATCCTGGGTTCAGCATGGTTGCCGTTTTGGCGGTGGCGCTCGGAATCGGGGTGAACACCGGTATTTTTTCGGTGCTGAACGGCGTGGCCCTGAAGCTGCTGCCCGTTCCAGGGGCGGAACAGATGGTGAGTGTCGACCAGATCTTTCACGGAAGGTTCCGTCGCAACTTGCATGGCGAGTCAGGACTGTTTTCGTACTCCGAATACAAGAACTATCGCGCGAACAATCGTGTGTTCTCCGCGTTTGATTGCCTACGCGCCATTTTTGGAAGCGACGCTCGGAGGGGAAAACCCAAAACAACTGATGGGAGCAGAAACGTCCTGCAATTTTTTTTGATGTTCTGGGAGAGCGGCCGGCCCTGGGGCGGACTTTTGTCGAGGAAGACTGCAGCGCGCCGGGAGCGAGCGCAGTCGTGCTGCTGAGCGACGAGTTGTGGCGAACCGAGTTCGGTGGGGATCGGTTGATTGTGGGGAGAAGTATTTCGCTGAACCGCGCGGAATTTGTGGTGATTGGAGTAGCCGCGCCGGGATTTGGCGGACTCGATCCGTGGCCTAGCGAGTTTTGGGCGCCGGTAACGATGCAGAAGGCGCTCGAACCCGATGCGGATTTGCTTTCGGACGACAACACCAGTTGGCTGGCGCTGCTCGGGCGCCTGCGGCCCGGCGTGACCCTCGAAGCGGTGCGCGCGGATTTGGGGGTGATCGCGGCGGGCATAGATCAACAATATCCGGGGCGGACAACTACCTTAGCCGTTCATCGCGCGACTTTCTTAGGACGGCCGGATGAGCGCAAGGTGGTCTTTGGGATTGGGGTCGTGGTGCTGGCGGCGGTGGGACTGGTCCTGCTGATTGCCTGCGCTAATGTGGCAAATCTCCTCCTGGCGCGCGCGTCTACGAGGCAAAAGGAAATTGCCATTCGGCTGTCTATCGGGGGAAGCCGCTCGAGAATCATCCGGCAACTGCTCACGGAAAGCCTGCTGCTGGCGTTTCTTGGCGGGACGGCGGGGTCGCTCGTGGCCTTCTGGTCGGTCGAGGGTGTGGCGCGGTTTGTACTGGCGCACTTGCCGCACGGCGCTCCACGC
>Ga0126373_10000571_pt1 | contig 24553 bp, 46 predicted proteins | sample PanSoiMetPlot_11_FD_92545 | JGI IMG/M metagenome (GOLD analysis project Ga0126373, IMG submission 92545) | Tropical forest soil microbial communities from Panama - MetaG Plot_11 | ecosystem: Environmental > Terrestrial > Soil > Tropical forest > Bulk soil | place: Panama | collected 2016-02-17 | reverse complement strand
TTGCAGCATTGCCTCGAGGACGCCTTGGCCCGCGCCGATGCCGACGCGGCGACGAGCGTCGTCTTGCTGCGCGCCGCCGGCCGCAGCTTCTGCGCCGGCTACGACATCGGCGCCCGCGAGCCGGGCGGCGACGACTGGCGCAGCGACCCGACGAGCGCGCATGCGCATCTCGCACCCCAGCTCGCCTTCGAGATGGCGCCGTGGCTCATGAAAAAACCGGTCATCGCCGCCGTGCAGGGCCACGTCATGGGCGGCGGCTGCGAACTCGTCATGCTGTGCGATCTGACGATCGCCGCCGACAACGCGACTTTCGGCGAACCGGAAGTGCGTTTCTCCTCGGTCGGTCCGGCGATCGTGATGCCGATGATCATCGGCTACAAGAAGGCGCGCGAACTCCTTTATTTCGGCGACACGATCGACGCCGCGACGGCACTCTCGCTCGGCATGGTCAACCGGGTGGTACCGCTCGCCGAATTGGCGGCGGCGAGCCTCGCCTGGGCGAAGCGATTGACCCTGATCTCGCCGGAAGCGCTTTTTGCGACAAAGCGTGCGGTCAATCGCGTCGCCGATGCCGCGGGCTTTCGCACCGCTCTCTATGCCGGGCTCGACGTCTGCGGCCCGCTCTACGCGACGACGACGGAACTCGGCGCTAAATTCCGCGAGATCGCGACGACGGAGGGCGCGCTGAAGGGTCGGCGACCGAGCGAAGCTGACCGCCTCCGCACTCGTCCTCGAGTCGCGCTGCTCGATCGCGACCACGTCCCGGCCAAGCAGATCGTCGTCGTGCACGCTTCGCTCGGCGAGATCGAGTGGCCCGGTGCGCTTGAGCATGCCCAGCAACATGCCAAGGCGGTCGGCTGCGATTTCATTGTCGCCCGTGCCAGCAAGACCATGTTCGACATGGTCAGGCACCGGCACGCAGTACGGCCTGACGCGCCAGCTTGGCCCGACGCCAAGCGGCGACAGTGCACGTCTGATCTCAAGCGCAACCCGATCGAGCGCGAAGTCCGGCGCTACGCCAAAGCGCACGGCTTCACCACGATCGTGAACGTGCTCGGGCTGCGGGCACAGGAATCGCACGGCCGCGCCAAGCGGCCGGTGTTCTCTGAAGTCACGCGATTCCGCAACAAGAAAACTGGCAACTGGGTCGCCAACCGGCCTTGGTACGAATACCTGCCGATCCGCGACGTTGATGAACTCGGCGTCTTCGGCATGATCATCAAGGCGGGCCAGCAGCCCCACGAAGCCTACTCGCTCGGCAATGAGCGACTGAGTTGTATCTTCTGCATCATGTCGTCCAAGGGCGATCTCGCCTGCGGGCGCAAGCACAATCCAGCGATCTTCGACAAGTACGTCGCAATGGAAAAGGAAGTCGGCTGGAACATGCACATGAGCAGAAAGCCACTCACTGAACTGATCAAACGAGTTGCCTGACAACACACGGACAAGGCTTTGGCGGGTATCCAATCCCGGTGGGTAGCGTGTGGTGATGCTGTCAGGTGCCGCATCGGGCTCTGCTGCGGTACGGCCCCGTCACGATTCCCGAGCTAGGGCGGGGCACATTGTGCCAGCGGCACAAAGTGCATATATACATGGTGAAAGGAGCCAACCAATGAACGCGCCCATACAACGTGGGACTGTCGTTTATGACGTGGCTGATCCACGTCACCACGGCATCGTCCGCACCATCCACCTTTGCCACGGCAAGTTCTTTGCCAACGTGCAATGGATCGAAACCGGCTGGAAGACCGACCGGATACCTGTCGCCGATCTGCGGCGGGTCACGCCCGAGAGTCCAGCCACAACCGAGTGCGATGTCATGCGACATGCACTCAAGAAGGAGCCAACCACATGAAGGTTCTATCAGGTCACACGTCGCCGGAAACGGCCTACGTGGTCGAAGACTATCCCTACGGCTTTCGGCTGCGCTGCCGCATCCGGTACTGGCTTGAGCACCGGCCGAAATTCGGCTTCCGGCTCATGAGCCAGACCACCAACCCCAAGCGGCTGGGCGAGCCGTGGAACAAGCCGAAGGGCTCAACCTACTGCCACTTCGGCGTGATGATCCTCGACGACAAGGGTCACGTCACATGGTCCGGCATTCACGCCGGGTATGCCGACAGTCGCGAACTGCAAGACTGGCTGAACAACTACAGCGAAGGCCTGTCCGAGAAGCATCGCGACCAGCTTCACGCCATCATCGCCGCCAAGGTTGCCTACGAGAGCCACCGCAAAGACGGCGATCCGCTTGAGCGCGGGCTGGCCGAAGCTCGGGTCGCATACGCGCAAGCCAGCGCCCAGCGCGCCGACCGCGAAGCCGAAGCCGATCACATCGATGGTTACGATCGCGACGATCTCGGCGAATCACCCGACCACTGAGAACCGTACCGAGCGCGCCGCCATGCGCGGCGCGTCACAGTGCGATTCGAAATAAGGAGCCAACCATGCTGCACTGGGAGAATATCTGGAAATTCAACACCGCCAACTTCACGGTGCGGTTCGACGCCGCGCCGGACGATGATCTTGATCTTAGCTGGGACACGGACGGCCTGACCGGCGCAGCGCTGCACAACGGCGAACTGGTCGCCTTCGTCGCCCGGGTCACAGTCAACGATCGCCACACCGGCAAGACGCTCGGCTGGGATACGCTGCACGGCTGCATCTACGACAGCGCCGAGCAGTTCGCCACCAGCCACCGCGATCCTGATCCGATGAACCGCAACTGCTCGATCATGCGAGCGGCCAAAGGCACGATCGTGATCTGCCACTACTTTCCCGGCATGGTCGCGGAAGCGATCAAGGAAGCCCGGGCAACACTGGAAGGAGCCAACCAATGATGACACGAGCAGAAAAGAAAGCAGCCAAGATCGCCGACAAGCGCATCGAGGCTGCTTACTACGCGACCTGTCGCGGCATCGCCATCAACATCATGGAGATCGGCAAGGTGTTCGACTACGGACGCTTGCAGATCGCGCAAGGTGTTGACGACGCCGCGCTGGCATCGGCGATCCGCGCCTATGTCGAAACCTTACGGCAGAACTGAAGGAGCCAACCATGACCGACAAAGTGTTGTTTATGCGCTGGGCGATCGACGGCACCAAGCGTCGGCCGATCGCTGTCGATCCGAAACGGGTCGATGTGATCGAGCACTACCAAGACGAGTTCGGCGGCGAGAAGTACGCGCCGCAAGTCAACATGTGGTGGGATCAGAATCAAAATGATCCGGCGCGCCAGACCAGCGTGCCCGCCTGCACCAAGATCATCATGCAGGGCAAGCAGGAGTACATGGTGCAGGGCACCGTGCCCGAAGTCACCGACAAGCTGAACGGCAAGCGATGACTTGACTACTCTTCAGGTGGATTGACCGACTCGACTACCAAACCGAAAGGAGCCAACCAAATGAGTTATTGCTTCGATGTGATGTCGCGCGCCTTTGCAACCCTGCGCGAACAACTGCCGCCGGACGTGCGCGACGGCGAGATGGTCTATCGGTTCGAAATCCTGATCAGTGAAATGCACGAAGCCAATCATCGCCTGCGCGATGCGATCAATCACGACGACCACGTAACCGGCGCTGCGCGTCGGCTCGACAACATAGGAAAGGGAGCCAACCAATGACCAAAGTTCTTGAACTGATAACGGACGTAAAAAATCCGCATCCCGACCGCCGGTCGAGAGACTGGAACAAACAACCAGTTCTCGCCAAAGGCCAACGCTTCACGCTGCACGACGGCCGCGAATGGAAATACGTCTATTCCAGCGACCATCGCTACCACAGCGAGCCCGTCGTCCGCGCTGACGGCTTGGGGCAACTGATCGTGTCCAACTCGGTCGCGGTCGAGCCCAAGACGTTCACCGAGTTTGCGCGCGTCTATGGCGATGACCTAGACCCTGACACGATCGCCCGGGTGCTGTTCAAGCTCGGCGTGATCAAGCGCACCGACTTTGAAATCGCAGCCGCCGCGTTCAACGACGAAAACTTCAAACTGGATTGAAAGGAGCCAACCCATGAAGATCGGAACACCGCGCATCCTGAGCCGCCGCGCTGCCGAAATCTGGCTGCGCGACTTCTATGCCACCGATCGGGCGCATCCCTGCGGCTACGGCCATCACGACTGCTCGACCTACGACGGCGGACCGTGCTTGGACGAAACGCTGGGCAACTTCGCCGATCTTGAGCCCGCGAAGGCCAGCGCATGACCCGCATCCAGCTACGCACCCTGCTGATCGAGCACGGGCTGAACCAGCGCGAAGCCGCCCAACTACTCGGTGTTGCCGTCCGCACCGTCCGGTCGTGGCTGCACGGCGACCGGGCGATCCCCGGCACCGTCGTCCAGTTTTTCCGGCTGCTGGCCATGCTGCCCGAGCGATCCCGGCGGCAGGCGGTCAAGCTGATGCTGGTCTAGCGCCGCCTTGCGGCGCTTGCGGCTGCGCCACGCTTTCTTGCTGGCCCGGCTGTGCCGCAGATCACCCATGGCGATCCTGTAAAAAGAGCCGCCCGGTGCCTGACTGACGAAGGCCTAGCACCCGGGCGACCCTAGCTCTAGCCAACCAGAAGGAGCCAACCTACCAGATAGGCTTCATGAGCCCCCTTGTTATCGTGGCTCGCAGCGGGCTGCGCAAGGCCACTGGTAAGCCAATCCACACCCGGCCCTATCATCGCCTTGCCGCCAGCGCCCGCATGGCGCGGTCCCTAATGCCGCCCGGCCGGATGCCGGGATCGCGCGGCGCTGGCTGCCAGTCGGCGCGCCGGGACCGCTGGATCGCCGCCATCAGTTCGCGCTCCTGCTTCTTGGCTGTTGCGATCGCGATCTGGCGCTGCTTACTCATAATGATCCTGATTCGTTCCCGGCCCTGATTCGTTCCCGGCGACGGGCTGTGGAAAAGGCCGCGTTCTGCTGGTTGATCCACCACGCCAGTTCGCCCTGCATCGGCGTCGGCTCGATCGCCGCCGATCGCTCGCCGTTCGGCCAGCAGCCATAGATCGCCTTGAACTTGCAACCGGCCCAGCCGGATTTGTAGCGCATCATCTCAGCATACCAGACCAGCCAGCCGAACACCCTGATGCGGGCTTCATGCTCGGGCACGCCGTCCTGATCGCTCGACGCCAGCCACCAGCGCACCTTGCGGCGCACCCGCACCGCCAGTGATCCGCACTGGGTGCACTTGAGCTTGCCACGCGGGCGCTTATCCAGCGTCCGACGACGGCCGCACGACGCGCAGGTGACTAACATTGGATCGCCGATCGATCGCCCGCCGGTAGTCGGTGGCGATCTCTTCCAGCACTTCGATGTGGCGGAATGCGGCTTCGGGCTTGAACGCCTTTTCGTCGGCGCTTGCCTTCTGCCACCACTGGCGCACGGCTAGCTCATGCTGAACAGCGGCCAACTTGTCTTCAAAGCTGTAGCTCATGTTGCGCTTCCGCTGCCGCGTCGATCTGCTCAGCCACTTCGTCGCGCACGACCTTGCACAGTTCGGTTTCCAGTTGCAGCACCTTCTGCTTGTCTTCGGGGCTGCGGTCGCGGCCGAAGGTCTTAAGCGCCGTCGCCAGATTGCGCGCTACGCTCGCCACTTGTTGATCGCTCATGCTCCTTCTCCTTTTCGAGTGCCTGTCGGTGATGCCGCGTCAACGCGATCTCTTGCAGTTGGCGCAGCGGATGCAGCGGCGGGATCGACGGCTCAAGCACATGACACGGCCGCCCCGGCTGAAGCTCCTTGATCGGCGCGGCCCGCAACTCCGCACTCGATGCCCAGCCCATGATACGGAAGCGCTGCCTGCCGACGTACAGCGCCAGCACAAACGCCCAGTCATTGCGTAGTTGGCTGTCGTAAGCGATCAGCTTGCGCGGCTTGTTGCTGCTAGGGTCTTGCGCTGGCGCTTTCACGTCGATGAAATCGCCGATGTCCGGCAGATCATCGACCCGATCGCTCAGATCGTGCCATGGCAGCCACGGGAACAATCCATGCACCGCAATCTCGCCACGGGCACCGTGAACATACTCGTCGATGATCTCTTCAACGCTAGCGGCACGGCCGTTATCAAATACGTGCCGACCGGCAGCGATCGCGCTGTCATAACGTGCACGACCGACGATCTCGCCCAGTTTCCAGTTCTCGTCTGCCAGCGCCACCAGCACTCGCTCGTCCATTCCAACCAACGGGATCATATCTTCACCAATCGATATTCACGCTCGTCGCTAATGCTGCTTTCCAGCCGCGCTCGCACCATCAATCCGCACGGCCGCAGCCGCTGATTCAAATGCCAGACGTGCGCCTTCACGGTTTCGCGCTTACCGTCCTGCGGATGCGGCCACCAAATAATCTCGACCAATTCAGATACCGTGCGCGGCCGACGCTTCACCGCGTCGTAGATCGCTTGCGTTTTGTTTGTTAGCTTCATGATGGCTGGCTCAGCACCGCCGCTGCTCCTTCTGGCACTGACATCATCGCCGCACTCGGTAACTCGTCTTCAACCGGGATCAGATACTCAAGACCGTTGACGCTGCGCAGCCACGCCACCGCATCGTCAGGCTCAATCAAATTTCCCTTCAGCGCCTTGCCGATCATTTCAATTTCGTTGAGCAGCAGCCGCACCCGCATGTGCGCCAGCCGTAGCTGGGCGACCACGTAATCCCGGTAAGCAGCTTCGTCGCGTTTGGTGGTCAGTCCCATGGCAGCACACTCATATCGACGCCGGGATACTGCGAGTGCGGATCGTCCGGCATCAGCCCGTCATCAGATCGCTCAACAACAATCGGGAACATTTCTGCCTGCGCTCGGGCGTCTTCGTAGCGATTGCGCATGAGCCAAACGCCTTTGATCTTTTTGATCGTGAAGCCGCGCTCGATCATCGCCATGCGATCGGCTTTCCACTCCCGCCAAAATTGCTGCGTCGGCTTCTTCCAGTTCGCCATCAAAAAACCGTTCCACGCTCACTGGTGATTCCGAGTTCTAGGCTCTGAGTCCGAGTTATCCACACCCTCTTCACTTCCTTGCTTCCTTGGCCACGTCTTTACAGCGGCCCAGCGAAGACTGAGTCTGAGCAAGCCTCTCTAGTGTTCGCTTCCGAATCATGCTAAGCCTCTCCCGTTGCGTGCGAATCCCTGATTCGCCCGCTTTGTCTGGATCACCCAAACCACCTTGGCCTTCGGTGGATCGGGTTAGATGGCCGTGGACCGGCGCACGACATAAAAAACGGCTCTCAAGTGTCGCAACTTGAGGGCCGTCTTGTTTTAGAACCGCTGCGATGCTAGCTAACAAACCGCAGCAGCAGTTCCCACAGGACGGCACTGCATCGTTGGGTTTGCTTAACCGGCTCGCCCAACATAAAGCCCGCAGGGATCGCACCTGCGGGCTTTTCGTTTCACCTACCGTGTTGGATTGATCTGCGACCTATTCATGATTCGGTCATGCAATACCCGAGCGCCGTCACAGTCAACGGAAAAAAACTGACCCAAGGTTTAGCGCCGAAAAGTTCAAAGACGCACAACAGTTAGTCGCACGCCTTCGGGCGCATCCTTCGCCGCGACCCACTCGAAAATGATTCGACGCACGTACTGCTTTGAGTCGTCGCGGATTATCTCGATTCGCTTCAGGTAGTCGAGCACCGCTTTGCCCGCGTTGTCGGCGTCGCGCAGTTTCATCCGCTCGTTTAGCTGCACCGTGATCTCAACCTTGGCGTCGCCGAAGTTCGGGCGGCTGACGCCGCGCAGCTTGGCCGCTGCCCATTGCGCCGTCACCGTGCGATCGCACCTGTCGATCCAGCGGCCGTGCGCGAACAGTTCCGCCTTATTCAACCGGCGCAGCCGGTTCACCGAGATCGGCGGCGGCAGGTCGAGCATAGTCCGATCCAGCAGTGGCTGGTGATCCGGCAGCGGTGGCCCCTTCCATGTCGGCGACTGCACGGTCATGGGAACGTAAAGCGCTTCACGTTGGCTTTTTGCAGGATCAACTTGGCAAACTGAATCGCATCGGTCCGGTACAGCGCGAACCAGACCACCGGCTTGCCAAAGTTGACGACGACGCGGCCTTGCGGATCGCGAGCGATCGCGATGTTGCACGCACCCTCGTCAGTGGGATTCATTTTGCCCTGCGGGAATTCGCCGGTCGCGCCGAGCTTCAGATCATCGGTCATCACAGCACCGCCGGGATCGCGCTCAGAACGGTCGCCGGGTTGATCGGCATTGAAATGTGCAACGCGATCGTCGTCACTTCCCAACCGGCATCAACCAGCGCCTTGCGGTAGGCCGGGTTGATCCAGTCGCCCGGGTTGAGCAGCGCCGAGTTGCTGATCGACTGCACTTCGTAAGTGTTGCCGAGCCGTGCATAAGCCAGCGTGATCGATTTGGTCATTGATCTACTCGCTTGTAGTACCGGGTCAGATCATAACCCAAAACCTTGAGCATCACCGGGCTGGCGTGCGGCCGGACTCGGCTCAGGAACTGCGACAGGAACGGCTCGCTGATGCGCAGCCTTTGCGCCATCTGCTTACGGGTCGTGGTGCCCCGGTTAAGCTCGGCGGCGATCCGCTGCCGGATCAGGTCGTCATTCACGTAACCGTCACGCATTCAAGCCTTCCTTCGCAGCTTGCAAACGCCAGCGGTCACGCTTATCTTCGCATTTGCATCTCGCAATATAGCAGGAGAACGGCAACATGGCGATGGCCGACAAACAGCAAGCTGCACTGATCCGCGAAGTCAAATATCACCTGTGCGGGTTGGAGCAGACGACACACACCGCTCAGAAGCATGCCGTCGCCGCTGGCAAGGCGCTGGCCAAGCTCAAGCACGGGAAGCCGAAGGATCGCCCGTGGCCCGAGTACGTGCGCGAGCACTTCAAGCTGAGTCAGCAACGCGCCGATGAATTGATCAGCATTTCCCGAAATAAAACCACGGTCGCCAAGGTGCGAGCGGCGACTCGTCAACGAGTGCGCAAACATCGCGCCAAGTCACTGTTACGTAACAGTGGCTCGACAGCCGCGAACGGCAAAAATTCCATGACCACTGACTGCCGTGGCTACGATCCAGAACATGATGACGACGGCGGATTAACCGAAGCCGAACTGATCGCCAATGCGTTCCGCTGGCAGATACCAGAAGCAATCCGCCTCGCCAACCAATGCGCCATCCTTCGTGATGGCACATCGCCGGGTTTGATTCGCAAGCTCGACGCTATCGACAACGTCGAGCGTGTGATCGCCGCATGGCAAGAACTGCTCGGCAAGCTCAGGGAGATGGCCCATGCGGTCACAAAGAAGGCGGAAGATCGTCAGGCTCTACACTGACGATCATCTAAAGAACTACCTTCCGGCAATATGGACGGACGGCAAGCGAGAGATTGATGTCCCGATCACGCTCGCTAAACATTTTGTCAGAAGAGCCAGTCGCGGCATCCCGTGGACTTGTCTGCTGGCGGAAGCCGTCAGGGAATTGGCACACCAACAGCCCGCGCTTTTCCCCCACAAGGTAAAGCTGGTCTATGTGATCGGATCGGCGGTGTATATCCTGACGCATGTACCGCGCCGGGTCGGCGGCACTTTCCGCTGCGTTCGCTATGCCCACAACTTCACAAGGCATCTTCGTCGATTTGATACGTTCTCAAACCGGCGCTTCCTGCGAGAGTTTGCTGATGCAGACATCGTCGCTACGTTGAAGGTGCCAAAGAAGCACGGTGCGCCCGGCTATCGCGGAAATGGTGGTGGCAACTCTGACGGGAAGGTTCGCATTCTCAAGGGTGCCCACCGTCGCGCCGTTGATGCTGGCATCATCCCGCCTGTTCCAATGGCTGCGTAATTCTCGAAAAACGCCCAAGAAGCCCCAGCCGTTGTCAGCCGGGGCTTTTTGCTATATTTTGCAAATCGCAACCTGAAGGAGCCGGTCAGTGGAAGCAATCAAGTGGGATGGCAAGACCATCTCAAAGCCGGGCATCTATTCCGGCATCCCCCTCAATATCTATCACAGCCAGTGGATATGCGACGGCCCGAGCGTGTCGTCGAGCGGGCTGCGCCGCGTGCTTGAGATCAACGGCGGCAGCCCGGCGCATTTTTACGACGAGTGGTCCGGCAACCCGCAGGCCGCCGAGCCGGAAGATAAACCGCACTTCCTGCTCGGTCGTGCCGCTCATTTTTTGTTCCTTGAAGGTTCGAAGCGTGGCGGCGCGTTCTCCAAATCGTTTGCGATCCGGCCCGACGATTTCCCCGACTACCGATCGAAGGCGGCGCGTGATTGGCGCGACGATCAGACAGCGCGCGGCCGGATGCCGCTGACCGGCGAGCAGGTCGAAGCGATCACCGGCATGGCAATGCAGATCGCACTAGCGCCGCTGGCGATCAGCCTGCTCACTGGCCGGATCGAGCAATCGCTGTTCTACCGAGACAGCAAGACCGGGCTGTGGGTGAAGGCGCGGCCCGACGTGATCCCGAACGATTCTGGTGATTATGCCGACCTGAAGACCACCACGCGCACCAGCTTCCCGCTGCTGATGAACACGGTTGGCAGTTGCGCCTATCACCAGCAAGCCGCCGTGATCCGCGAAGCCAGTGCGCAAGTGCTCGGGCTCGGCATGACATCGTTCTCGCTGGTGTTCGTCGAGAGCAAGCGACCGCACTGCGTGCGCATCGTCGTGCTCGATCCGCGTGACATTGATCTCGGCCACCGGCAGAATCGCCGCGCCCTCGATCTGATCGCCGATTGCATCAAGCACAAGCGCTGGCCCGGCCCGGGCGACGGCCATATCGTCACCATCCCACTGACCGAGAAGTACCGGGAATCAGCGGAGCCGCAGCAATGACTAGCGATGACGATGATGTGGTGATTTGGGGCACTGACGGACCGGCAACGATTCGCGTCTATGCTGATGGCACTGCGTCCGTGGTTTTCGTCGATGGCACCATGCGCACGGGCGGCAAGGCACTGGCATATCCCGATGGCACGGTCTGGATCGAATGGCCGGATGGCACCAAGACTCGCGCCGTAACTCTGGAACGGATGCAATGATCGCGCACCGTGGCATCTATCAAGGCAACGTCGTCACGCTGATCGCGCTCGATCGCTACGACCTTGCCAAGATGCTGTCCGGTCTGCCGATACTCGGGCAGGACTTTGTCGTCCACTTCACCGAGAGCGAATCCGACGCCCGTAAGCACGCCAGCGATGTTCTGTTTGAGGGAGAGCAACTATGACTGACGAAACCCAAGCAGCAATGCAGATGCCCGAAGCAGCGACCGAAACCGAGCTTCCGCCGATCAAGCCGGGCGATGCTCGTTCGGCCGCGCAGATGATCCCGGTCGGCGAGCGCGGCTACATCACGCCCAAAGACTTTGCGCAGATGGCGGACATCGCCAAGGCCATGGCGAACAGCAAGGAAGCGGTGCCAGCGCACGTGCGCGGCAATCTCGGCATGTCGATCGCGCTGCACGACGTGGCGATGTCGTGGGGCTTCTCGCCGTACATGCTGGCAAACGAATCGGCCGTGATCAACGGACGGCTCGGTTTCACGTCGCACGTCTTCCGCGCCGTCATGGACAAGCGGGCAGGCCTGCGCAGCCGGTTGAAGGTCAGCTACGCTGGCGAAGGCGACGATCGCACCTGCACCGTCACCGGCCATTTCATCAACGAGCTTGATCCGCTGAGCTACACCACGCCACCGCGCAAACAGATCATGCCGGTCTTGGGACCAAAGACCGACAAGGCTGGCACCGAGATTCTTGGCCCCGATCGCAAGCCGGTGATGGTGCGCAAGGGCTCGCCGCTGTGGGATAGCGATCCCGACCGGCAGCAGTTCTATTACGCCAGCCGCGCCTTCTGCCGCATGTACTGCCCTGAAGTGATGCTCGGCCTGTACGGCGTTGACGAGCTTCAGGACATGGCGGGCGTCGGTGCCGAGCGGGCGATCGACGTGACCAGCGATGTGCAAGCGCTGACCGAACGGCTGAAGCAGAACGCCAGCGCCGACGCCAAGGAGCGTGAAGGCTTCAGCCACGAACATGTCGCGGCGGCGCTGAACCACAAACCGAAGCCGAAGGCCAAGACCAAGCAACCACACCGGAAGTGGCGGCGATGACCAAGCTCAAGCTCAAGGGCAAGAAAAAGCCGCTGGACTTTCCATTCGAGAAGGTCATCAAGCGCGCCAATGAGTTGGCGTGCGGCGGACTCACCGTTTATCAGAAGTTCACTTGTGATAAGTGCAAGCAGCGGCTGACGATGCCGATCGCCAACGCCTTCTACGAAACCGGCTCCTGCGACCGATGCGGGCATGTGACTGACATCAAAAAGCGCGGTTGCAACTACACGGTGATGACGGCCTTGAATCTGCCGAGCCATCCGCCGCACGGGACCGTGCAATGAAAAACTACGGACCGACGCTCAAGATCAGGATCGAGAACAATGTGAAGCCGGTGCCGCTGCCGCTCAGCAAGGCGGTGCTCGATGCCTTCAAGGCGATCTGGCCCGAACCAGCGAAGGAGCCAGCCGATGACAAACCTACTACGTGAAGACACGCACCGCGACGACGCCACGCCAACGCAGAAACGACTCGCCCGCGAGCACGCCGAGCGCATGAAACGCTGGCACACGATCAAGTCGGCAGCGCCGCCACCGCCGCCTGCGCCACCGCCCCAGCCGCTGAAACCCCTTGTCCAGCCCGAGCCGATCCGACCCGACTGGATTGCACAGTGGTTGGACGATTGGCGTGCTAAGGTGCCGCCCATGTTGTCATGGCGGCACGTCCAGCAAGTGGTCGCTGAGCGCTTCGGTATGACCCGCAGCGAACTTGTCAGCGTCAAGCGCTCGCAGCATGTTGCGCGAGCGCGGCAGGTCGCGATGTTTCTGTGCCTTGAGATTGTGCCCGCCGCAAGCCTGAAAGCGGTCGGTCGCTGGTTCGGCCGGGATCACACCACAGTGCTGCACGCCCGTGACAGGACTCGCGAACGCATCGCCGACGATCCTGACTTCGCCAGCATGGTGGACAAGATCAAGCAGACGATCAAAGGCAGTGAAGCGTAAGCGCAAGCATATCCCGCTGCGCGAACAGCTTGCCGCAGCGCTGTCGATGCTGCTGCCGCAAGGCGTGCGCGACCTAATGCGCACTGCTCGCTTCTCCGCGTCAGCGGTGATCCGCGAGTTTGAGATGCACCACAACATTTTGCATGCCCACGACGGGCCGGATCGCTGGTGGAATCTGACGCCAATGCTCAAGCCTGAGCATCGTGAGACAGCCCGGCGCGACACATCGATCGTCGCCAAGGTCAAACGGATTACGGCCAAGCTGCCGGGCATGGGACCGCGCAAACGAAAACGGCCCCGCAGAAAGCTGCGGAGCCGTGGCTTCGACAAGAGCCGGTCGCGGAAGTTCAGCGGGCAGGTGGTGCCGCGCGATCGCTAGCGCTTCTTTCTCTTGCGCGGCTTGCGCGATCGCGGTGGCGGGTCGTCTTCAGGCGGCTCTTCGGCTTCGGCCGTGCGCTCGGCCTGCTGCCGCGCCGACTCGTGCATGCCGACTCTCGACGCATTGGCCAGCGCATCAACGTCGTCGATCAGCGCTGACCAGTCGATCATCTCGGGCGACAGTCCGCTCGCCGTCATGTATTCGCGTGACAGGCAGCACACGCCGTCTTCCATGCGCGCCGCAACGTATTCGCGCGTCGCGCCCTGCAACTCGCCCCACGTGACGAAGACCAGATGGCCGCCCATCCAGCCGACACACGGCACGTAGTGGCCGCCGATCGACGCGCCGCGCAGATCGTCCCATACCTGACCGGCTTCGAACTGCGCTTCCGCCGATGCAGGCAAAGCCAAGCCGCAGCCACCGGAGCCGCACAGATAGGTCGCCATCAGCAGGTCATCGACACTGCCGATCGCGACGAAGGCGTCGATCTTGTGGACATGACCGTCGGCGTCGGTGATGCCGACATCGCGCCACCACTTAGCCGCCTGCTGCATGTCGAGCCCGGCGTCGGTGTTCGGATCGTGCGGGTTGTACGGTGGTCCGCCCGACGCCACCAAGCAGCGCGAATAGTCGGCCAGCGCCGTGGCGGCGGTGAAGCTGGGGATCGGCCGATGCGTCGCCGATGCTTCCATCATGATCTCATGACAGCGCCCGGCGATGACGCAGTCCGACGCCACATCGTTGCCTAGCATGCCCCAGCCGTGGCCGGGCGGCACATTGGTGACATGGCCGAATCGGGGCGGCAGCGGCGGCAGTTTGGCCTTGTTCAGATAGTCGCCGAACTTGAGAATAATGGAGCCGGGCCGCGCGGGCAGCTTGCCGCGCTTACCGGCGCGCCGTTGCCCGGGCACCTGCGTCATTTTTTTCCCCCCGCCGGTATCACGGTAGCGTCGGCACTAGGGCCACCACCGGCACCGCCAGCGCTTGCGCTTGGCGCGTGCACCGCTTCCGCCGCCGTGATCGCATCGGCAATGATCTGCACCGCCTGCTTCTTGAACTCAGGCGTCTGCATCTCGTTGCGGATCATTTGTTCGACGTTGACGAACGGCACGTGCACCATGCCCGCATAGTAGTGGGCAAGGTTCAGTAGCTCGGGATAGACCTTGTCGAACGCCGCGTTGATCTCGTCAGTGCTAGCGGTGCCCATCCGCAGCTTGTCAGACATACGTGAGCTTGCCATTTTCCACCACCCATCCATGAACTGGAATTTCAGTGCCGTCCGCCGCCTTCAGCGGAGCCTTAGCTTCGAACTTGCCGCCCGCTGTCGGTGCCGGTGCGGCCTTGCACAGCACATTGGCGACCTGATTGACCACGCTCTCGGCCACCGTGGTCGCGCCGACGACGGCCGGGAAGCTGGCGTTGACCAGCGCCACTACCGTGGTAATCGCTGGTATCCAGTTGCAGCCGGTCGCCACGGCATTGTTGATCGCGACCAGTACGTTCGGGTCGATCTGAATGCCGGTCGGCGTGCAGGTTGCCAGTGCGCCACCTGCCATACCGCTGACGCCGAAACCGATCGGGATCAGCGATGCACTTTGCATCAGCTTTCGTCTGTCCATAGTCAGTGCTCCTGTTGTCGTTTGGCGCGGGCATCATCGACCGCCATGACGATGGCTTCGCTCAACTGCTCAAGCGCTTCCGGCGGCAACAGCACCTTGTGATCGCGGCACCATTCTTGCGCGGCAGCATACGCGACGAGACAGTCCTGCGGCGTCATCGTCATTTCGGTTTCGCTTCGGCCTGCAACTGCTGGGCCTTCTTGAGAATGATCGATTGCGTTCCGGCGTCGTCGTCGCCGGGATGCACGTGGATTCTCTGGTCGTAGTACATGATCGTCGTCATGCCGTGGTTGCAGACGTTCAGCGCACTGTAGTTGATTCCCCCGGGCGGCGGCACTGCTGGCTGCGGTTTGTAGGAGCCGAGCCCGGGCAGCGGCCACGTCAGGAAACCGGTAAAGAAGCAGTCCACTTCCTTGACGGTGCCGCCGATCGGCGGGCAGCCGGTGTTGCAGTACAGCGACGGCTGGATCAGCGCCGCATAGCGCCACTTGATCTGTGGCAGATAGGCCTGCAACCACGAGAAGCGATTGGCCCCGCAGCTATCGCCGACGTACATATAGCTCGCGCTGGGATTGGCCTTGTACTCGGCCGCAACGGCTGATGCGATCGCCGGGTCGGCCGGGTCGAACGGCGGCACCACATCGACGCCTTCGTCGCGCAGACGGCGCACGATTTGCAACTGGCCGCGTGCCGGGTCGAGATGCCAGCCGCCCATGCCGAGAATGTCAATGCAGATCACTTTTGTCATAGGATTCTGCTCTAATAAGGGTGCTCGGCGGCGTCGCCGTCAGTCAGGCTGACGATGCAGTTCGGCACGCGCAGGGAGAGGCACGGCCGACACTTACGGCACGTTCTGAACAGGCGGCGATCATGCCGCCGAGCGTCGGGGATCACTGGTGCGCGGCCTGTAGCTCGCGCAGATCGGCTTTGTCGTAGCCTTTACCGAAGGCCTTGGGGATACGATGCTCCTTGGCCGAACCTTTGCGCGTCGGCTTTTCCGGCTTTGGTTTGTAGGCCACGCCGAGCTTCGGCAGCAGCCCGACCGAATAGACCCGCAGATCGGCTACCCGCGCCGCCCAGCCGCGTCCGAACCGCGACCAGATACCAAGACCCTTGAGAAAGCGAAGCCGCGCATTGCACAGCCCAACAATGAAGTCGCGCGGATCGTGCGCGTTGATCGCTTCCAGCGTCACCGGCCCGAGCACGCCGTCCTGATGCACGCCGACAACGCCCTGCGCATAGCGGATCGAGCGTGACGATCCGCTGTTGACGCCGAAATCAAACACCGTGCAATCCTTGCCCGGCCCTAGCTGATTGAAGCAGCACTCGACCGCATACTTTTCGGCGTAAATGTCTTCGGCTTCCGACAACGGCATGGCGCGCACGATCGGAGCCCATGCCGCCATCGATGTCATTTTCTCATGGCGGTGAGCAGCAAGGTCGTAACAGGTGATGCCGTATTTGGTCGGGCCGCCGCTGTCGCCAGCGTCCCAGCCATAACCCCCTTCATAGCGGTTGATCATGCGCTCGACGAAGGGTGTGTAATCGATCTGCGTCATTGTTCCCACCGTTCCAGTTCCAAGCCGGGGATCGGCTGCATGGCAACGCTGAAGTCGTACAGCGGTGCCAAGATCAGGATCAGGTCGGCGCATGTGACGCGGTTTTTAATGCCGGGGATCGGCCAATCGAGCAGCGGCGCGGCTTCGGTGGCGCAGGTCATAAGCTCGGCGCACCACCACGCGGCGTTGGCATGCCAGTCACGATCGTGAAAATTCGGTGACAGCCATTGGCGCGGCATTAGCGCTGCGGTGTCGAACGGCTTGCCAAGCTGGGCTTCGCAGAACGCTTCAAAGCGCTTCTTGCGCTGCGGCGTGGTCGGAATCACGACATCGCGGCGGGTGTAGAAGCGCTGATAGTCCGGCGGGCGCACTGCGACGCCAGCGGCATTGCCGCGCACGATCGGAGCCTGCGGACTGTTGCTCGATCCGAGCAGATTGCCGTCGTCGAGCACGAGATCGACATGAGAGAACGGCGAATGCGTCAACCGGCAAATCCACAGCGAATAGTCGATCAGCGTCTTGGTCTGCCAGCGTTCGCGCCATGTCGGCGGTGCGGCACGCGAGAATCGCATCGTCACGGTCGGCATTAGAAGTACCACGTGTTATTGACCGCCCGATAAATGCCGGTCATCGACGGCGACGTACCGGGCATGGTGGTCGGCTGACCTTTGACGGTCTTGCCGCCAGCGGAATTGATCGTCAGCGTCGTGACCGTCTGCGAGAAATATATGTTGATGCGCTGGCCGTCATAGGCCGCGCCGGACAGCGTGATCGTCAGCGTCGCGATGGTGCCAGCCGGATCAACAATCAGATCAGTCTCGGTGCCGGTGCAGGTGATGGTCGCGCCAGTAGCCGGTGCCTGATAGTTGGTGCTGGTGACGACGTTAACCTGCTGCCAGTACGCTGGATTGAACGTCGATGTGCTGGTGTGGCCGACGATGCAGACGTAGGTGTTGCCCGCGTTGATCACCAGCGACGCAGGCGGCCCGGGCGTGTACGAGTTGCCCGCCGCCCATACCGTTGGCGCGGACCATGGCGCTGGCCCGGCCGGGCCGGTCACACCCTGCGGGCCAGTAATTCCGATCGGCCCTTGCAAGCCGGGTGTGCCGGGCGGTCCGGCAGGAAACAGCGTGCCGGGCAGGATCGGCCAGTTTATCGGCATGGCATCATCTCGTTTCCGGTAGCGCGACAGTGACCGGGATCGGCCCCGATTGCGCGCACAGATTGATCGTCTGGCCAGTGGAAATGTCGATCGCCTGAATGTCGCAAGCGCACGACAACATGCCGACGCCAGTGACGCCGATCGGGAAGGTCGGCAGCTTGGCGGCCGGGACGTTCCAGCCGAAGGTGCCGCCGGTGAGTCCGTTGGTCATCAGGCCGTTGTCGGTCGAGGCGATCAGCAGCACCGTGGTCGATTGCAGGCTCGGCCGCAGCATCGACTTAAAGCGGATGCCGGTCAGATCGAGCGGTGGTCCGTAGAATGACAGCGGCACGTTGGTGCCACTGAGCGTGGCAGCCTGATTGAGCGTCACCGTGACATTGTCGCTCGCGATCGCGCTGACCTGCGTGCCCGGCAGAATGCCGTGGCCGACCACCAGCATGCCGGTGGATACGCCGGACGGCCCGTTGAGCACGACCGTGACGGTGCCGTTGAGCGTCGCCGGGACAGCGGTGATCGGCGATGCCGGATAACCCGGCTGCTGCACGTAGAACTGATCCAGCCAGTCGGCATTGGTGACGATCTGGATCGTTGTGCCAGCCGGGATTTGCGGGATTGAACCGACATTGCTCACGGCGTTTGTCCGGTTGCCGTCTTGCCGTAAGTTTTGACTTCGCTGTAGGTGGTCAACTGACCGGAATCGATCTGATCGAACATGGTGGCGACGGTGCCGAACAGCGCGATGTAGCGATCGCCAAGCGCCTTTTCGAGCGCAGTGATCTGGCTAGCATTGAGCGTCACTAGCGTGCCGTTCAAGCGCGGCACCCTGACCACCAGCGTGGGATCGCGCTGGGCCGCGCGCATCAGATACGGCAGCACGTTGCGAAAGCTCGGGTCAAGCTCGTCGAACTTGATCGTCTGGTCGCCGACCGTGAGCATGCCGATCGGCAGGCCCGGCGGCAGCCGCGCCGCGTGCTCTTTCAGGTCTTGCTTGCTGGCCTGTGGCTTGGCGAAGGTGGTGCCGTCATAGCTGTCGCCGACGCCGACTTCATGATTCACCGGCAGCGCCACCGTCTGATGGCCGTCCGGTGCTTGGAACGCCGCGCCCATTGTCGTCGGCGGCGCGACGATGACGTTGACCACCATGCCATCTTTCACGACCGCAAGATGCTGTTCTGACATTGACGACTCCTTAGAACTCAAGAATCACGATCATGCCGCTCGCGCCGGTCAACCCGGTCCATGCACCGCCAAGACCGCCTGCGCCGCCTGAGCCCGGTGCGCGTCCAGACATGATCGCACCAGAAAAGCTGACGCCACCATCACGACCGCCGCCGCCCCAAAAAGACGCGCCACCGTGCCCGGAATAGTTATAAACTTCGGTGCCGTAACCGTCGCCGCCGGGAATGCCGACCAAACCACCCGAACCGCCTGAGCCGCCCAGTCCGCCTTGGCCGCTAGTCGTGTTGGTCGGCGTACCGCCCATGGCGGTCATCAGTGCTCCAAACGACGTATTGCCGCCGGGATTGCCGACCGTATTGACGCCGACGCCAGCACCGCCAGCGCCGATCGTGATCGCTTCCGACGCCACGCCAGACAACGAGAACAGCCCGATCCTCGTTTCACCCGCGCCGCCGCCGCCACCACCGGGACAGGTGTTTGCGCCGCTGGCACCGCCGCCGGTCGCAAACACCAGCGCCTTGGTCGCACCGGCTGTCGGCAGGTAGGTGCCGCTATTGGTGAAGACCTGCACGTTGACAAGGCCAGTGGTCGGACCGCCGGTCGTGTAACTGTTGTTGTTGATGGTGAACTGCGCGGCCGTCAGTTCGAAATTGATGCCGTCGCAGATGCACTCGGCAATGACGTTGGCTTGCAGCGCATTGGCGGGGAACGCCGATGTCGCCTGACCGCCGATGTAGAGACTGCCGCTGAAGCCGTTGACCGTGAACGTGCTCGGGCCGGTGTTGCTGTTCTTAACTTTGAATCTGAACTTTTGATACTTCTGCAAACCAGCGATCGCCGGGACCGGAGTGATCACCACCGCATTGGCGTTGCCGGTGTCGTCGGCGGAAATCCAGTCGCCGTTCTGAATGTGCGACGGCATCGACGGCAGCGTCGGAAAAAACGGCGCATGCGGGTCTTGAGCGATGTTCGCCAGCGTGATCTGCGTCTGGCCGTAAGTGACCGTGACCTGATACAGCGCAACATAGCCAAGGTCAGGCGTCGGCGCGGTCTGCGTGCCGGTCGGCGCGGCGGCCCCGGCCTTGAGCGTCACCGCGCACTGGCACGATCGGATCGTGTACTGGCTGGTGCCGTTGTTGCCCGGCCCTGAATACGGCGCGGCCGGATTGGCGCTGTTGTAGTACGGCAGCACTGTCGAGCCGGTATCACTGTCGGCCAAGATCGCTTCGACCAAATAAATCTGGCTGTAGCCGGGCGTACCCGGCGGCGTGATCGTCAACGTCACCGGATCATTGAGAATGCCCTGCTTGACGATGTTGTGGCTGTCGGTGCCAAGATCTGAATATGCAGTTGCATCGACCGGATCGGACGCATAGATGCCGCCGACGCCAATCGTGATCTGCAAGGTCGCTGGCGATGTCGGTGCCGCGATCAGGCCATGGACATAGGGCGGCGGCGGCGTGTTCGGCGTGTTGCCGAGCACGCCCTGCATCGCATAGGCAAGCCCCATCATCGAGAACTTGTTGGCGTTGAGGAAGTCGGTGGTGCGCGGCAGCGCCGATGTATAGACGATTGCGCGATCCATTTAATTGATCCTTGTCCAAGCGATCGAGCCGGTCGGGCGCGTCGTGTTGATCATGTCGTAGATCATCTGGTTGGTGATGCCGTATTGCTGCTGGCTCGGGCCGATCAGTTCAATCGCACCGACGCCCCAGCCGCCAAGCCCGCTCAGGTGGCCAGTCGAACTCCAACCGGCGACGTTGGGGATGCCAGACGGCGACGCCCGCGTTACTTGCATGAAGGTCTGCGCTGGCAGGTCAGTCGATCCCCAGCCGCCAGCGGTATTCCAAGCAAAGTTGCCGTGCGACGCTTGCGCCACTGTGGGACCGGACCACGCGCCCGCGTCGTTGGTGTTCCACGGCTCGAATATCCACGGCGCGCTGCCGGTCAGTGACTTCAGCGCATTGATCATCCCGGCGCGCGTCACCCGCTCTTGCAGGATCGTGGCTTTGATCATGCGCCGATAAATGTCGTCGGTCTGATTCTTGCGGAACAAATGACGGCCGAGAAAGTCGTAAGCGGTCAGGTCGAGAAACAATCCGGTCGCGGTCGCCAGCCGCGACTGCGTGCGAGCATAGACGATCCACGAGTAGCACCATGCCGCGTTGTCGCTGAGCCCGCCGAGGATCGCGTCGCGGATCGGCGCGATCCATGCGAACCAGCGAAACGGAATCAGCATCTTGACGCGATTCAAAATATCGTTGGAATCGCCGGTCGCCATCTAGCTCACCAGCACTTCGGAGCACTTGATCGTGGCGTAGGGGATTTGCGCGTAGCCGTCGAGCGTGGTCTTGGTGGCGGTCAGCGATGCGGCGTCGCCGGACAAGCTGTTGAGCAGAACCGCCGTGACGTTGGTGACGCCAGCCACCGAGTAGGCCCAGCCCGCGATCTGCGACCATTGCAGCGAGTTGCCGAGCCCCAGTGCATTGATGTTCTGTGCCACGGTCGCGGCGACGATGCCCTCGACGGTCGGCTCGTCGTAGCCAGCCGCGACGCCAACGATCATTGACACGGTCGCCCAAATGATGGTCGGCGCAAACACGCCCGCCATGGTGCCGAGCGGTCGCACCGCGTTGACGGCATTGGCGACGTTGTTGAGAAAGTCTTGCGACGGCGCGCCCGAGCCGTCATCGGCGACAACAAAGAAATAACCGGGATGCCATGAGCCGTCGAGATTGTAATCTTCGACGATCTCGTACTGGACATTAACGCCGATGCCCATGATGGCGGATTCGACGCCGTAGAGATCGCCACGCGACAGCCCGAGAATGTAGGCCGAGAAGCGCCGCTTCAGCGCCGCGTCGCTTTCCGAATCCGCGCCGTTGGTGAATGCGGCCGGATTGTTGACCGTGTCAATGCCGGTGATGGTCGTGCCAAGCTGAGTGATCGTGCCCGCGCCGACATTGCCGCTCGATCCTGCCACCGTGGCTTTCACCGGCACCGCGATCGACGCTAGATTCGGTTGCAGGTAGTAGGCCTGAAAAAACGAATTAAAGGTCGGATAGGTCGGATCGCCGACCACCGCGTAGGTCTGACTGCTGTCGAAGGTCAAGACCGTCGCGCCAACACCGATCGCAACTTCGGACGGCCCGGCGGTCAACCGCGCCAGCACTACCTGTCCGCTGGCGGCTTGCGCGCCGAGCCGTGGCGATGTCGTGCCCGGCAGCACCGGCATGAAGTCGGCGGTGAACGTGTCCACGTCGATCCCGGTGCTGGTCGAGAGCCGGATCGCGGTGAGCAGTTGCAGCACCAGCGCCTGAAACCACAGGAAGATGCCCGCGAAGCCTTCGGCGATCGCGCGGAACACCGAGCCGATCGAGAAGTTCAGTAGCTGGCCCGCCCGGCCCTGAATGCCAGCGGCGGTGTTCTGCACAATCGTCGAGAACGACTGCGTCGGCAGCGTTGGCATGCACGAGCCTCAGACGGTGACGGTGAAGGAAATGGCGACGCCGGTTTGCGCGTCCCAGTATTTGATGCTGATGCCGACCAGATCGCGCTGGTTCGGCGACACATCGATGCCGATTTGCGCGGGCGGATTCGGCGCGACCGATGCTTCCTGATAAACCTGCGATGATACGATCGACCTGATCTGGTTGATCGTGTAGGGCGATCCGATCCGCTGCGGCAGTCCGGCTCCGTAGTCGGGATGCCAGACATAACCCTTCTGCGGCGTGAACAGGCGGCGCTCTAAGCGCTGGCGCGCTTCATCATCGCCAGCGACAACCAACAGATCACCGCCAGCGGTAAGCTGAAAATCCGAACGCCATTCCAGTGCCACTTCGCTCATGGCCATCCTGCGGTGACATCGAAAGCAATGACGGCGGCGATGCTCGCGCACGCCGCAAGATTGGTGTTGATCGCGGTGTCGGCGTTGGTGATGGCGGCTAGACTCACCGACAGCGACGCAGCGGCGGCGACGACGGCGGAAGGTACGACGTTCACCGGGCTGGTGCCGCCGGTCGGAGTGATCGACATGCCGGTTTCGCCACCTGCGGCGAGCGCCAGATTCATCGCCGACGCACCGACCGAGAACGATGTCAGCGGCCCGTAGCCTGCGGGCGGCGGATAGGCGAAGGTCGGACCGAAGTTCAGCGTGAACTTGGACTGGTCGATTGGAGAAAGAGCACTAGCCGACGTGGAAATGCAGCCTTGCGCGGCCGGGTACATGTTGCTGGTCGGCAATCCGGTAAAAGCCGCGTGTGTGGTGATGCCAGCGGCAATCTCGGCTGCCGTCGCGCCGCCTTGCCACACACCGTTTTTGGAGAACCATATCCTGCCGTTCGTGGCATCGAAGGCGCAGCCGATGATGTCGCCGACGGTGAAGGTCGCACCGTAAGCTGTCTGCGCATTGGAGTGAGTCTTGCCGCCACCGTTGGTGTAACCCCAACTGTTTGCGCTGCGACCGAGAAAGCCAAAGCCGAGGCTGTCGCCGCTGAGACAGACGCCAAGTTGGCTGCCGCCAGAACCGCCAGCAATGCTGGTCAAGAAGCCGGTGCCCGAGAATGCCGAAGGCAATGTCGCCGTAAATTCGAAATAGCACAGTCCAGTGCACAGCGTATCGGCGGTGAAGACGAAGCTGTTGCTCGACGTAGCGGCTTCAAGGATGCTGCCGCCGCCAGTAGGCTGATAGTAGTCGGGACCGAAGCCGCCGCCGCTGCCCCAGCCGGGCGCGCCGCTGCTGTTGTTCTGCGCCAACTGCACCGGCACGACCTTCGCCGTCGTCGCGCCTTGCTTTGATAACCCGATGCCAGCCGCAAGCGCTTGCTTGATCGCTACGGCTTGACTGAGTTGCAGCGGCATCGGGTCGGCGGCAGCGGCGGTGAGCCACGCATTGACCTGCGGTTGGTATGGTGACGGATCGGTGAACGAAATGCCAACAAGCGGCCGGTCGTTGTACTCGATGCTGCCTTGTCCAGTGGCGAAGTGATAAACGATCCGCGCGATGTTGGCAGCAAACGACGATGTGCTGATCGGATAAACCGCGTTGTCAACGGCCATGCGCTTGTTGACGCAGTCGATCAGGAAAGTTCTCATACCATGTGAACTTTCTGCGACGACGGCGGCGGAATGTCGAGATCGCCATTGGTGTCTGGCGTACCCATTCGCGATGCCAGCGGTCCGCCGTAGCCGCCGAGATTGACGATGCCGCCGGGTATCTCGTTGACGTTGTTGCCCGCATTGGCGGTGACATCAGTGCCCGCATTGTTGGTGATGTTCACCGTCGCGGTGTTGGTGATGTTGTTCTCGGCCACGATCGTATGGTTGCCCTTGGCGTCGATCGTTACCGTCACCGCCTTCTGATCCTTGTTCGGCTGTGGCGGCGTTTGTGTCGTCGGCGGGCTCGACGGCGTGAACTCGGGCGACGCGACTTGACTCTGCGCCGGTTGATCCGGTTGCGTCGGCACCGCAGTCTTGAACGTAATCGAACCATCCTTGTTGAGCCTGATCTGCTGGCCCCATTGCGTCCACATCACCATCTCGCCGGACTCGACCATCGGCGGCTTGTCCACGTCGGAATGCACGCGCTGCACAATGGTGCCGCCCTCGAAGTCGTTTTCGGCAAAACGCACGATCACCTGATCGCCGGTCTTCTC
>Ga0126373_10000570_pt1 | contig 24554 bp, 19 predicted proteins | sample PanSoiMetPlot_11_FD_92545 | JGI IMG/M metagenome (GOLD analysis project Ga0126373, IMG submission 92545) | Tropical forest soil microbial communities from Panama - MetaG Plot_11 | ecosystem: Environmental > Terrestrial > Soil > Tropical forest > Bulk soil | place: Panama | collected 2016-02-17 | reverse complement strand
GTACTTTGCGCGTGCCTTGCATTTCCTGATCGAATTCCGGCAACAGCGATTGTCCAATGGTCATAGCTTCCTCCCAAGCTTCTATACAACAGATTTGTGAATTCCTTTTGCGACGACCTTACCCCTTTGCGACTTGCCTTAGCAGGCGGTTTCGCAGGGCCGCTATCATAGGCGAATGAAAAGCGAATTGTCAAGCGCTGCTTTCGAACGCCGCGCGAATACTCCGACATCGGGCGTTTGCTGTTGTTCAGGCACGCTAGAGCGCGCCATAATTGGGACTCGCAGAGACGCTGCAGAAGTCCGCTGGCAGCGGTGGCTTGGTGGCGAAGGTTCCCGCGACATCGCTCGAGAGTCTGCATACGACGGTGGTCACTAAGATCACGGCGGCCATCGCGGAAGTTTGCACGCCTTCCACTTCTCCAGGGAAGAATCGGACCAGGACCAGGCTAGACAAGATCCTATTGATGCACCGGCCGTTCGCGTGGTGGTGCTGGCCGGTGCGCATACTTTATTGCTTACTCGTGGGCGTCTTCCTGCTGACCGTGGCTTTAGTTGCAAACGGGTATTGGAATCGAGCGAGTGATAGCGACGTTAGGCTAGGATTCCTAATTTTCTCAATTCTCTTTGGGACGCTGGCGGCTGCCGTAAATCTGATCTGCAACGCGTTTATCAAGCGACACTACGAAGGAACAAAGGCCGCTGCGACTTCCAAGGGCTCTGCCGGAGTTTAGACCAAATATCTTCCGGTTTAGCGAACATTTTACGAGCAACTCCGAATGTGACTCGCATCCTTCGGTTGACAGCACGTAGCAAGGAGACAAAATAAGCGTATGCCACACCAACTCTCGACGTCGTATGTCAAAGACTCCATCGGGCTTTTCCGCTATTACAAGAAGCTGGGCGAGCGGGCCATGACACAGTGTCCGGACGAAGGATTGTTTACGGTGCTCGACGCAGAATCCAATTCCATCGCCATCATCGTGAAGCACATGGCGGGGAACATGCGGTCGCGGTGGATGGATTTCCTAACCACCGACGGGGAGAAACCGGACCGCAGTCGCGACACCGAGTTCGAGGATGCTCCCAAGACGCGCGCGGCGTTGATGGAATTGTGGGAGCGCGGATGGAAATATGTTTTCGACGCGCTCGAACCGCTGACGGAAGCAGACTTGACGCGGACGATAACGATTCGGACGGAACCGTATTCCGTGATGCAGGCGATTAGCCGGCAGCTCGCGCATTATGCGCATCACGTCGGCCAAATTCTTTTTTTGGCAAAGCACCTCACCACGAAAGCCACTGGAAGGTGGGAATCATTGAGCATCGCGCGCGGCAAATCGGCCGAGATCAATACCAAAGTGGCGTCGGGAGAGCTTTCCGGGCGCGCCACGCTCTTTTCTTCTACGGCATCTACCGACGACAGAGTGGAGCGCAAGCCGCAACCCTAAGAAGCGCACTCATGACAGAGCTATTGATCATCGGTGGAATCTTGGGCTTGGGGATGCTCCTTGTAGTTCACGGGACCATTTTCAAGACGCGATGGGGTGTTAACCTTGCAGGGCAGTTTGCATGTCCCGGATGTCACAAAACGCACGGACAAATCCGCGTCCCCCGTTACTTGGGACAGGCGCTATGGGGCGGGTGGACTTGCGACCATTGCGGTCTCGAGGTCGATAAGTGGAATCGCCCCGTTTCAAGATAACTCTCCGCCAAGCGCCTGTTCATTTCGTGTTCGCCGGGAATTCGGCTAACCTTTGTAATTCATGGCGACACTGTTTGAGATGGCGCCGCTCGAAGAGAGCGGCTTGCGGTTGAACCAGGCGCAGCGGCGTGCGATTTTGCACGGCGAAGGACCGTTGCTCGTGATCGCGGGCGCGGGAACGGGGAAGACGCGCGTCATTACCGAGCGCATCCGGCACCTGCTCGATTCGAATCCAGAGCTTACCGGCCAAAACATCCTCGGGCTAACGTTCACGAAAAAAGCCGCTGGCGAAATGAAGGCGCGCGTGGTGAAAACCACCGGCGATCGTGGAAAAGCCGTGACGCTCGATACTTTTCACTCCTTTTGCGAGTCTCTACTCAAAGACACTGATCCGCAGCGCGTGCTGCTCGGCAAAGAGGATCACTGGATCCTGTTGCGTAGGAACCTGGCGCGGTTGCAGCTCGACAAATACCGCCGGCTGGCGGAGCCCGGAGAATTTCTCAGCGACTTTGTGGAGTTTTTCTCGCGCTGCCAGGATGAACTGGTATCCGCGGAAGATTATCAGCAGTACGCGGACTTGCTCGCGCGCGAATTGGATGCGGAGCGCGCCTTTCTTGACACCGATACACTGGCCGAACGCGAGGAGATGGTAGCGCGCGAACAGGAAATTGCGCGCGCGTATCGCGCCAGCCAGGAACTGCTGCGCGAAAAGAAGCGCGTTTCTCTAGGATCGCTGATCCCCAGCGCGGTGGCTTTGTTGGAAACCGACGCGCATTTGCGAGAATCGCTGCGGCAGCGCTACCGCTACATTCTGGTGGACGAATTTCAGGACACGAACATCGCGCAGCTTCGATTGCTTGAATTATTGGCGGGCGAATCGCGGAACATTTTTGCCGTCGGCGACAACGACCAGGCAATTTACCGGTTTCGCGGGGCGTCGTTCGCGAGTTTTCAACTTTTCCTTGAAAAATTTGCCGAGTGGAAGGCTGGGGACGATTCGCACAAATTCCGCGTCAGCCTGACGGAAAATTACCGCTCGACGCCCAACATTTTGCGCGTGGCCACCCAGGTGATTGGGCAAAACACGGTTAGCGCGGACTTCCCCAAGAAATTCCTGAGCGCGACTCGCCCCGAAGGCGAGAAGATTCGCATTGTCGAGTTCGCCTCCGACGAAGAAGAGGCGCGATGGGTAGCGGGCGAGTTGCAGCGGATCCATGCGGCGGGCCGCCGGTGGCTGGACTGCGCCGTTTTGTACCGGCAGCACGCGCACCGCGACGAACTCGTCCGCGAACTTTCCGCGAGAAAGATTCCTTTTGTCATCAGCCGGCTTTCCATCCTGGAACATCCCCTGGTGAGGGATGTGCTGGCGTATCTGCGATGGATCGCGCGGCCGTTTGACGACATTGCTTGCGCGCGAGTGCTTTCGGCCCCGGCGTGGAATTTGCAGGCGATAGACCTGGTGCGGCTTGCCGAACGCGCCGCGAAAAAACGCGGCACAGCACTTTACGACGCTCTCGAAGGGCCGCAAGCCGAGTTGCCGTTTGACGGACAGAAAGCGCGGCTCGCGCCGCTGCTGGAGTTCCTCGCCCACCATCGCAGAACCATGCGGCGGCAGACAGCGCGCGAGATTCTGACCGATTTGCTCGAGTGGCTGGAAGTGGCGCAACGCGCGAGCGAGCAAGATTACAAATATGTTGGGCGGCTCAGCGAGTTTGCGACGGAATGGGAGCCAAAGAGCGACACGCGCGGCTTGGCCGAGTTTATCGAGTACCTCGACTATTTTTACCAGGCCGGAGGGGTGATCGCCCTGGAAGACGACGCGCCCGCGGACGCGGTGAAGCTGATGACCGCGCACGGCGCGAAGGGGCTGGAGTTTCCGCACGTTTTTCTGCTGCGCGTGAACAACAAGAAGTTTCCCGCGAACGAAAGGCCGCGCGTGTTCGAGTTTCCCGCGAGGCTGATGAAGGAAGGCGAACCGGCGGAGCAGTTCCACATTCAGGAAGAGCGGCGGCTTTTTTACGTGGCGCTGACGCGCGCGCAGGAGAGGTTTACGCTTACCACGCTGACCGAGCCAAAAGGCAGAGTCCCTGTATTTATCGAAGACATTTTGATGGAGCCTGCGGTGCGACGGCGGGACGTGCGCCAGTTGACGCCCAAGTTGCCGGCGATTTCGGAGAAAGCTGCGGCGAAGGGGCCGGGATCAGGCAGCTTGGACCTTTTTCCTGCTGTGCAAGGCCCCGCGAAGATTTTCTCGCGCATCTCGGATTGGGCGGAGACCTTTCGTCCTCCGTCAGCGGAGCCGTTGACGCTGAGCCCTTCGGCGGTGAACGGCTACCGGACGTGCCCGCAACAGTATTTGTTCGGGTATCTGTGGTCCCTGAAAGAAGGGCCGAAGGCTTCGCTCAGCTTCGGCAGCATCATGCACAACGCTGTAAAACGCTTCCTCGGCGAGCTGCGCAAAGGAAATAAGCTGCCGTTTGAAGACGTGCAGCGGATTTTTGAATTGGAATGGCGCTCGGTAGGCTTCGAAGACGAATATCAGGAGGCGGAATACAAGAAGGACGGCATCGAGCAGTTGCGCGCGTTTCATGCGGCCGTGATGGCCGCGCCGCCGCAGGTCCTCGAGCAGGAAAAACGGTTCGAATTGCCGCTAGAGCACAACGTCATTATCACGGGGCGGATGGACCAAGTGAATTCGCTGGGCCGCAACGACGTGGAAATTGTGGATTACAAAACGGGCCGGCCCAAGAAGGAGTCGCTGGCAAAAAAAGATTTGCAGCTCAGCTTGTACGCTTTGGCGGCCAAAGAAATTTTCGAGTGGAATCCGGTGCGGCTGGTCTTCCATTATTTGCAAGACAACCAGGTTCAGGTGACCACGCGCGATTCGAAACAACTTCAAGAAGCGCAAAACATGGTGCAGGAAGCGGCGGCGGACATTCGCGCGGGAGCGTTTCCGCCGCGTCCCATGCCTTCGGTTTGCCGAAGCTGCGCTTACAAACCGATTTGCCCGGCGCACGAAGAGGACTTGAGCGGATGAAGCAACGCCTTTCCATTGCGACTCCATCGTTGGACGGCGTCCGGCGTGATGTCAAGTTTTCCCTCCGGCAACTGAGACGGTCACCGGCATTCACCATGACCGCCGTTCTGACTCTCGCGCTTGGCATAGGGGCGACCACGGCAATTTTCACGCTGGTACAGCAGGTGATGCTGCGGTCGCTGCCTGTCGCGAAGCCCGAACAGCTCTGGCGTATCGGCGATGCCGTCGAGTGCTGCTACTCGGACGGATACACGCAGGGAAATGGCAACGAGCGGCCGCAGAACGACTGGAATCTGTTTTCGTGGGAGGCGTACAAGCTTTTTCGTGCGGGCACCCCTGCGTTTGAGCAACTGGCGGCGTTCCAGATCGGCGAGGCTAATGCCCACCTCAGCGTGCGGCGCGCCGGTTCGCCTGTTCCTGTCGCAATGGCCAACGGCGAGTACGTCTCTGGCAATTTCTTTGAGACGTTCGGCATTTCTGCGTGGCGCGGACGTTTTTTCACCGATGCCGACGACCGCAAAGGAGCGCCGCCGGTCGCCGTGCTGAGTTTCCACGCCTGGCAAGGGAAGTATGGATCCGACCCTTCGATGGTCGGAGCGACGTACCATTTCAACGGCCAGCCATTCACGATTATCGGTATCGCCCCGCCGGGCTTCTTCGGAGCAAAAATCGCTGCCGCGGACATGCCCGATTTCTGGCTGCCATTGACGACCGAGCCGCTCATCGCTGGCGCAACATCCCGCTTGAAGAATCCACGACTGGCTTGGCTCGACGTGACCGGCCGCGTCCGCTCCGGCGCCGATCCAAAAACTCTCGAGGCGCAGCTTCAGGTGGAGCTGTACCAATGGCTCGCGAGCCACGTGCCGGATATGACGCCGCAGGAAAAGACGCTCTGGGAGAAGCAGACGCTGCAGCTGACGCCGGGCGGGGCAGGTGTCTCTTTGATGCGCGAAGACTACAAAGAAAGTTTGTGGTTGCTCCTGATGGCAGCCTTTTGCGTGCTGCTGGTAGCCTGCGCCAACATCGCAAATCTGCTGTTGGCGCGAGGACTGAGGAACCGAAATCAAACGGCAGTCCGAGCTGCTCTCGGTGCGTCCCCGGCACGGCTGGTGCTCGGCGCGCTGGCCGAGAGCCTCATGCTCAGCATCTTCGGGGCCGTCGTGGGTGTCGTCGTCGCGTATGCTGGCGCCAAGTTCATACTGCACCTTGCTTTCACCGACCCGGACAGCTGGGTTCCCCTGAGCGCCGCGCCGTCTCTTCCGGTGCTGCTCTTCGCGTTAGCAATTTCGCTGATCACAGGCGTCATCTTCGGCTTAGCACCGGCTTGGATGGTCTCGCGCGCCGAGCCCATCGAAGCACTGCGCGGAGTGAATCGCTCCTTGGCGTACAATCGCCAATGGGCGCAGAAGGCACTCGTGATCGGACAAGCAGCCCTATCGCTTGTACTCGTAAGCGCCGCGGCGATGCTGAGCCAGAGCCTGCGCAATCGGGAGCAACGGAACTTCGGATTCGAAACCAGCGGCCGTTATTTGGCCTCGGTCGACCCTAGAGATTCGGGCTACAAGCAGGGGCAACTCGCGCCACTCTTCAGAGACATCGAGGACCGTCTGCGGACCATCCCGGGCGTCCGCCGGGTCGGTTCGATACTGGAGGCGCCCCCCAGCTGGCTTGTAACTCACAACCTCCGCATTGAGGGCAAACCCGAGGACCATGGTTCAGCCGGTTCAACCCGCGTGACCCCAGGATTTTTTGAGACTTTCGGGGACGAGATCGTAAGGGGACGCGCCATCATTGACGCAGACAACGCGGGCACGAATCCTGTGGCGGTGGTCAATGAGGCTTTTGCGAAGAGATTCTTCACCAATGAGAACCCGATCGGGCAGCACTTCGGCCCCGTTCCTGAGAAGCATGCGGGGATGTACGAAATTGTTGGCGTCGCTTCCGACATCGACTTCGGCGGTGGCCCGCAGCCTATGTATTTCCTACCGGAAACGCAAAGCACACAATTCGATGATCCCGAAGCAGAAGAACGCGAAATCTGGTCGCATTACCTATACAACGTCGTGATTTGGGCGCCAAGCAACCCGCCGGGTGTCGCAGCGCAGGTGAAGAAGGCGCTGGCGAACGTTGATCCGAATTTAGTGACGAGCGGCGTTCGGTCCTATCCGGAAGTCATTCACGCAGGCTTTTCTCAAGAGAACATGATCGCCAGTCTCACATCGCTGTTTGGAGCGCTCGGGCTGGTGCTAGCTGCCGTCGGACTCTACGGAGTGACGGCCTATGGCGTGGAGCAGCGGACGAGCGAGATCGGCGTGCGAATGGCGCTGGGCGCGGACCGCGGTTCTGTGTTGACTCTAGTGCTGCGCGGAGCTTTCGGACAGGTCGGCATCGGGATGGCGTTGGGCATTCCGGCGGCGATCGGCGTAGGGCATCTGATCGGGAGCCAACTTTTCGGAGTAACGCCGGGGGATCCGCTGATGCTCTCTGCGGCCACGTCGCTGCTTCTGCTGGCAGCGCTGGTCGCCGCGGTCATTCCCGCGCGTCGTGCCGCCAGTGTGGATCCCATGCATGCGCTGAGGGCGGAATAACGCACTGTTGGAACGTCTCGCTGCGTCCGAGAATGCATTTGGGGTCAGGCAAAAAGAGCGGGCTGCGCGGAGTCTTCGGGATCGCGGAAGTTGCTTAGGCCGACGCCGACGAGGCGGAAACGCTGGCCTGGGTTCAGGCCGACACGATCTCGGAGCGAGAGCGCGATGTTCGTTAACTCCTCGCAAGAGGAGGGAGGAGAAACGGGGGTACGGCTGCGAGTGATGATCTTGAACTCGGCGGTCTTTAGTTTGAGGACCACGGTGCGAGCGATTCGGGATTCTTTGCGTGATGCGGCCCAGGTGTGTTCGGCGAGTTTGCGGATCATCGCGTCCATCTCGGTCAACAGCACGTCGCGTTCAAAAGTGTCCTCGGCGGAAATGGATTTTGTGGGCCGGTCGGGGATCACTTCGCTTTTGTCGAGTCCGCGCGCCAGCCTGTAGAGGCGCACGCCAAAGCGGCCGAAGCGGCCTTCGAGTGCTGCTAACTCCATCTTCCGCAGATGAGCGATTGTCGTCACGTCTAAACCCTTTAGCTTTTCTTCCATCACCTTGCCGACTCCGGGCAGGCGGCTCACGGGCAAGGGCAGCAAAAAGGAATCGACTTCTTCCGGCTGGATGACGAAGAGCCCGTCCGGCTTGCGCCAGTCTGAAGCAATTTTGGCGAGGAATTTGTTCGGAGCGACGCCCGCCGATGCCGTCAAGTGGAGTTCCGCGCGAATCTGTTCGCGAATCGCGCGCGCGACTAGCGTGGCGGTGGGCAGTCCCATTTTGTTTTCGGAGACGTCGAGATACGCTTCGTCAAGCGCCAACGGCTCAATCAGATCCGTGTAGCGTGCAAAGATTTCGCGCACCTGATGTGAGACGGCTCGATAACGCGTGAAATCCGGCGGCAGGAAGACACCATTCGGGCAGAGGCGTTCCGCTCGAACCGCGGGCATCGCCGAACGTACTCCAAACTGCCGCGCTTCATACGAAGCGGCGCAGACTACGGAGCGATTCCCGCGCCACGCGACGATGACCGGCTTGCCGCGTAGTTGCGGATCGTCGCGCTGCTCGACCGACGCATAAAACGCGTCCATGTCTACATGGATGATCTTGCGAACGGCCGCGGTGAGGATCTCGTTTTCGCGGAATGCGATGCAAACCTCCCGCTTTTTCAGAGTTCCTTTCGCAGGCGGGCGTTACGGCCGGTCTTTGTCGTCGTACTCTTCGGGCACGTCATCTTGCGAGACTTCACGCGTGCGCACTTCGCCTTGATCCGCGTCAGGAGCGTTTTCCACACCGCTCACGATTCCGGCCTCAAAGGTCTGCCCTTCCTCCAACAATTCGCCTGCGCTCTCGGAATCCACGTTCTCAACTACCGAAGCTCCGCCAAAGTCCCCGCCGCCAGCTCCAGCAGCCGCCGTACGCGCGCGGCGCTTCAGTTGCACCGTTTCCACGTTTTGGCTGCCAAACACGATCTGCTGCTGGCGAGCGGCTACCCTGCGTGCCACAGGCTCACGAGCCGTCTTCCGCTTTGGTGCCTTCTTCTTCGCGTTCAATTTCGCTTTGGCGTTAACTTTCTTCCCGCCTCGGGTTGCTTTCTTTTGCTTCGCTTTTTTCGCCATGTCTGCGCCCCTCCGCTGAAGGCCAGTCTACCATCAGCTGCACACTGCGGTCATTCGAACAGGGCTCGGCAATCTCGATCGTTCGCCTACCTAGCTGGCGCTGTTTTTCAAAGAGCGAGATGCGAAAAGCAATGGCTTCCAAATTGGGTTTGGGAAAAGAACGCTACGGGATGGCCATCAAAATTCCGCCATTGACGCCGAGAGAATGCTCGTGGCCCGGCCCGAATTTGTACTCGTAAGTCGGTTCGAGATACCAGCCGACGCGATGCTTGCGAGAGCGCCAGAACATGAAGTCGAGCACCGCCTGGAGCGCCCGCGGAGTTGGCGGACGTGCCGGATTCCCTGGTGTGAATCCACTCGGGACCGGCGCCCGCCATAAACTCAATTTTCCTGGAGAGGCGCCAGGGCTTTTTGAAAAGCAGATCGGCGCTCCATTCGGTCGAATGGCGGCTGAAAAGCGGCGTGACGCCGGCTTCAAGTTCGAGCCAGTGTTCGATCGGAGTGACTTCCACGGCGACGGTGGGGCCGAAGCCGGATGCAGCGTTCTTGAGATTCCACGCGCCCGCTCCGCCAAGTTCGAGTACGGCGGCGGATTCCTTTCTGTCGGGTTGCTGCGCAATAGTCGCGGCAGGAGCAAGCAGGAGCGCGGCGATGACGAGCGATTTTGTCAGGGGCACGATAGCCTCAATACTTCCGGACTTAAATGCGCGTGCCAGTCTATCTCAGTTGTCTCAGCAAAGGAGGACACTCCGGTTCTTCGCACTTTTCTCAGGGCCCTTTTCTCAGGGCCCTTGACACGCCCGAGGCGATACCGTATGGTTACATATTATGCGTAACCGTTCGTTTACAGATGTGCCGGAAGCAGGATTCAGAAATACCGCGTTTAGTGCTTTGGCAGATCCCACTCGTCGCGCCGTGCTCGACCTCCTGCTGCAAGGACAGCTCCCAGCGGGCCAAATCGCCCGGGCCTTTCCAGTCTCAAGGCCCGCCATTTCGAAGCACCTGCGGATACTCAGGCAAGCTCGCTTGGTGCGAGCGCACCGTGTCGGGCGGCAGCGGTTGTTCGAGCTCCATCCCCATCCGCTGAAGTCGGTGGACCTTTGGCTTAGCCGCTACCGCGTCTTCTGGCAAAGCCAACTGTCGAACTTGAAAAGCTTCGTTGAAGGGGCGCAAGCGAAGGAGATTTCCAACCAAGGCAAGAGTGGCAAAGGCAAAAAGCATATCGGAGGAAAACATGGCAACACCGCAAAGAACTTCCAACCCGGACGAGATCGTTAACGAGATCAGGATTGGCGCTTCACCCGAGCGTGTTTTTCAAGCCTTGACGGATCCCTTGCAAGTCGTGCAGTGGTGGGGCCAAACGGGGATCTATCGCTGCACGAAATTTGAGGTCGACCTGCGAGTCGGCGGCGCGTGGCGGAGTATCGGCGTGGACGGCAATGGCAGCGCGTTTGAAATCACCGGCCAATACTTGGAGGTCGATCCGCCACGGTTGTTGTCGTCCACGTGGGTCGCGACTTGGACCGGCGACGCAAAAACCAAAGTGAGATGGGAACTCGAACCAGATGGTAACGGAACCATTGTCAGGATTCATCACAGCGGATTTGCAGCTCATCCAGAACTTGCTCCGGCGTATCGCGGTTGGCCAAGAATGCTGACTTGGTTGCAAGCTCTTCTGGAAAAAGGCGAAACCGTGGAGCAACGAAAGCCCGCTGCCTGGAGTTAGAACCGGATTCTCCGCGCGCCTTCACTTTGCGGCTCCACATTCCTATTTCATGTGCTTTTCAGCTAAGGTTGGGAAGAAACGTTGGAGGACTTCCCATGAGCCGGAAAGCCGTCTACATCGTCCTTTGTGCCCTGGGGATTTTGCTGCCGTATTCGCAATTCGTGCCTTGGGTGGTGGCGCACCACGGCTTGCCGATGGGACTTTTTGCCCGTGAGCTCTTCTCTACTCGGATTGGCGGGTTTTTCGGTATGGACGTGCTGGTTTCGGCCGTGGTGCTGATTTTCTTTCTCCGCCGCGAGGGCAAGCGCCTCGGCGTTCGCCATCTTTGGTTGCCGATTGTCGGAACATTCATCGTCGGCGTGTCTTTGGGCTTTCCGTTGTTTCTTTATTTGCGCGAAGGTGCGCTGGAAAAAAACTGAAAGACGGAAGCGGTGTGGTGGTGGTTCTTTTTTAAGCTGAGGCTTCTGGCGAAGCCAGACCCGCAGGATTGCCTCTCGGCGGATTTGGCACGATACACGCTGAAGGCGAGTGTAGTGTTCCGGAGGCACGCGATGTCCAAGGGGCGGCTGGAAGCGTTCAGCGATTGCGTTCTGTCAATCCTCATCACCATCATGGTGCTGGATCTCAGGATTCCGCGCGGTGCGTCGGACTTGGCTGCATTGCACATCGTCTTGTCGCCTTTTCTCGCCTACATCCTGAGTTTTCTCAACATCGGCATTTATTGGAACAATCATCACCATCTCCTCCAAGCCAGTCGTAGCGTCAACGGAAAAATCCTTTGGGCAAACTTGTACCTGCTTTTCTGGCTCTCTCTGATTCCAGCCGTGACTGCGTGGATGGGCCAGGAGCCCTTCCGGCTGTGGCCCTCGGCCATTTACGGCTTCGTTTTGTTCATGAGCGGTGTGGCGTACGCCATCCTGCAGGGATCGTTGGTAAAGCATCACGGCAAGGACTCGCCGTTGCAGGGGGCCATGGGTGCAGACGCAAAAGGCAAGCTTTCGATTGCCCTCTACGCCCTGGCGATCGCCTTGTCTTTCGTAAATCCCAAGATTCCCTATGTGCTGTATTTTGCCGTCGCCCTGATTTGGCTGATTCCCGACCCGCGCATCGAACGCAGCCTGGAAAAGGGCAACTCAGGAGTAGATTAGGAACTAAGGTTGGCGGACGAGGAGGCTTATTGAAGACCCTAGCGGGCGGCGCCGGTGTAGTAGCCTGCGCGGGTCAGGATGGTCAGGCCTTGGCGCTTCACGCGCACTTCGATCGAGTGATACTCGGCGTTGCGATCCGTGCCGGCAGGTGAGTAGACCAGCGTGTACTGGTTGCGGGCCTCTTCGGTGACGCGTGAGTACAGGTCTTCCATGTCCCGGCTTTTCAATCCGTAGTAGACGTCGCCGCCGGAATCCTTGGCGTATTTCGCGAGGCGCTCAAACTTGCGGTTGAAAACAGCGGATCCCACGCCGACGCCATAAACTGAAATCTCGTAACGCAGCAGGTCCTTGATGACCACATCGTACTTGTTGGTGTTCAGCTTAGGATTGTTCACGCCGTCGGAGATGAGCAGGATCATTTTGCGGCGCTTGCGTTGAGGGTCGCGGTCTTTGAGCAACTGCGCCGCGGCGTAGACGGCATCGTCCAGCGCTTTGTTGGACTGACCCTTGATAATCATGGTGGTTTCCGGCGTTTTCGGAGCCTCGCCAGTGGCCGAATGGCCGTTGATGGTGGGGCTCTCGATGATGGCCGTGCTGGTCGGCCCGGCGTCAGGCTCTTCATCGAGGCGCGTGCGCTTCAGCTCGGTGAGCAGCTTGTCCTGATCGCTGATGAACCCGTGCCCTTCATGGACGTAGGTGTCGAAGCGGCAGACAAAGGCTTCGTCGCTGGCGCTCAAGCCGGCAATGATGGAATCGAGGCTTTCCGCCACCTGGCGCGCGTCACCGCGTTTCAAATCATTGTCGATGAGCAGGACCAGGGACAGTGGAACGGCTTCCGCATTGAAGGAAATGATTCTTTGCTCGACGTCGTCTTCGAGGATGCGGAATTCGTCCTTGCGAAGATCCGGAACGAGCCGGCCTGCGCCATCCTTGACCGTAACCGGAACGACGACTTGGCGCACCTCGGCGCGAATGCCGGGCTGCTGTTGCTGCTGTTGAACCGGCGGATTTTGTGCTTGCGGGGGCGCGGCGGAACCTTGCTGGGGCGTGCTGGCCCCTCCTGACGCAGGCGATTGTGGAGCGCGCGCACGGAGCGGAACGTACGCCAGCGCCAGCGTCAGGAGCGCCACGCCAGCAAGCAATGCCATTTTTCGTAGACTTTTCATGATCCTCAGGCCAAACTTCGTGTTGAAATTTCACGCACAGTAATTTGATGCGCGCGCATCCATTCAGGCTTTAAATGGCATCCTAGGGAACGTGGCAACGACCCGCGCGAGTTTGGCGGGCATTTTGTAGCCAGGAAAGTATACATGCGTTCGATAAACAAAGTTGTGACGCGGTGCGCAGCGGCATGGGTTGTATGGGCCCTGGGGTCGTCGGCGGGCGCGCCGGCGCCGGCTCAACCATCACCACAAGCTTCGCGGCAGCCCGCTCAGCAATCGACTCAGCAAAGCGACCAGCAAAACCCCGTTATCAAAGCCGAAGTGGGCCTGGTCAACATTTTTGCCACCGTGCGCGACAAACAAAAGCACATCATGCCCTCGCTCAGGCAAGAAGACTTCCGCATTTTTGAGAATGAACAGGAACAAAAGATTGCGTTTTTCTCCGCGGAAAAAACCCTTCCGGTCACGCTGGGATTGCTGATTGACACCAGCGGCAGCGAGCAAAACCGCTTGCCCGCCGAACAGGAGGCCGCCACCCGCTTCCTGAACCGCGTTCTGCGCAAAGGCGACGAAGCCATGGTGATTTCCTTCGACGTTGACGTCGATCTTCTTTCTGATTTCACCGAAGACCGCGCGCAACTCGACCGCGCCATCCGGAGCGCCCGCATTAACGCCCCGATGGTGAGCATGACGAATCCGGGCCCGCTGCCGCCGGAATCGCGCACTCGCGGGCTCCGCGGCACCGCTTTTTATGACGCGATTTGGACGGCCTGCGGCGAAAAGCTTGCCACCGAAGCCGGACGCAAGGCGCTCGTAATCATCACCGACGCCGACGACCAGGGAAGCAAAGTGCGCGTCGAGGAGGCCATCGAAGCCGCGCAGCGAACCAACACTGTGGTCCACATTTTGTTGGTGCACGATCCGGGTTTTGGCTGGCGGCCGGACATCGCGCACAAAATTGCCGACCAGACCGGCGGGCGCGTCATCGAAGTTTCCTCAGCAAAGCATTTGGATGAGGCTTTCGATCAAATCTCCGAAGAATTGCGAACTGAATATACTCTCGGATATTATCCGACGAATTCCGCGCACGACGGCACGTTCCGTAAAATCAAAGTGGAAACTACGGACAAGGATTTCAAAGTGCTGGCCCGAAAGGGTTATTACGCGCCAAAAGACGAAGGTTCATCGAGCGGCCAAAACTGACGCGTAAATTGGCAGAGCGCAGCATCCCTTGCCGCTTGCCAGAAGAAATGCGGCCATCACTGGTGTTTGGGGGCAACACCGCGGATGCATTGACCCGAATTGTGCGCGCGTTTACGATTCTTCCGCCCGCTCCGCCGAATGATTAACGAAACCATTGCGCATTACCGCGTCCTCCGCAAACTCGGCAGCGGCGGCATGGGTGTGGTGTACGAAGCGGAAGACACGAAGCTTGGCCGGCGCGTGGCACTGAAATTTCTGCCGGAAGATTCGCACCGCGATCCGCAAGCGCTGGAGCGCTTTCTGCGCGAAGCGCGGGCCGCCTCGTCGCTGAATCACTCTGGAATCTGCACGATTCATGCGATTGAAGAGCATGACGCGAAGACGTTCATCGCGATGGAATTGCTGGAAGGGCAAACGCTCGACAAGCTGCTGCGTCAAGGCGTCATGCCGGTGGCGCGCGCGATTGAGATTGGAATTCAGCTTGCCGACGCGCTCGATGCGGCGCACAAAAAAGGGATCATTCATCGCGACATCAAGCCGGCGAACATTTTTGTCACGGAACGCGGCCCGGTGAAGATTCTCGATTTTGGTCTGGCCAAACTCACAACGGAACATCATGCGTATGCCGACGGCGAAACGATCGGGAACACCGAGACTTTGCTGCTCACCAGCCCGGGAACGGCCGTGGGCACGATTGCGTACATGTCACCGGAGCAGGCGCGCGGAGAAGATCTCGATGCGCGCAGCGATTTGTTTTCACTCGGCGCGGTGCTCTACCAGATCGTCACCGGAAAGCCGGCTTTTCCGGGTTCCACCAGCGCGGTGGTGTTCGACAATATTTTGCGAAACACTCCTGTCGCTCCTGTTTCGTTGAACCCTGAAGTTCCCGCGGAACTCGAACGCATTCTCAACAAAGCGCTCGAGAAGGACCGCGACGTGCGCTACCAGGTTGCCGCGGAAATGCGCGCGGATTTGAAGCGGCTGCAACGCGAGATGGATTCGGGAAAAGTCGCCGCGGTTTCGTCGGCGTCCGCCGCGACCCCGGCTAAGGTTTCGTCTACGGGAGCGAGTGCAATTTCGGCTCCTGCGCCTTCGAGTGGTTCGGTCCTGATTTCTGCGGCGAGCAAGCACAAATTGGGGACGGGCCTGACCATCGGTGGGATTGGTATTCTGCTGGCTGCGGCAATCTTCGGCGTCTACACGCTCGTCTTGAAAACGCGGCATGTTCCCTTCGACAAATTCTCCATTGAAAACTTGACGAACAACGGCCACGTGGTCCTTGCGGCGATTTCGCCTGACGGAAAGTACTTGATGGACGTGAGGGACGAGAACGGTCTGCAATCGCTGTGGCTGCGGCACATTCCCACGGCCAGCAACACACAGGTCGTGGCGCCAGCCGGAACCCGCTACGCAGGCCTGACCTTTTCGCCCGACGGCAACTACCTTTACTTTGTGCGCCGCGATGATGAGGAACATACCATCGCCTCGCTCTACCGCGCGCCGGTGCTGGGCGGCAATCCGCAATTGCTCATTAAAGACGTGGACAGCCCTGTGACGTTTTCGCCGGACGGGCAGCGCCTGGCTTATCTACGAGCGCGGCACGATTCACCCCTGTGGGACTTGCTGGTGGCGAACAAGGATGGTTCGCCGGATCGGGCGCTGTTCACCAGCGTTCCCATTCTGAGCGACTCACACAACCCGGCCTGGTCTCCGGATGGAAAGGTTATTGTGATTCCACTGACACAGCCCACCGCAGATACGTTCACAGGATTACTCGTTGTAGATGCCGCGTCGGGCAAACGGGAAACGAAGGCCGTCCCGGACGCGCCTCTTTTTCTGCACCCCGCGTGGATGCCGGACTCGTCTGGCATGATTATGACCTCGGTTGCGGTGCAAAACGGGCTGTTGAACCGGCAGCTCGTGTTTCTGAGCTACCCGCAAGGGCACGTGCGCGAATTGACGGCCGATACGAACAACTATTGGCTGCTGAGCTTGGCCGCAGACGGGCGCAGTCTGGTGACGACGCAGTCCCAGTTCAAGTATGAAATTTCACTGGCGCTCGCGCAGTCGCCTGACGCTTTGCGCCCGGTGCAGCTTTCCTCGCATTTGGTGGTTTGGTGGTGGAGCTGGACACCCGATGGCCGGCTCGTTTTTCCGCAAGGCGGCGACATCCGGATTCTGGATCCCAAAGGCGGGGAAAAGATCGTGATGTCGGACAAGGGCCATCTTCCGGACCAGGTAGCCGTTTGCGGGAATGGACGTTACATCGTTTACCGGCAGCTGGGGAAAGCAGCCAAGACTGCGGAGAATTTGTGGCGGATGGATTTGAACGGGAGCAATCCGACGCAACTCACGTTTGGGCACAACGAAACCGACATGCGGTGCGCGACGGACGATCAATGGGTCTATTACACGGATGCGGCTGACAACTTTCGGCGCAAGCGTGTCCCGCTCGAGGGAGGCGCGCCGGAAACGGTATTTGAAGCCATTGGCGGCGGCGCGCTGTCCCCGGACGGCAAAACGCTGGTTACGCTGGAAACGCGCGAATCGGACCACAAGCTGATGATGATGTTCGTCTCGACGGAAGATAAAAAATCCTGGTATCACGATGTGGACCAGCGAGCTTCGCGACCGTTGGAATTCACGGCGGACGGCAAGGCCGTCGCTTACACGGTGCACGAAAAAGGCGTGGACAATCTTTGGCTCCAGCCGTTGGATGGTTCGCCTTACCGGCAGCTCACGCATTTCACGTCGGAGAGAATCGCGCAGTTTGCGTTTTCCCGTGACGGCTCGCAAATCGCCTTCGAGCGGGGCCACACGGAGTCGGACGCCGTGTTGGTGCGGGACCTCTCCCGTTAGCTAGTGATTTGAAAGATGCAGTGATTTCTGCTTGAATCGTGGCACGGGGAATCCCATGAAAATCTATAACGTCTATGGATATCTGATTATTTTGTGCTATGCGCTGGCCTGTATGTTCTCCGCACCGGCTCAGCTGGGACCCTGGAGGGGGCTGTTAATCGGCGGAGCCTATTTTGTCTTCTGTTGGTTTCTCGGCGGTTTGTATTTGTCCGACGTCCTGCATTTGGGAATCACTCACCGTGCACTCGACTATAAGGAATGGTTCATAAAGTTCGTCGTTGTGGTGAGCAACACCTTCGCGATTTATGTGAATCCGATCAGCTGGGTCAATCGTCATCGCTTGCATCATAAGTATTCCGACCACGCCAAGGATCCGAACAAGGTTTCCAGCGATGGTTTTTGGCGAACCATGTATCTCTGCGTTTTGCCGTACAAATGCACAGAGGATCTGGCCGGCGACACGATTTTGAAGTCTCCGACTTTTCGGATCGTTGCGAGTCCGGTTTTTGCAATCCTTTCGCAAGCCTTTAATTTTTTCCTCCTATGGAAACTGGCCGGAAGCCCGCAATTTGCGCTGGTGATGTGGCTTGGAATTCGAGTTTTTGCGCTTTGGGTGAATATGATTCAAAACTACTGGACCCACACGCGAAACTTTGGGTACCGGCGGTATAACGATGAAGAAGACAATGCAATGAATATCGGCGAGTGGCTGCCGGTAACGGCGACCTTCAGCGCTTGCCTCCAAAACAACCACCACCACCATGAGGGGCTTTTGCGGCTAAGCCACGATAGCTCTGAATACGACTTTGGATTTTTGACGGTAAAACTCATGAAATCCTTGGGCTTGGTGAAGGCAACGTTGAAAGGCGCGGAGTTGCCCAACGACGTGCCGCTGGATGCGCTAGGTTTTTAGGACCTTTTTGGTTTTTTCAGAAATGGGTCGATCGTTTGCCTGAAAAAGTCAGGCGCAATTTCTTCACCGTCCAGACCATACTGCTCTGGCCACGTCTCCGGATAGTAGTAAGTTCCGAAGATCTTATCGATCCACGGAAAATGAATGGCAAAGTTCTTGTCGATCCCTTCCTTTTGAGAAGTGTGGTGCCAGTGATGATACCGGGGCATAACCAAAAACTCTTCGAGCCATTTCGCATGGGGACCGAAATTGCAGTGAGTCCACGTAGCGTGAAGCGTAACGAAAACCAAATACGCCAGAATGATCGTTTGCGAAAATCCAAGCATGAGCGGGACGAGGATAAATCCGCGAACCAGCGTGTCGTCTACAAAGTGGGAGCGTGAGCCCGCGATCCAATCGAGCGCCTTCGAAGAGTGGTGAATGGCATGAAAACGCCATAGAAAAGGAACTTTGTGCAAAGCCAGATGAATGAAATACTCCGCAACGTCCGCCACCACAATGGCCACGAAAAATTGCAATAACCAGGGCATTCGAGCGATAAAGTCATGAAGTGCAGGGATGCTTAAGTATTTCGTGGCTTGCGTAGCCGGCAACAAAACCAGAAAAGACAAAATCTGAATGGGGAGATGCGTGGACATGAAATAGACCATGTCCTGAGTCCAATTCTTCCTGAACGTTCCCTGTTCCGGATACTGCGGCCAGATTCTTTCGAGCGGCACATAGATCAGCGCCATCAGCAACAGATCGAGCAAAAACCAATCCATACCGATGGTGACGCCAGCAAGCCGGCCCCCATTCACCTTCACGCTGGAGCCGCCCCAAGCTGTCGCGGCGATGGCGAACAGCATTCCCGTTAAAGCCAAGATTTTTTTCTTTCGCAGAAGGGAAGAAGTCACTCCAAACGCTACCGACGCCACGATGAGGCATTGGATCAAAACACGCACAAAGTGCAGCGTATAAAATGGACGGAATTCTGCGGACGTCAGGAACCGCGGAAAATGCAGGCACAGCACTCCGCCGAAGGCAAGAAATCCACAAAACACGGACAATATCCCGCTCCACCAACCTGTTCCAAAGCCGGTAGACTCGGAATCGCCGAAGAATTCGTTAATTTTTTGCTCGATTGCCATTTTCTTTCAGCTTGGTAGTGGGCCAGTTTGAATTTTGACCTGTTCATCCCGCAAGAAAATGCGGGATGGCGCAGGGTGTGTCACGATTCATAAAGTTCTCCTCGCAAAGAACGCTCGGAGAGAGAAGAAGTTCAAACGGACCACTACCCTCAGCTTAACTCCCTTGAACGGCGTCATCTCCTGATATTTGGGCCAATGTTTGCCATGCGTGACGAGGACTCAGGTTGTGGGTTTTTCCGCTGCGGTTTGTTTGGCCAGCTCGGAGCGGAAGGCCTGCTCTCTTTCGGCTACGTAGCTCTTGTATCCCTCCGGGTCCACGAAGGGATTTGGTCCGCCGTTGTTGAGCTGGGCGAACTTGGCTTCCATGTTGTAGTAGCCTCCGTGAGCGCCGAGGAAGATGTCGCACGGCAACTGTTGGAGCACGCGAAACATCTTCTCGTAGTCCGAGGCAATTTGCGGATACCGGGCGTTGTTCACCAGTTTGTATCCGGGATTCACATTGGGACTGCCGACGATCACCACGTTGTAACTCTTGCCCGCCTCATCGGCGGTCAGCGTCCAGGTGGTGCAGCCCTTCGTGTGCCCCGGCGTCAAATGAGCCGTCAGAACAACGCCGCCCAGCTTAACCTCGTCACCGTCGTGAAGAACGCGATCGACTTTCGCGGGCGGATAGAGACCGTCGGGATACTGGAAGTCGGCCCTGCCGCCTGACTCGACTACGAGGACATCTCCTTCCATCACCATATATTGCGCGCCGGTAAGCTTCTTTACGGCAGCGCTTCCAGCGTCGTGATCCCCATGAGCGTGGCTGATGAGCAGGATTTTCACCTCGGAAAAGTGAAAGCCAAGCTTTTCGACGCTAGCGCGAATCTGCGGCACGGAACTTTCGAGGTTGCTGTTAATGAGTACGTGCCCACTGGGAGTGGTGATCAGATACGAGGCGAGTCCGCGGCTTCCGACGTAGTACACATTGCCGGCGATCTTGAAAGCAGGGAAAGATTCCGTCCAGTCCGGGGGCACGTTCTGGTTGGCCGCCTGGGATGGCGTGCCGTTGGCGTTTTGTATGGCCGGCGGCACTAGGGGCAAAACGGCTAAGGCTGATAGGACTGCAATGGATGTCAGGAGTCTGCCTGTCATATTCGCGCCTTCTCAATCGAGGTTTTCGTAGCTTACAGGATACTTCGTTGCGTGTTTAGGGCGTACCGCGGAGCCCTCCTTACATACGGATTTCAGTCTGACAAGCTTCGACGAAGGCGCCGCGGCGCATTTTCGGAAGCGGCCGACAGTGTCCGGCTAGACCAGCGACTAAAAATCCTGCTACGTTAGCCTCGCCATGCGGCTTTCATTTCGATGCTTCCTTTCTATAGCCCTGCTCGCGATCTGCAGGCCGGAACTTGCCGTGTGCGGTTCAGGCCAGGCCACGGCACCCCACGACTGGGCCAGGGAGCGTTGGACCGCGCAGTGGATTGCGTGTCCCGAGGCACCGCAGCGAGACGCCGGCGTCTTTCATTTCCGCAAGACACTCGACTTGACGGAGCTGCCAAAAGAATTTGTGGTGCACGTCAGCGCCGACAATCGCTTTGTTTTATTTGTGAATGGAGCGCGCGTTGGCGAGGGCCCCGCGAGCAGCGACTTGAGCCATTGGAAATACGAGACGTTCGACCTCCGGCCATTTCTGCGCGATGGGAAGAATGTAATCGGGGCGACGGTGTGGAATTTCGGAGTTGAAGCGCCTCTGGCACAAATGACATCGCGTGGCGGTTTCATCCTGCAAGGCGACGGCGAGGCGGAGCAAATTGCCAACACCGATGACTCCTGGCAAGTCGAGAGCGAAAGCGGGCACGGAGTTTCGGTAGCACATGTTGAATCTTTACTGCACGCGTATTATGCGGGACCGCCAGGAGAAATCATCGACGGACGCCACTACGATTGGGATTGGAAAAGCGCGACAACGACGAGCGAAGCCGCCGCAACGCGCTGGAGAAAAGCAACAACGATCGGCAAAGGCGCTGCGCGCGAGTCTTCCGATTCGCCAACCATTTGGATGTTGCAGCCCGATCCGCTTCCACAAATGGAATATACGGAAGTGCCGGCGGGGCGGGCAGTCGCGAGTTCCGGTGTGGAGTCGCAAAAGCTGCAAGGCACCACTTTTCGAATCGCAGCGCGCACCAAAGCTTCCGTACTATTCGATGCCGGCATGCTGACCACGGCCTACCCCGAAATAGTCCTCAGCGGAGGAGAGGACGCCAGCGTGCGGCTTACCTATGCAGAAGCCTTAGTGGACGAACAGGGGAAAAAAGGGAATCGCAACGAAACGCAAGGCCGACACATTCTTGGCCTGTCGGACGAATTCATTCCGGACGGAGGAAATCACCGGTCTTTCATGCCGCTGATTTGGCGCACGTGGAGATATCTGCAGATCGACGTAACGACTGGTGATCGGCCTCTGGAAGTAGAGAAGCTGCGCGTGTGGTTCACCGCCTATCCATTCCGAGACGAGGCGCGCTTTGCTTCGAGCGATCCGGAATTGGCGAAAATCTGGGAAGTTGGATGGCGAACGGCGCGGCTGTGCGCGCATGAAACGTACATGGACACTCCGTACTGGGAGCGGTTGCAATATGTCGGTGACACGCGCATCCAGGCGCTGATTTCGTACGCGGTGAGCGGCGATGACCGGCTGGCGCGCCAGGCCATCGATGCCATCGACAGCTCCCGTATACCGGATGGAATTACCACGAGCCGCTATCCCTCGCGGCTTCCGCAGTTCATTCCCACGTTCTCTTTGCTGTGGGTTGGGATGATGCACGATTTCTTTATTTATCGCGACGACCCGGAGTTCGTGCGGGAACACTTGCCGGGAACACGAACCGTGCTGGATTGGTTTTTGCGGCACCAGCGCGCCGATGGGTTAATGGGAAGGCTGCCTTGGTGGCCTTTCGTCGACTGGACTCAGGACTTTCAAGGAGGCGTGCCTCCCCAGGACCCAGACGGGGGATCGGTTCCCATCACACTGCAATTTGTTGAAGCGTTGCGCAACGCAGCGGAACTCGAACAACGGCTTGGCGATGGCGAGCGGGCGAAGATTTACAGCGAGCGCGCAGACAAAGCCGCGCAAGCGGTCCGCACACTTTGCTGGGACGAAAAAGCGGGACTGATTGCTGATACTCCTCGACGGTCGCATTTCAGCCAACAAGCCAACGCGCTGGCCGTGTGGCTGGATGTGATTCCCCGGGAAAAGCAAAAGGAGGTACTGACGAAGGCTTTGGGCGCGGGCCGTACTGCGGCGAAGACTGGCGATTCGGGGCTGTCGGAAGCGAGCTACTATTTCCGGTTTTACCTGACGCGCACCATGGAGCACGCCGGCATGGCGGATGGTTATCTCTCCACACTGCAGCCGTGGCGCGACATGCTGAAGACGGGGCTCACGACTTGGGCAGAAACTCCCGAGCCCACGCGCTCGGATTCGCACGCGTGGAGCGCACACCCCAATTTTGATTTGCTCCGCGTGGCCGCGGGGATTCGTCCCGGCGCGCCGCAGTTCTCTGAAATTGTGATTGAGCCGCACCTCGGCAATTTGCAGAGCCTGTCCGCGAGCATGCCCCATCCGAAAGGACGCATCGAAGTTTCGTACCGCGCCGAGTCGGGCGGCGTCACGAGCGCGAAAATCCGCGTACCGGAAGGAGTTCCCGCGCGCCTAATCTGGAAAGGTCGCGCCTACACTTTGCGTTCCGGTGAGCAAACGCTCCGGTTGCCGTAATGCGTCTGGGCCCACCCGATCGCAAGGGGGTCAAGGGAGACCGCACGAAGCAAGGATGAAGCATCCGAATCCAGGAGAAATGCGAATCAAGTAACCAGATTGGCGAGCCAACGCGCGACGGTATTCAACCCTGCCTGCACAAGATCGCCTGACTGGGCATCATCCCACCACTGAGTGTCGTGCTCGGCGAACACGGCGGACGCTTCCATCTTTGCCTGAGCGAGTTTGAAGGGAAGTATCGGATCGGCTGGTTTCGGCGCGGCGGCTTCTTTGAGCTGCGCCAGCATTTGCTGCGGCTGGCTCAGGTCCAGGATGGCAAGGGGAGCATGACAATAAGGGCATGCCGAGTTGTTTCGCAAGTCGATCGCCGCGCCGCAGCTCGAGCAGTTCACGGTCTGGACGCTCGCTCGCAAGTGCTGGATCTCGGCCGGCGAGAGCGGATGGATGAAATTCTTTTCCTTGAGGAATTCGAAAAACGCGATGAAGTGCCCGTGCTCGTTCGGACATTGCCAATAGACGAAGCGGACGCTGCGAACCATGTTGTGCGCCAGCGTCAAAGCGGCTCCGCAGCGCGGGCATCGAAGCGTTTGCGACAGCACTGGCTTCGACGTCGAGGAGTGCTCGCCGATGTACTTCATCAGCTCCAGCGTGGAAGCAGGTGAGAGCTGCAAGTCTTTATGTTGATCGAACCAGAACGCCTGGCATGGGGCGCACACGTCAACGGTGATCTGAGCCCCCAGGCGGCCGCCGAGCGTCCAGTCGGTCATCGGAGCCGCGCAATTGGAACATTTCATGGCGGTGGCCCTATCGTATCAAGCCACGCGGCAACTCCTATGCGCGATTTTCACAGACGTGCTCTCGATGATCTACGCTTAGGGCACGGCTAGGATGGACCAGTGCGCTCGCGTGCGTTTTGCTGTTCGCCACGGGCTTTGTACCATCGCCCGAAGGGCGTCGGGATACCCTGTCGCCTCACCTCTCCTGCGCGGCGGGCTTTGCGGCGAGCTTTTCCGCAGCGAGTTTCTGAGCGGTGGTCAATGCGTCGGCGGCGGCAACTTTTACGTCCGGCTCAACACCGGTGCCTTCCCAGTTGGTGTGGGTGATGGGATTGATGGCGCGAGCGAAGGGCACGCCAATCCCGAAATGGTCCGTGATGCGGTGCCCGCTCACCGGATGAGCCCCGCCGCCGGTGGTCTCGCCAACGATGGTGGCGCGCTTGAGATTCTTCAGGTTATAGCTGAACTCTTCCGCGCCGGAAAAGGTGTTCTTGGAAGTCAGGACAAACGCGGGCTTGCCATCCAGGCGCTTGCCGGGCACGTATGGATCTGTCCAATACTGATCGGTGAGGTCGCCTTTGCGGGTCCACAGATCGTTGAGGTGCGTCCGCTCGGCGAACAGATAGGAGGAAAGGAAAGCGATCATTTTAGGGTCGCCACCTCCGTTTTCGCGCAGATCGAAGATGATGGCGTCCACGTTGGCGAGGAAACTCATCGCCGCAACAACCGTGGGGCCGCAGATCTCAGGTTCGGCAAAGAAATCGAACTTCAAGTAACCGACGTTGCCTTCGAGAATTTCCGCCTTATCGAAGCCGCAATTCATGCGCTCCAGATCCTTGCGCTGCTCGGCTTCGCGCTTGGGGTCGGGGCGCTGGCGTTGAGCTTCCACATCGGGCATGGGCGCGGGGCTGAACATGACGCCCAAATGCTTATCATGGCTGACGG
>Ga0126373_10000569_pt1 | contig 24560 bp, 21 predicted proteins | sample PanSoiMetPlot_11_FD_92545 | JGI IMG/M metagenome (GOLD analysis project Ga0126373, IMG submission 92545) | Tropical forest soil microbial communities from Panama - MetaG Plot_11 | ecosystem: Environmental > Terrestrial > Soil > Tropical forest > Bulk soil | place: Panama | collected 2016-02-17 | reverse complement strand
TATTACGTTTACATCCTGCTCTTTCTCCACCTTCGCCGGTGGCGGAGCACCATCGCCCGTCTTCGCCTTTCCATCGCAACCGGCAACCAGCAGGCCGGCAATCGCCACCCACGCGGCCTGCAATCCCCACTTACAATTCATTGCAGAACCTCACGCCCCACCGCGAGATTTAACTGGCCGGCTGAAACCAGGTAAGTGCCGACTAGGTTCAGATAGTTTAATTGCACGCTCCGGTATTCGCTCTCGGCGCTGATAAAGTCGAGCAAGGACGCTCCTCCGTGCTCATAGGAAAATCGCACCGTCTCGCGTACGCGGACGGCCAGGTCCAGGTACTTCGACTTGTACGGCCGCAGCAGAATCAAATTGCTGTTGACCATCGCATAGGCCGAATCAACGTCACTGAATACTATGGCCTCGGTGGCATCGAAGAGCTTTTGGTTGCGGTCGATATCCAGCTGGGTGCGCAGCTTTTCACCCTGGTTGCGGTCGAAAATACGCAGGGGAATGCTTACGCTGACGCCAAAGTACTGGTCAATTGGCGGGTTCCGGCCAAAATCAAGACCAAAGGTGGGGTCGGTCGACCCGTTCGAAACGGCTAGCCTATGGTCGGTCGTCGCCTTGTCCACAGACTGCATCGCCGCCCGCAAGTCCGGCCGGTTATCGAGAGCGATCTGCCGGAATTCGTCCAACGGCGCAAGCTGGTCTGTGTATTCATAGAGACCGAGCACGTCGAACTGATCCATCGGTGTCCGGTCATTCAAAAGCATCAAGAGCTGAATCTTCGACGTGCGCAGGTTCACTTCAGCTGTCTGCACGTCAGATTCAAATTGCACGCGCTGCAACTCCAAGCGGTCCAGATCGATTTGCGCGATATCGCCCGCTTGGAACCGGTCGCGGCTGATCTTCAGCACCTGGTCCCAATAGTTCAAGTTATCAACCGTAAGGCGCAGTACGGCTTTTGCCTGCATCATTCCCACAAACGCGCTTCTTAAATTGAAGAGAAGGTTTCTCTCCAGGTCCGCTTGACTCGACATCGTAATCCCGGTTGCTTTTTCCGCGCTCTCCAACCGCAACTCCCGCTTGTGTTGGCGTTCGTGAAGATAATTCACGGTTGCCGACGTCAGCAAATAGGCGAAAGGTCCATGAGACGGACCACCGGAAAATGGATCGATCTGGTCGGCGAGAATGGTCAACGTGGGATTCGGTCGCAAGTACGCTGTAATCTCGTTAGCTTTCGATTCATCAATTCCAATTTCGCCTGCTCGCAAGGTCGGGTTGTTCGTTTCAAAGCGCGCTTTCACTTCCTCCCACGTTAGTGGTTTCGGTGCCTGCGTTTGTCCTGGCGCCTGCCCTCGCGCTTCCGATAGTGTCAAACTCGCGACCAGAACGGCTAAAAGGCATACCCCGCTGATAAGTCGCCGCATGAACCCACCCTCATCCTTTAATCACGATGATGCTATCTCTCGACAATACCAGCTTTTTCGGCATGGTTGAGCGTCCCCGGGATCGCGGACGCTCTTCGAATAACTGGATGTACGGAACGATAGTCGCAGCCGTCTAAGGAATTTATTACAGGCCGGTAAACGAACGATTACGCGCAAACTACGGCCGGCGGAGAACGGCCCAGGTTGGCAAGCATCGCCCGCTGCAGCAACCCGCTTCGGCGAGTCTTTGGCAAAAGATGAGAAACGGCTCCAACGTTCCTGCCGGTAGCTTCGATCGCCTCTTCTCCGAATGCTGCGCGGCTTTGCAGTAAAGAGCGCTCGTCCCCCATTTGAGCCCCAAGCGCGCATAGCACACGTCTCTGTCCTCGCTCCAGGCTTGGAAATTGGCTCGGTTTCGCAACCACAAAGTTCCCGCCGCCCTCATTAACAAGAACCGCTACAATTTCCGATCCGGTAAGTGTCGAGATAATTAAATCCTTGCGATCATCCCCGTTTACATCGCGCCAATCGATCCGCAGGCCGCCGAGCGGCGCTTCGATTCCTACGGCCGCCCCTGTTCCTCCGCTGAATTGCAACCGAATGGAGTATTTGCTTTTCGGTGAGCTGAAACCGACCACTTGCACGACCGCCAGGTCGGGCGTCTGATCGCCGTCCAAGTCGACGATCGTAAACTGAGACACAAAATGGTTCGGGCCGACACCGCTCCGCTCGGTCATTGCGCGCGCCGGCGCCAAACCCGCGAAGGTGCAGTACACCCAAACCAGGAACAAACTAGCTAGGTCAAAAACGCTTCCCTTGGGGTTGAACGGCCGAAGCATGCTGCTTCGCTCATCCTCATTCTCAACAGCGATTTACGCGCAAACTACCAGAAGAGGATACCATTCACTCTCCGGTCGTCAAACGAGTTCCCCGCAGGTGTGACGAACTCGCTCCGATGGCCATGTGACCCAGGTCACACGGCACCGTGACGTCTGGCGCGGCACTCTGTGCCACCTAAACATTACCCTACCCTTACCACTTCTCTTCGGCCCCGGGTGCCGCGACCCAACTCCGCAGCAACAGATTGACCGGCACAGCTTTAGTGGTACGGGAGGGAATTTCCGGATCTCACAACGATGGCAACTCCTGCGCAACCAGCCGCGCCTCTCAGGTTTATTTTGTCTGTGTTGTTGCGTTGCTCCTGGGCTTCACAGTCGGCTATTTTGCCTTCGGGAAGCGTTCCCCTTCATCAACCGCCACTGCTGTTCCGCCTACACCGACCACGACAAGCACGTCTGCCACATACTTCGGGGTTCATCCGGCGCTCACAGTTGATCAAATGCAGCAAATGGCCGATGTTCAAGCGTCCGCGCTGATCGAAAAATCCAAGGCCGAGCCCAAAAACACCTCCCTACTGAACCAGATAGCCGCGATCTACCAGGGCGCGCACCAGTTTCAAAAAGCTGCCGACTATTATCAACAGGCGCTGAACCTTGACGAAGAAAACGCAAATGCGCGCACGCAGATGGCTTCCTGCCTGTTCTATTCGGGCCAAGTCGACGAAGCCCTTCATCAATTGCAACTGGCGCTGAAGTCCGACCCCAAGAACGTAAACGCTTTGTGCAACCTCGGCATGATCAAGTACCAGGGCAAAAATGACGCAAAGGGCGCCATCGCGGCGTGGCAGCAACTCCTGAAAAACAACCCTCATCTCGACCGCAAGCCGATCGTCGAAAAAATGATCGCCGAAGCCCAGGCCGCCGGTGCGGCAGGTAAGGAAACAATTTTGCGCTAAGATAAGGAGAAGTCAGCGTGACAGCCGAAATCAAAACAACCACGAGCGACACTTGGACCACCACTCAGACCTTTGCCTTTGCGGCCGTTTGCCTGTTTCTCGGAATTTGTGCCGGCTGGTTGCTTCGAACAGCTCACGATCATTCCAACCCGCTTGCCGTTACTGCCGCAGCTAGCGCGGCAGCGCCCGCCATGAACATTCCTGCGAACCTGGGTAGTGGCGCACCGTCGTCCCCCGCCCAATTCCAACAAACAGTCGATGTCCAACTAGCGCCGCTGCTCGGTCAACTGAAATCCGACCCCGCGAACGCCGATCTCCTCGCGCAAATCGGTAACACATACTACGACGCCAAGCAGTATCCCGCCGCCATCGATTACTATGAGCGCTCGCTCAAGTCTCAGCCGGCAAACGCTTCGGTCCGGACCGACCTCGGCACGGCGTATTGGTACAACGGCAAGCCGGACGCGGCCATCAGCGAGTTCAACGAAGCCCTTACCTATCAACCCAACAAGCCGGATACGCTATTCAACCTTGGCATCGTGAAATGGCAAGGCAAAAAAGATACCGATGGCGCGATCGCAGCCTGGGAAAAACTGCTCGCAACCAATCCAAATTACGAAAACAAGGAAAAGGTTCAGAGCCTGATGGCTCAGGTTCGGCAACGCTGAGCCAGCCGCGCGCCTTGCTCAATTCCGGCTGATGCTTCAGCATTAGCTTTCAGGGCCGCAAACCGATGAACGAACGGAAAAACAAGGCCATCATAGTGGGCGCCGGACCCGCGGGCCTCACCGCCGCCTACGAGCTCACGAAGCACGGTGCATCGGTCGTCGTGCTCGAGAGTGACCCGAAATACGTCGGCGGCATCTCGCGCACCGTCGATTACAGGGGCTACCGCTTTGACATCGGCGGTCACCGCTTCTTCTCGAAGTCCCGCGAGGTCGAAGACCTTTGGACCGAAATCCTCGGCGCCGACATGCTCCACCGCCCGCGCTCGTCCAAGATTTACTATGGCGGCCAGTTTTACTCTTATCCGTTGAAGCCATTCGAAGCCCTCTCCAAACTCGGTCTCTTTGAGTCCACCCTGTGCATTTTGTCCTTCCTCTACGCTCGGTTGAATCCCAACCCCAACCCGAAGTCGCTCGAAGATTGGGTGGTCAATCAGTTTGGCGGGCGTCTGTTCCGAATTTTCTTCAAAACGTACACCGAAAAAGTCTGGGGCATGAGTTGCCGCGAAATTTCCGCCGCTTGGGCGGCCCAGCGCATCAAAGGCCTGTCACTCGGCTCGGCAATGAAGAATGCCCTGTTGCCCAAACGCCAATCCAAGGATCGCCGAAGCGTTGTAAAGACTCTGATCGACACGTTTCGTTATCCACGACTCGGTCCCGGCATGATGTGGGAAGTATGTTCCCGAAAGGTCCGCGCGATGGGCGGTGAGGTGCTGCTCGGCAGGGATGTCATTGGCTGTCAATTCGACTCCGACAGGTATACCTGGAAGGTTTCCGCACGCACGCCGGATGGCGCTGTCGAGCGATACGATGGGGAGCACCTCATTTCCTCGATGCCCATCGGCCAGCTTGTCGCGAAAATCGGCCCGCATCTCCCCGAATCCGCCGTACGCTCCGCCGATTCCTTGCGCTACCGCGACTTCCTGACCGTTGGCTTGATTCTCCACGAGCGGAATCGCTTCAACGACAACTGGATTTACATTCACGACCCCAATGTGAAGGTCGGCCGGGTGCAAAATTACAAATCCTGGTCCCCCGAGATGGTTCCCGATCCCCGGTTTTGCGCTTACGGGCTCGAGTACTTTTGTTTCGAAGGCGACGGTCTATGGACTATGCCCGACGAGAACCTGATCGAACTCGGCCGTACCGAGCTTGCGCGGGTGGGCCTGGCCAGGGCCGAAGATGTTGTCGACGGTTGCGTCATCCGTCAGCCCAAGGCCTATCCCGTCTACGACGACGACTACAAGCGGCACGTCGACATCGTCCGCCAGGCGCTCGATACCCATTGCCCCAATCTTCACCTCGTTGGCCGCAACGGCATGCACAAATACAACAACCAGGACCACGCCATGATGACCGCCATGCTCACGGCGCGAAATGTCCTGGCCGGCGAGAAGACCTACGATGTCTGGTCGGTGAATGACGATTGCCAGTATCTCGAAGCTATAGACAAAGAGAGCCAAAATTCAGAAGCCTTCCCAGCCGTTCCCCCCTCGCTGAGACCGAAGCCCAGGCACATGAGAGTGCCCAACCCTTGACTGATTTCCCTAGCAATCGAGCTCCGTCGTCTCGCCTGCGCATCTGGCTGCCGCGGCTCACCGTTAGCATTTCGCTGCCGGTTGTTCTCCTTGTGCTCACCGAGGGCGCGCTCCGCCTCTTCCATTTCGGCCACGCCACCAGCCTGATGGAACCCTGCACCATCCATGGTCGTCCCACGACATGCTACAACATGTTCTTCGCCGCTCCCTTTTTTCCGCAGGGAATCATCAAAACTCCACAATTCTTCTCGCTTTCGCCAAACAAGCCGCCGAACACCTATCGCATCGTTATTCTTGGCGAGTCCGCCGCAATGGGTGATCCCGATTTTGCGTACGGATTCGGTCGCTATCTCGAAATCATGCTCCGCGAACGCTTCCCCGACACGACATTCGAGGTCGTCAATACGGGCATGGTGGCTATCAACTCTCATGTCAGCGTCATCATCGCGCGCGAACTCGCCGACTATCATCCCGATCTCTACCTTGTTTACGCTGGCAGCAATGAAGTGGTGGGTCCGTACGGCCCAGCTACCGTCCTAACAAACTCCTCGATGAATCCCGCTGTAATATGGGTTAGCATCCTGGCGCGATCCTCGCGGATCGGGCAGCTTCTTACTGAAAGTGGTAGACCACCCGGCGAATGGCGTGGCATGGAGATGTTCCTCAACAAACAGTTGCGGGCCAATTCGCCGCGCCTGCCTCAGGCGTACCACAATTTCGGAAGTAATCTCCGCGAAATCGCGAGGATCGGCATCGACGCAGGCGCCCAAGTCCTGCTCAGTACGATCGCCACGAATTTGCGAGACTGCGCTCCTTTTGCTTCGCTGCACAGCGAGAAACTGACTCCGGATTTGTTGCGCACCTGGACGGACTTGGTTCAACGAGCCGAAGTGCTGGAGGCTTCCAGATCGCGTACCGATGCTCTCAAGCTTTATCTTGATGCCGCCAGGATTGATGACCAATACGCTGAGCTGGACTTCCGGATGGCGCGCTGCTACTGGGCGCTTGGCGATTACGCCGCTGCAAAACAGCGCTACGAAATGGCGCGCGATCTGGACACGCTGCGCTTCCGTGCCGACTCCCCCATCAATGAAATCGTCCGCACCGTTGCGACGACCTCGGGTCCGCGCGTCCAACTCCTCAATACCGAGGCTCTATTTGCCACTCACAGTCACAACGGTATTACCGGCAGCGAACTGCTCTATGATCACGTGCATCTCACGCCTCTGGGCAGCTATCTCTTCGCTCGGTCCGTCTTCGAGCAGATCGCGAGAACGCTCCCACATGCCGGTCAGAATGGTGATGCGCCAACCCAAGCTGACTGCGAACGTCTGCTTGCTCTCACCGCTCACGACCGGGCTCGCGTCGCAGCCGAAATGGTTGAGCGCCTCCAGAAGCCTCCCTTCGCGACCCAACTGAATCACTCCGAACAGATGCAGGGTCTGCTCCTGCGCTCGACGTCTGCCGAAACGCCTCAAGACACACTCGCACAATATCAATGGGCCATCGCGCAGCATCCCGATGATCTCGCCCTCCACTACAAATTTGGATTTTTCCTCTTTGATTACAACCGCCAAGCCGCCGCCCAAGAATTCATTCGCGCCCAACCCTGTGATGGATTTCCCATCTTTCTTCCCGACGGCACCCGTGTGATGTAAATCGACCCATCAAAACTGCGAGTAGATAAATTGACTGTTGTTCTGATCGAACAGCAGGAACAGCGTCAATCCGCATAAATAGGCCACGGGCCTAACAACGATTCGAAACATCGAGAGCCCCGTTGCTGCCGCCTCTTCGTCCACCTCCGCCAACGCCCGCATCACCAGTGGCTCGACCGCAGCGAACAGCGCTACTGCCACCGTGACCCCATAGAAGAGACCACTATATTCAGGGCGCCAAGTGAATCGGCTGAACATGGCACCGAGAATCGAACCGGCTTGGGCTAACGACGGAGCCCGAAATGGAACCCAAGCCGCAGCTACCGCGACCAAAGTCACAACTCTCAATCCCCCCGCCAATAAGCCCGGCCCCTTCGCAGGTAAACCACCTCGACGCAAGCTCTCGTACATTCGGTAGACAGCCAGGTACACGCCGTGCATTGTTCCCCACAAGAGAAAACCCCACCCCGCTCCATGCCACAATCCCACGAGCGCCATAGCTCCAATCAGGCTTAGGTGCAGCGGCAATGGAGCACCTTCCCATTTCGCATTCATCGGGAAAAACAGATAGTCGCGGATCCAGCGCGATAACGTCATGTGCCAACGGCTCCAGAAATCGGCTGGGGACGCTGCATGATACGGATGCCGGAAGTTCTCCGGAAGCACAATCCCGATCAGTCGTGCCGTGCCGATCGCCAGATTGGTATAACCCGCAAAGTCGAAGTAAACTTGCAATCCAAAAGCAATTGCCAGAAACCACCCGTCTACCGTCGAAAACGTGGCTATTGGTTGGCCACCGAACCCGCGGTCAACCCAGATTCCGAGGACGTTGGCGATCACGTTTTTCTGGACCAGCCCCCAGACGATCCTGTCACATCCCTCAAATACAAACCGTGGTTCAAATATCTTTTCGAATCTCAACTGGGGCATCAGCTCGCGTGCCCGCACAATCGGCCCGGACAGGATGTTCGGCCAGAAAAAGAAAAATAAGCACAAATCCACAAAGCTTGGAATCCGCACGCGCCCTTGACGCACATCCATCAAATAGGCGATCGCTTCAAACGTGTAGAACGAAATGCCTACCGGAAATACCAGGGAAGCCGCCGGGGAAAAAGAACCTCTTTTCGACGCGATTCCGAAATAGCTCAAGTTCGTGGCCACAAATACGCGGTACTTGAACAGGACAAGTAGCGCCAGCAGAATTGCGATGCCGGTCAACAGCCATTTTCTCGACGTAGACGGGTTGGCCTGAATGTATTTCCCGCACACAAACACCACTGCAGCCACCATCAGAGGCGCCCAGAGAAACAACACGTTCCAGGACGAATAGAACGCAACACTGGCTGCCATAACCAGCGAGCGGCGCCATCCTGTCGGCAGTAGCCAGTAGGCCATTACAACCACCAGCAGGAAGCCAAGATAAGTTAGAGAATTGAACGCCATCCGTTCTTCGCTCGGTAACGTTTCTTACTTCACTGACTTCCCCACTCGTTCGATCGTTTCCACGATCAGGGCCACGTCGTCAAAGTCCTCCGGCTGCAACATTTCTGGCCGAATCACGATGTTCAGTTTCCTTTCTAGCAGAGAAATCAGCTTCAACACTGCCAGTGAGTCGATCAGACCCGAACTCACTAGCTTCTGACTGTCCTTGATGGACTTGCCCGTCAACTCCGACGCCGCCGCACGCGCCGCATTGCGAATCGCCTCCAAATCCGGTCGCACAAGCCCTCCTATCCGCCTGCCGCCAACTCTTCTTTGAGAAATCGATCCCGGTTCTCACGCCTCGATATCTTTCCCGCTGTGCTCTTTACGATCCATCGCTGCGGGACAACGGCGACGTAACGGGGTGCGATGCCGATATTTGTCAGCACCAGCTTTCGAATGGTCGACTCGATCCGGGAACTATCTTCCTCGTTCTGGTCCACTTTCGTTTCTGCTACAATCGCCAGGCTCTGGGTCCCGTAGTCTTTGTCCTCCACACCGAAAGCCGCCACCCGACCCGGATAAACGCCTTCAACCGTATTCACAACCGCTTCGACATCTTCTGGAAAAATATTGTTCCCTCCGACAATCAGGATGTCTTTGAACCGGCCGATGACGTACAAGTCAGCATTCACGAGGAATCCGTAATCGCCGGTCGCGTGCCATCCGTCTTTCAACGAATGCTCTTGAAAACCCTGTGCTCCCCAGTAGCCCGAGAATAGTGACGCCGTGCGCACATAAATCTCGCCAGCGCATGCCTCGCGGCACACTGAGCCATCCTGGCCCACGATTTTTACTTCTGTATCCGCGAGCATTCTTCCTGAGGACACATACACGTCGTCAATGACGTCAAACGCGAGACTGGAGGAATTTTGCTTCCCACGCTGGACTGCGGCACGCGGCACGCTCAGCAACTCCCTATCCAGTCGCGATTGCGTGATGGCAAACACGGTTTCCGCCATCGCGTACGACGCTTGCACCGACTCCTTCCGCACGCCCCAATCCTCGAAGGCCCGGGCAAACTCCGTCACCGAGCGCGCACGCACCGGCTCCGAACAATTGATCCACGCCCTTACGGTGTCCAACCGATAACTGCCCTGCATCAACTCGCGCCGCTGACTCAAATACGAGAACGCAAAATTCGGAAGCCAGCAGAATGTGGCCTTCCCCCGGTCGACGTACCTGAGAAGCAATTCCGGGTTCATCACCCAGTCGTTCGCACCAATCTGTATCGAGCTCGCTCCACGCCACAGCGGCATCCAGTAACACGCGATCAACCCCATGTCGTGATACAAGGGTAGCCACGACGCCACACATTCCTTTTCTCCAAACTGCAGCGCCCTCCCGAGACTGTCGAACTGCGCCGTCAGCATGGGCGCCGTCACCACGATCGCCTTTTGTGCACCGGTCGTGCCCCCGGAGAACTGCAGAAACAAGGCATCGTCGCTCGGGTGTGATTCACCAGGGCTCATGTGGTATTTTTCGAGCCTTTCACTCACCTCAGCGGTAGGAAAGATCTCGTCGAAACTCGAACCATTCTCGATCGCCAGGCCCGCCACCGGATAAGGCAACGCGCGCTCCAGGTTTCCTGCCAGTCGCGGCAACGTCACAAGAAGACCGACCGGTAGGTTGCCCAATTGATGCACTAAATTGCGCTGGTATTTCTCCGGGTCCACTCGGCTGGTTGGCCACGCTAATACTCCCGGGATTCGCCCGGTGAGAACCAGCCCCAGCTGCAGCAGGAACAGCTCCGCCGAATGCGGCAGCAGTAACAGCACTACCCCCCGTTCGGGCGTACGGAATCGGGACGCGAGATTCTCGGCTTCGCTCAGCAGTGAAGCGCCGTTAAACTCCGCCGGATTGTGGAAATCCGGGCCGACGACAACCTGCAGCACCGCTTTCTTGTCATTCGCGGCAAGACCCTCCCTGAGCCGCTGGCACAACTCGCTGCGGGAACTCACTCTTGGCCCGCTTTCTCTGGTGACTGTACTTTGCCGCAAAGATCAGCTGCGATGGTTTCCGCCGCCAGCCGATGGCCTGTTTCATTCCAATGGCCCGTGCCCCAGTTGTGGTCGTTGAAACCATTCAGATAGACGCGATGCGCCTCTGCATATGCAGACAATGCCGGGGCCAGCAGCGTTACCGGGATATTTTCTCTTCCACCGAACTCCGCAATCTGCCGATCGGCATACGAGAGCTCTTTGACCCCCAATTTTCGCTCCAAGGCGGCCCGCGTCACCGGATCCGGAAGCACTTGTGGCCGAGTCGCCAGCACAACCACCCGAAATTCCGCGCGGTGCGCCTTCGCCTCATCGCGCATGAACGCCAAGAGTCCTTCGGTCACTCGCCACGCATCCCGCATCGCGTCTGACTCCGGCGGCGCATAAATGCTGTATTCCAAGTGCTCGAAGCCAAATTCCTCGGCCCGTTCTTTGATAGCCGCGGTCGCCAATCGCAGCTTCGCTGATCGCCTTAGCGCGTCTACTGCTTGCAACAGGTGAACGTGATCGTCGACGTCGTATCGCAGTTTCTGAAGGGCGATTTGTCGTGGCTGAAGGACCGGCAGATCACGAAAGGTAGTGTCCTCACTCAGCTTGCTATCACGATACACGTAATAGGGAGACTGGTCGGGATTCGCCGCATTGTTCAGTTCGCGCACATTATTGGCGATATCTCGCGGGGGATAAAACGCCAGCAGCACCAAGTCCGGGCTGTACTTCCACACTTCTTGTTGCAAGGTCAACAGTTCTTGTCCGGTCGAATAACCGGCAACACCAAAATTCAGCACCTCCACGCGCCTTCCCTTGAAACACTCGTGCTTTTGCAGTTCCCCTTCGAGAACCGCCGGATACGTCTTTTCCCGGGGCACTTGCAGCGCTTCGGTCCACGAATTTCCCAGCACAGCTACACGAATCGTTCCCTCCGACTTTTCGTAGTTCCGCTCGCGATCCCGAAACCCATGACTGTTGATTCGCACCGCCTGCCTGATTTCCCCGTGCACCACGCCGTTTGCGCCAGCCCTTAGCGCCCAACCTCGTGCGTGGTCTGGAACGTACAACTGCGGCTCAAATTGCACTCCGGTGATTCGCAGCGCTAATTCCCCAAGGGCCGGGAGGGCAATCAGAACGACCGCCGCAAGAATCAGTTCTCGCCTGGTGGGTGGCATAGGTCAACAGAGCATTGAAATAGTCCAGCTAGACCTTAGGTGAGTGGTCGGGTACATCTCTGTGTCGGCGGAAGAAAGATGGACCAGTAGAAAGATGATGCCTAACAGAAGCAGCAGCACGGCCAACGAAAGCACCCACCAGGTTTTGAATTGCCTCAGGAATGCGAACGTTCCCGGCGCATGGGCTGCAATTGCAGTTCTCTTGCTTTGATAGGGCATACCGTCCGCTGCCCTCGAATTCCTGCCACTCGCATTGAGATGTTGAAGCTCCATCCGCCTCTTTTCGTGGTGCTCGCTTTCTAGGGCACTGCTGCAACGCCTGAACCCGCGGCTTTGGTCTAGTGGGCGTGGGCGTGGCCATGACACATGAGAGTGCACGTGTTCGCGGCGTGATTGTAGGAAATCGGTGACGCTCCATTCTGACCCACTACGCTGGCGTCAAAATTCACCAGTCGCTCTCCCGTGATAGAACCGCTCACCGCCCCCATGCCATGTGCGGTATGGCAGACCGAGCACGAGAAGCCCTGATCCGAAACGTGTAATTTGTGTTGTGGCCAGCTGGCGTTGGACAAGATGGTATTCAGATCATGACACTTCGCACAGAGTGCATAGGGTCCCAACGGACTGAGGTCGGGGTTTGGATAGGTATTCGTAACCGGCCCCCCTGGTGTCGCAGCCCGGCTAAACTGATAGTTGCGCTCGAGGATATGAGAGAACAGGGACCCGTGCGGCCCATTGGCTCCCGTCCCGCCGAACTCCCGGTTGTCGTCACTGTTGTGACAATCACCGCAGAAGATTCGGGTTCCTACAATTCTCCCCGACGCCGACCCATTTATGTTGAGCATATTCACGAGCAAGCTTGGCTGCGGCCATGGACTGCTACGGTCGTGAAACACGGGATGGCTCGAGATAGCCGTTTGGCTGAATTGCGGCACCAGATTGAGTGGATCCCCAGCAAATACCACTCTATTGGGAAGGTAACCATATTTGGCCAGCACTTGTTTGCCGACGCTCGTTCCATGGCAACGTAAGCAGTTCTCGTATTGATTGACCGCCGGGGTCACGACCGACACACCATCGAGCGCACTCACACCCTTAACACCGTTCTGCGGCGGACGAATAGCCGGCGGCGGCGAAACCGTCGTCAGCGCATTACTCGCATGCGGATTGTGGCAGTCCGCGCACGCGGCGTGGCGATTGTTGTTCAGCACGGCGGCCTCAGCAGCATCGTGGCCATTTGTCCCCGCTGGCAGCAGGTGCGCGTTCGCTTTTGCGAACTCCGCGTAGACGTTGGGAGCCGCCGGAGAAAGGCTTGCGCTTCCGGAGTGGCAAGTGATGCAGTCTTGCGTATTAGCGTCCACTCCGATAACTGACGGAGTCGCCGGGCGCAGCAATCGAGGTCCCCCGTTCGCATTGTGCTCCATATGACAGGACTCACAAGCGTTCACGGCCACCGTTGCATACGGACCCACGTTCGCCGTGTTCGCCACTTGATTGGTAGCTACCGCGTGAATGCTCCCGGGCCATCCACTCAATTGGTTGGTTTGCCCCGTCGACGATCGGTTGGGATCATGGCATGCGAGGCACAGTTGCCCGTTCGAGCTGTCCCGCACCAGAAATTGCTGCGCGATGGGATCGATCGCTTGAACGTGGGGATTGTGGCAACTGGTACACTCAATATTGCCATTGATGAGTTGTACGGCTCCGGTAACATCTGCTGTGGTGGCCTGCGTGGTTAGGGACGCGGCCAGGTTCGGTGAGTCCTTAATAGGCAATACGAGGTCAAAGGGGTGCGAGCCAGACAGATTCGTTCCCATCGCGTCGATCGGATTCATAGACCCCGTCACGGGAATATTTCCATAAGCCTGCGTCTGCCCAATCGCAACGGTGCCGTCGTGGCAACTCAAACAAAGGCTGCTGGTTTTGCCCAGTACAGGCTGCGTGTTTCCTTTCTGTTTATACGTGCTGCTGGTATACGGGGTATAGCTCTGACTTGAGAGCTTCTGATTCCAGAGGGGAGAAGCGCCCCCAATTCCACTGTGGGGAGCATGGCAAAAGACACAACCCAGGCTTCCCTCTGCCGCCACGGACGACCCGCTTCCCACCGAAAGATTATGCATCCCCAGTTGATCCGCTTGCGGCGCCGGCAAGCCCTGGGCCTGAACTATCGTTCCGCCCAGCCACATGCAGATCCCAATCAGCCGCGGCACTTGCCTCATTGTTTCTTCCCAGAGGCGTCGCTTGCACCATAGTAGTGAAACACCTGGACGCGTCGGTTGAACGAATCTACAACGTAGATTCGATTCTGGTCGTCAATTCCTAATCCTGCGGGCAGCCGAAACGCACCGGGAGCATCTCCATATTGGCCGAAGTAGTAAAGCAACTGCCCCTCCCGATTGAAGACCTGGACCGCACTCACGATGCCATCGACGACGTACAGATGCCCTTCCGAGTCGAACGCCACCCCTTTCGGCCGGAACAGCCCTCCCACTTCGTCACCAATCTTGCCAATGGAATACTGATACTCTCCATTCTTGTCGAGTACCTGCACACGGAAATTCATGGCATCCACCACGACCAGGTTGTCCCCATGGAGTCGCAACTCCGTCGGCAGGTAAAACTCGCCGTTCCCCGTGCCGTGCTTCCCGATTTTCTTCAAAACGCTCCCTTGCATATCCATCACAAAAATCTCGTCGCGCAGAGTATCCGTGACATAAATTCTCTGGGCCGCCGAATCCACCACAATCCCCGTCGGCCGTTTAAAGTATCCCTCTCCGTATTTGAGGCTCCCGATCGTTCTCTCGAATTTCCCGTTTGGGTCGAAAACAAAGATCTTTCCTGCGGTCGAATCGGTCACATAAATCTTGTCTTGCGCATCCAGGGCCACGCATTGTGGTGATACAAGTTCGTTCTTTTCGGTATTCCACCGTGACAGGAATTTGTATTTCCCTCTTTCAAAATCAAAGATGTGAATGCCGTGAGCGCCTGGATCCGTCACAATAATCCGTCCCTTTGAATCCGTGCTCACGCTGTAGGGTCTGACCATCTCGTGATACTCAGGGGCACCCGCCACCACATCCACCACCTTCGACCAGAACCCCCGCTGCGGCTTCACCTCTCGTTGAGAGCTGAACGTCCGCTCAAAACTCAGCTTCCGCCCGCCATCCATTAGCAGGTCCGGAACTTGCACCGGATTGAGATCCTTCTCTTTGTCTTTCGTTGCAAAGGACGGGCCGCCCATCAGCATGACAGCTACACAGCTGGCCAGCGTCGCTCGGAGCATCCCTCGGTAGCCGCCCCCAGCTAGAAGAAGTTGATCCATCGAGAGACTCCGATGAAATACGAGTATTCGCTTCCCGGCGGCGTGCCGGCCGCGCTGATCCCTTGTGTGAACTTCGTGAAGCCGGCCAGGACATTCAATTGCCTAAGGCGATACTGCAACTGGGAAAAGATAATCTCTGTGTGGTTGTGGGAAGGCACCGTGCTGCCCACTGTATTGCTGATCGCGTGTGTGTAGGTTCCGGAGATGGACAACCGGGGAAGGGGCGTTAAGGTAATCCCGCCTCCGTAGCTCTCGCCGTTGTAGACAATCAATCCTTCTTGCGGCAACCCGGGCGTCGGCGGAATCGGCTGAATCCCCGTGCTTGTTAAGAGGGACTGGCCGTGGGCCTTCGTGTAGCTCCCCTGCAATGCCACCAAGCCCAGGGCCAGAGATGTGGAGAAATTGTTGCTATAGCTGTCGCTGCCGGGCTGGTAGGTCAATCCGCTGTGATTTCCACCGTAGGCAACCGTCCACTGCCGGTCTCTCCGCATCCTACGATGCACATTCACGTTGTACGAATAATAGGAATCCTGATAGGTCACGAGCTGTGTCTGTACGTTTTGTGCATAGCTCAGGTTTCCCGTGAACAGCCACCCACCATACTGCCGGAAGGCATTCGCATCCACGCTGAACCCCAGTGCGTTGTTCACGAACTTGTTAGTACTATCAAAGATCGTTGCTGAGAACGTAAATGTGTCCAGCAGACGCTTCCGGTAAGCGATCGTGCCGCTGAAATAACTCCCGCGGTAGCTTTGCCCCAGATAGTTCTGATCGTAGTAGGTAATTTGGGCTTGCCCGTACAGGTTCGGCAGAAAGTTGTAACCCACCCCACTGCTCAGAGAGAGGGAATTGGACGAGGTATTGTTTTGCGTCACCGGGACGCTGCCCCCGTTGATAATCGTTTGATAGAAGTAACCGTTGAGATTGTCCGTATAATTCTGATCCGCAAAAATCGTCAGCTTCGTCGTTGGGTGGAAGGTTACAACCGCTGATTCCATGTTTGTCGAAAAATCGGTTGTCCCTTGGCTTCCGGTGACGCCTGAAGAATAATCCCCAGAGAAATTTGAGTGAGTAAAATTCAACGTGACGGCACCGTTCCATGGCAGTGAACGTGATCCGCTCGCCCCAATAACGTTGTCGTGACTATTGTTGATGTTTTCCCCTTGCTCCCCCACGAGAAACATCGGGGTTTTGGAGTCAAGGTTCAGGTAGTTGTAATATGCGCTCAGATTCCATCCCGCCAGCCGATATGTGGAGCGCACATTAATGGTATGCGAATGGGAACTCGCTTCGTCATTCGTTCCGTACACATTTCCATTTCCACTTCCCTGCGAGTAGCTGACAGAAAGGGTCGGCAGGTCCGGGACCAACACGCTCCATCCGATTCCGAATGCCTGGCTGTTCCCCACGGTCGTAAAATTGGGGCCACCAATGACCCCATACGTTCCTGTTCCATTATGCGAGTATTGGTAGTCTACGTAGCCGGGATAATGACTGCCCGCAAACAAATTGAGCGTTGAGTCGACCCCCGTGCTATCCGTTAGTGATTGAAAGCTCGAGTTTGCGCGGGACTGATTGTAGAAAGGTGTTACTGAGAAATTCAGGAGATTAGGATTGTAATATGAGCCGAGGAGTGTCCCGCTGCCGCCGAAAGTAAAACCATGATTGGACGGTATCTGGTCGCCATAGTCTGCCGTGTATCCCCCCGACAGGACCCCACTCAGGTTCATCTTCAGGTCGTTACCGATATGCACCTGAGCCCGCACTCCCCGGCCCAGCAGGAGAAAGGTCATTAACACCGCGCACTTTACCAAATCTCTCACCGCGTCGCGTCCTCCCGAGACGCTGTTTCGCAATCAAAATGAGTGAGGCAACTCACAACACCCGGTGGTGCACAACTTCTGCCAAACCAGCGCGCCCACAAAAACAAACAACACATTTGTTTTCAATTTGTTACAAAAGCGGGGGTCGCTCAGGTTGTTCCCGAAACGGACTGACTGCGCTATCTCACTCATGGCCGGTTGTTGAGTTTCGCTACAGTACTTTTTCATCAGGCATTCAGACACACCTGTGCTGTGATTCTCTAAGCTGTTCCTGACAAGCAAATTCGTGGCCCTACACCGCGCGCCGACTCCTCTACCATCGGCTATAAGATTTCGATTCTGGCGCTGGCGCGGAGTTTTTTGTCCAAGTCTGAGCGCAGTCTTTCGTACTTGGCCTTTTGCAGTTCAGCCTTCAGATCTGCTTTGACGTCGTCGAAGCCGTTTTTTCTCGCGAGCGTATGCGCGTTCAGGCGAACGATGGTATACGCTTGTTCGATCTGAATCAGGTCACTCACCTGGCCCGGCTTCATGGTGGTAAAGGCTTTCACAACCTGGGGAGGCAACTTGTCCTTCTCGACGGCTTTGTGATCTCCCATGTTCACGCGAAAGTCGTCTTCGGAGATCTTCTCTGCCAACAGTCCGAATTCCTGGTAGGTCTTTGTTTCCTTTGCTTGTTTCAGTGCTTCTTCGGCCTGTCTCAAGCCTTCTTTTTGCTGCTCCGCACCTGGATGCTGGGGCGGCAAGATTGAGATTGTCTGAAAACTGTAAGATTCCGGAGCCTCAAATCGCGTGGGATTCTTGTCGTAGAAGGCTCGGACCTGTTCTAGCGTTACGAAGGATTTAGCCTCGACGTCGCTCTTTAAGACCTGTTCGATCAAAAGCGAGCGCCGGATTCTGTCCATCACTGTCTTTTCCGACCCACCCACCTCCAGACCCAGGTATTGTTGGTACTCCTCGGCCGAATGAAACTGCCCCTTGAAATCTGCTTCTGCCTGCGCCAGGCGCTGCGGCGAAACCGTGAGCTTCCGACGTTGCGCTTCCTGATAGACCAGTTCCTCAAAAACGATCATCTGCAGCGCCCCTTGGCGGATCGCCGCTTCCTGGCTTTTTGGAAATCCGTTGTGCTGCCTTGCGTATGGGAAGATCAACAACATTTCTCTGAGCAGGTCCCGATCTGTCAAAACCGCTCCATTGACTCGCGCCACGGGCTGATCACTGACTTGGAAGGGATTCGGAGGAGGGGCTAGTTGGTTTGCCTTTCCGGTTGGGGCGTGTGAAGCGACTTGAGCGCTTGTACCCCCTGCCGCTGCCAGTAGTAGAGCGAAGACTACCCGGTGCTTCATTGAATGCCTCCTGCCTTGCGGTAGCAAAAAAAGAGGGGGGAGAGAGTCCTCTCTCCCCCCTTTATAGGCCTTCTCACTGATAGACAGTTGTGATGTTATTCGTATTGTTGGACTCGTTTGCTTCCCCAAAGTGGCACTGGCGGCAGAACTGCGTCGTCGACGGCGCATTCGTGTTGGCCACGTTGTTGATATTGGGGTTGTAGGGGCCATTCACAAAGAAGAAGGTGGGATACCAGCCGGCGCCTGCGCCGATCGTGGTCGTATGGCTTCCGCCGTTTGGTACGGCACGGGAGGTGTACACGGTCATGACGTGCTGGTTATGGCAGGTGGTGCACAGGACATAGGGAGTTCCTGCGCCAGTGATACCATACTGGGGTCCCCACACTCCGGGAGCAACTGCCGGCCAGCCGTAATTCGTGATGAACTGATCGTACGCGCTGCCTGCGGTCACGATGAAGTTCGGATTCGCCCAAGTTACGCCGACGGCTTTTCCCATGATTGGATTGCCATATTTGTTAACCAGCGTCGCGGCCGTTCCGACCGGGTGATCGTTGTAGTAGTTCGCAGCGGTTGTTCCGTCCTTGCCAAGTAATGTGGGAATCGGGTTGGCGCCGTACGCTGTGTTCTTGATCAAACCGATCCGCATCTCATAAACGGAATTCGCCATCATGTTGTTGTAGGTGAGATTTCCGTCATGGCAGCTGAGGCAGAGCAAAATGCCGCCGACATCGGCTGTCCCTGCATTTAGATTCGCCGGTAGTGTTTCGACGTAGTTGCCGTTGTCGCCAAACGCAATCGTCTGGCCGTACAACGGGCTGGCGTCTTGACCCCACAAGGCATAATTACCCGTGTCCGACGCATTTCCCTTGGGTGCGTGGCCCGAGCCATACGCGCCGCTGTGCGGAGCATGGCAGCCAGCACAGCCCCGCCCATTGTTATTGTGGGCGCCCAAGACGTCGACAGGCGATGAATAATTCTGGCCCATTGCGAAGCTCGCTAGAGGCAAACAGAGCAAGCTGAGGAATATCGCCTTCTTCATAGAATCCAAGACCTCCGTTGGTGTTGCATTACGATCGTTCCACCTCGATTGGCTTAAGCGTGGAGCGGGCCTAGCCATCACTGTCTTGATCAGCATCCGCGGTGCCGAACCGGTATAAACCGCCGTTCCCAGACAGAAACCGGCAACCACCGCCTTTTGTTGCAGCTATGGTCCTAGTTCTGGTGACCTACACACAGGCTCGTCGCTGCTAGAGGGCTTCAGTCTGGGTGATATCCCACAGACGTGATGAGAAATCACACAGGCTATTGAGGTGAAAATAAGCGTGTTAGCCGTCACATGGACTAGGTTTAGCGGACACAGCTATGGTCTGATTTAACGCCACACAGTCATGCATTTTCAATTACCAGAAATCCCTTGGCTCGTTGCCGGTTACACCATTTGTAGGTGGTCCGGAATCAGCGAAAAGCATTGTCGAGGACAGCGGCCTCCGAAATTGTGAGTAGCAGCTGTTCTTCTTCAATTAGGCTTGGGGGGAGTCGTTGTTGCCGGAGCAGGCGTTCGAGCCACTTCTTGTTCCCCGGCGGCGGCCTTCTTTTCCCGCTCTGCCGTCCGTCTGTGTCGTTCTTGCTCTGCTTGTGCGTCGCTTATGTACTGAAATTCCTGCGCGCGGCCCGGAAATATCTCCGACGTAAACACCCGGTTCCACTTATCAATTGTGATCGCAACCAATCCCTGGAATTGACCGGGTAGAAGCCCGTGGCCGCCAAAGGAAATAAGCAGTTGTCCTTCCTTGGTGTACACGGAAACGCGGTCCTGCATCCCGTCGGCCACCCAGACATGTCCGTCTCCGTCAATGGCCACTCCTTTGGGTCTGGCAAAATATCCTGGACCGTCGCCCGCCTTTCCAAACGTGCTGATGAAATTGCCGTCGGCATCGAAAATCTCTATTCGGTTATTCAGGGTATCCGCCACGTAGAGGTTTCCTTCCTGGTCCACGGCAACGCCCCCGGGCCGGGCAAAATCCCCTGGCGTTGTCAGAGAATGCTGTTTTCCTCCCGTTCCGATCCTGCGGAGCAACTTCAAAGAATCGGCGTCATACACCAGAATCTGATCCTGTTCCACGTCGGCGACGTAGAGAAACCGGTTCCGCGTATCGATGGCCAAGCCCCCGGGATCGACCATCCCCTCACTAACGACATCTTCCGCTTTGTGGTCCTTGTTGAAGATGATGACATGCCGTAGTCCTGGGTCAGAAACAAACAAGCGGTCGCTATCGTCCATGGCTAGGCCGATAATTCTTGCAAAGTGCGAATGCACGCCATTCTTGATTAGATCTACTGTGCTGGTTTCCGTGTTAAAGATGAAGACCGCACCCACTCGCTGATCGGCGACATAGAGATTTCCCTTCGAGTCTACGGCCAGACCATATGGCTGAATAAGCTGAAAGGGCATCTTGAACACCTCTTCATTGGTTTGTGTGCCTGCCAAACGGTCCATCCAGGCCGACTTCTTCTGGGCGTTGCCTTCCAAGCTCCGGACGGCTTTGTCAGAGGTGTACCAATTCATATATCGAATGCGCGTGATCGCCGGCGGATTGGGCCACACGATGTAGGAATAATCAATCGCCTTGATTTTCGCCTCTTTCTCCGCCTTTTCTTCAGACTTCTTCTTTTTTTGGTCTGCCTGGAGCACCAGAGGCGAAATCGTCATTCCGACCGACAACATCGCGAGCGCCATGGTTATCCGGCGAAGGATCTTGCCCGCTCCGCAATCCATTCTCATACGTTCTTCTCCTCAAGCGCGCTAACGCTTGGTCAGGTCCTTATGGCAGCTCGAGCAAAATTCCGTGTTGTTCTTCTGGTCCTTTACCAGCAGCCCGGGGTTTGCCGAGGCATGAGGCTGGTGGCACGACTGGCAACTGATTCTTGAAAGCACTAACGTCATGTCGGCAGGATTCAAAACATCGGCCACGGGGTGCCCTTCGATCGGATGCCCTTTACCGTATCTGAGAGGCAGGACTGGCACTCTATTCTTGGTGTAGTAGTCGTCCGGCAATTCCACTTTGCCGCCAAAGATCTTCAGCACGCCCTTTTCTTTGTCCTCCGTCGGCACCGCTTCCGGTCCATGGCACTCAAGGCACAACGCATTACCCTCTGCCCGCAGCAGCTTTTCCCGCTCCCCGCCGTGCGGTTCATGGCAGGTTCCGCAGGCCTGGCCAAACGCCGGCTGGTGATGCACGGGCTTCTTCGCCAACTCTTCAATATCCGCATGGCAACGCAGGCAGATTTCTACGCCATTCGTCTTCGGTAGCCCCGGGTGATTGCTTGCGTGCGGACTGTGGCAATCTGTGCAATCACCGGCCGCCCCTGGATGCGGCACTCTCGCAGTGCCGATCTGTTTCAGCTTTTCGTCGTGGCACGTCGCGCAGATCGCCTTTACGTCTGCCTGCGCCAACACGACTTTCCCGTCCTTCGGCGCCGCGTGGCACATCTCGCACTGCTTATCGACAAATGGTGGATGGCTGTACTTCGCCATCAATTTCGGCAATTTCGACTGGTGCGGATCGTGACAACTCACGCAATTCGCCGTGGCAAATGGTTGATTCCGGTGCGCCTTCTGCAACTCCGCGCTCGTCGCATCGTGGCAATCCAGACACAGCGCGGGCGGCGCCTTCGTCAGGTGGTAATCGAATTCGACCTTGCCCGGCTCGCCGGCTCTGTGGGTGAGGTGGCAAGTCTCGCAGCCCATATCGAGCGCCGCGTGCCGGCTTCCCTTCTCCGGCACGTTCACGCCGACGGCGTGGCAGCTCAAACACAGATTCTCTTTTGCGTCCCCGGAGGTCGGCTTGAGCAACTGGTTCCTGTTATCGGATTGGTGCGGATCGTGGCACTTCATACAATCCCGAAGCGCGGGCTTGTGAACTTTACCCTTAATCTCCGCCGCGTTCTTGTCCGCATGGCAGGTCAAACAGAGTCCATACGATGTTGTGGTGGTTAGCTTGACGCGCGTGACATCTCGGTTGACACGAATCTCATGGCAGCTCGTGCACCCGGTCGACATCGCCGTGTGCACGAACTTCCCCTTCGCCTTATCGCCGTGGCACTCCAGGCACTTCGTCGCGTCCGCATCTTTCTCCAGTGGCACTGGATGGATGTCCGCCCACCCGCCCAGGGCGAACACAATGATCGCCGCGACGGCTAACCAGATGTTTTTGTGGATTCCCCAGCGCCGAACCAATTCAGGCATTGCTCTTCCCCCACGTGCCAACCGTGCTCAGGGTGGGGACGGTGTTGGGCCGTAGGGTACTCGACTTGCTTCCCTCGGGCTTCAGTTCGCCTGCCAGGACCAGCGCCGTCGTCAGCACCAGGGCAAACACCAGCAACACGAAAAAATAGATCACCCGGTGGGAACGATTCGTTGTTTTCACCGTCATTGCACCTTGTCCTGCTCGCTTCCGGCGAGGAGATCGGTTCTTTCACCTCGGGGCTGAACCCTTCTCCGAGATCTAACTTTTCTCTTGTCCTGCTCGCTCGGCGGATCTGTGCCTGCGAAGGGTCCGTTTTGAGCCGACTCCAAACACCGGACCTCGCTCTCACAAACTGCACCTGTTCTGCCGAATTGACGCGCGCCCGGCGCCACGAACCGTCAATAGTTAATGGCACCTTTTTTCAATAACTTAAGGACGTGTAAACGGGGATCTTAGGGGGCGCGCTTCCTCACGCCGTGGGCCGATTCTTGCGCCATATACCGCAACTGTGACGAGAAATCACACAGCTTTTGTTGAAGTTTTCATCGCTTTTGACCCGTTACCGCTGGAGGCCCGCGCCCTGCCTTTGCTGCACTGTTTCTTGCCTCGGCGTCATTTTTTCGCTTCTCCTTACAATCTTGCTTGCCGCGTTCCGGGGAGCCACGCTCACTTCTCGCAACGCCGTGGCCCTCAGCCGATGGTCGTGGTGTCGGCTACTGTCCCGTTTGGCTTCGTAGACGTCGATACCGACGCGCCCAGGTCGACTCGAAATTGGTTGTGGCGGTTTTCGTATCTAAGAAGCGCTAGGTTAGGTATTCCGGGGCGACCGAAACCCAAAATTCCAGAACGCATAAATCGCGCCCACGCATGCAGTTACATGTATTTTGTTCTATATCTTTGACGGCAAGAAGGCGGGAATTCTGTTTCTGTTCTGCGCATCCCCTTGCATCGAATACCCGCAACAGCGGCAATTGCAACTGCATTTTGTCGAGCGCTGGGATTCCTGTAAACTGAATCTATGCGTTTCTCGCCCCGTATACGGGTGAGCATTTTTCGGGAGAATTCTTGCTTAGATTTCTCATTCAGCTTTCCTGCTCGGCGTTATTGGCTTTAACATCTGCCATCGTCGGCTCCAGCTTGGCGGCTGGCACGCCACCCGGCGAGGAACATCACCTCCGCCTCTATCACACCCACACCGGAGAACGAATCGATGTTGTCTACCGCCGGGGTGACGTATATCTTCCTGAGGCCGAAGCGATGCTCGATCATTTCCTTCGCGACCATCGTACCGGGGACGTGAAGCATTACGACCCGCACGTGTTTGACATTCTTTCCGATTTGGCTGCCGCCGTTGGTCATCCCAATGGCGAGATTGACATTATTTGCGGCTACCGAACACCCTGGAGCAACGAGTTCCTTCGTGCTCGTTCTGCGGGGGTGGCAAAGCACAGCCAGCACATGCAGGCCCACGCCATCGACATTCGCATTCCCGGTGTCGACACCTTGACCCTACGCAATGCGGCCCTGGCTCTCGGCCGCGGTGGGGTCGGCTACTACCCGCGTTCGGAATTCGTTCACGTCGATACAGGCAAAATTCGCACCTGGTGTTACGGCTGCTCTCAATCGCAGGCCACCGACGCGGATCGATGAACCGACCTCCGAGACGGCCCCTCTGGAACTTGCCTCTTCCTTCCCAGCCGAGACAAGTTCGAAATCCTATCTTCCCGACGCATACGCTTGCCTAAACAGCGTCTCGAGTTTCTTATCGTTTCCGTAAATGTCGTCAAAGAAGTACGTCTTCCCGTCTTCTTTTGTGACCGCAGTTCCGTAAACGATCAGCACCGGAATGGGGCTCGGCAGGTTTACCTGCTGCTGCTTTCCCGCCGCGAACGCCGCATCAACCTTTTCCTTCGTCCAGCCCGGGTTGTTCCGCAACACCCATTCCGCCAGCGCCTTGGGATCCTCAACTCGGATGCAACCGTGGCTGAAATCCCTCCGGCTCTCGGCGAAGAGCGCCTGCGAGGGTGTTGAATGGAG
>Ga0126373_10000568_pt1 | contig 24586 bp, 25 predicted proteins | sample PanSoiMetPlot_11_FD_92545 | JGI IMG/M metagenome (GOLD analysis project Ga0126373, IMG submission 92545) | Tropical forest soil microbial communities from Panama - MetaG Plot_11 | ecosystem: Environmental > Terrestrial > Soil > Tropical forest > Bulk soil | place: Panama | collected 2016-02-17 | reverse complement strand
CTCCCTGGAAACCCGAAAGGCGCAGTGGAATCCCTGGAAGCGGTGGTAGACCTGATCCCGCATGCGTTGCAGCTGCTGAGCGGGGATACGGCGCACGGGTAGATCAGAACGCTCGCCGGAGACCGCTGGGACGCATTCAAAATCTGGCGCCAGCGCATGTTCTCTTGTTCCCGCACGTAAGGGCAGCGTCCTACTCATTCTGCCGGGGCTTCGCGTAAACTGAAATCAGACCTTGCACACCATCAACGCAATCTTCAAGCGCTACACCGCATGGATTTGGCACCTGCTCGCGCCGCTGGGGCCGTGGGGTGTATTTGCCATCGCGGCGGTGGACGCTTCGTTCATGGGGCTGCCCATGGACGCGGTCGTGGCCGGCTACGTTTACCACGAACCGAATCGGTTTCTTCTCTACGTGCTGCTGGCCTCGGCGGGTTCGGCTTTGGGCAGCTCGGTGCTGTATGCCATCGGCTATCTGGGGGGTGAGACTGTACTGCGCAAGCGGCTGCCGGAGGAGCGCTACGCCAAGATTCACGCTTCGTTCGAAAAGCACGAATTCTGGGCGCTGATGTTTCCCGCGATGCTGCCGCCGCCCACGCCTTTCAAGTTGTTCGTGCTGGGAGCCGCGATCTTCGAGATGCGCTTCACGCATTTTTTGGCCGCCATCTTCGCGGGCCGCTTCGTGCGCTTCTTTGTGCTGTCGATTCTGACTATTAAATTCGGCCCGCAGGTCATCCACGTGGCGAGCGAGTTGTTCCGGCATCATCTGAACTGGGTGCTGGGAGCGATCGGGGTTGCGCTCGCGGTGTGGCTGCTGTTTCTGCGCAAGAAGCGCAACGGTGGCGCGCTCGATGCGAACACTGAGAGCGCGGGATAAAGCGAAACGAACGCAGCAGCTGGAAACGAGCCTGACAAACTAGCGCCGCGTTTTGAGCTCAACCGGGTAGAGACGGGGCTTGCCCCGTCTCAGACGCGGCAAGCCGCGTCTCTACGGGCCTGAGAGGAATGGCTAAAAGGAAGGGGCTGGAGAATTCCAGCCCCTTTTTCTCCAGTCCATCTTTTCTTTCCGGTCGAAGCTAGGCAGCCGCTGTGTGATCGCCCGATTCGCCCGCGCCCGCCAGGTAGTGCAGCAGTACCGGAGTCGCGAACATGGCCGTGGTGAAGAGCAGGTCGCCGGCCACCGCGCGGCGGAAGAATGGCAGTCCTGCCGCATAGCAGGTCATAAGCCCGCTGAAGGTTCGCGGATACATATCCCAAACCGCCCATACGGCAAAGTTGCTTAGCAGGAAAAACGAGACCGACCCGCCCAGCGCGGCTCCGATGATGGGCAGGGGGCGGGCGTTCTCCCGCAGCCGCGTCCCGAGCCACAGCATGGCCGCATACCAGCCCCAGGTTACGAAGTGATCCAGGGAGAACGGGTAGGCATACACCAGCTTGGTGAGAATGACATCGGAGGCCGCCAGCAGCGCGAAAGGCACCCAGAGTTGCCGCCGCGGGCCCCGAGCCCCGAAAAACAGCAGCGCAGCGCCCACGGGTGTGAAGGCAAGGGGGTGTGGCAGAAAACGTACCGCCACTGCGAGCAGAACGAAGAGATAAGCGAGCATGATCACCTCACCAGTACAAACAATGATTGTGGCGCGAGGGGACGGGGACGTCAAGCTATGCCCCACAAAACACGGGAACAAGCTTCTGTGGAACTTCCGCTATGGGACTGCCGTATCCTCCTGCGCAAAAAGGAGTCGGCATGGCAGCAAAACTACCGTTTCTCGGGGCGCTGGTCCTGGCCCTGGCATCCGCGCTTCCGGCGCAAACGCCAAATTTCGCGGAGCAACTCAACAAGCAACGATACGAACTCAGCGTGCAGGACGGGCACCTGTCGGGCTCGGGCGTGCCCGTGCTGGAATCCGCGTTCAAGGATGCGCAGTTTGTCATGGTGGGAGAGGACCACGGAATCGCACAGATCCCCGGTGTGTACGCGGGGCTTTGCGACATTCTGGGACCGCAAGATTTTCACACCATGGCGATTGAAACCGGACCGCTGGTGGCGGGAAAACTGGAGCAGTGGGTGCGGGAACCGAGTGGCAAAGCTGAGCTGGCGGCATTCGCGGCGCGGTATCCGGCGAGCATTGCGTTCTATGACTGGTCCGAGGAATTCGACATGCTGGCCCATTGTGCTGCGAAGGCAGCGGGAGGCCAGTTTCGGTTGTGGGGCTTGGACCAGGAGACCGCGAAATGGAGCGGATGATTTACGGATACGACTTCCTGATATTGATCCCGGCGCCAACTCCATCGAAGCCGATCCAGTGATCGCGCGCTTTTGAGGAAGCGATGGAGAAACGGGCGTCTCGCCCGTGCTGCCGGGCGGGGACGCCCGGCTCTCCACCGACGAACCGGACGTGGCTGTGTTTCAAGAATCCTCCCGCTCACGGCGCTCGATGGCGCGGCGTCTCTCAGTCCGGCGGCATGGTGCGCTGCTTCCGTTGGCCGAAGATGTCCGCAACCACGCGCAGGCGGTCGTCGAGTTCCACCGCGGCAGAGAGTGGCGTCCGCCCGCCCCTGCGCCAGGGATTGGCGAAGCGCAAGTCCTCAAAGCGCACCAGGTGGCCCTCGGGGATCGATTCGGTTTCGGTGATGGGATACTGGGCCCAGTCGAGATAGACGCGCCCGAGATACGACTGCTTGGCGGCCAGAGTGATTGGCGTCTCTTCGGGCTTGTAGCGCACATCGAGTTGGTTGTCCGGATCGACCTCGGGGATTTGCGAATCAACCGGGGCCAGCGCGAAGAAGTCCCGGGTTTCGACCACGCCGTACCAGTGGAACGGATTCACCCACGTTGGATACGCCGAGGCACGGATTGGAAGTTCATCGCGATAGGTCCGCGCCTCCAGGGCGTGCACCGCGCGGCGATGCTCGTAGTCACGCAGTGCGTAGAGCAGGACCACGCAGATCAAGGCGACCATGGCCGCGGTACGGCCTTTGGGGCCCTTCTCGCGAGCGCCAATCTCCTCGTTCACCAGAGAGAGTAAGGCGGGCACGGTCAGGCCGAGAATCAGGAACAGGTAGAGCAACGGCTCGACAATGAAGATGATGTCCCAGGAAAACCACTTCTCCCAGAAGGGCCAGAACGGGCGCACGCCGTAGTTATTCGTATAGTCGAGCAGAATGTGGCTGAGGCCGGCGATATAGGCAAACAGGAATAGCAATCCCCAGCGTGGAGGCAGATTGGGAGTGTTGGTCTTGCGGCCGCGCAGCCGCCAGACCAGATACATGAAGCCCACGACCAGCGCCGAGACCAGCAGCAATCCCACGAAAGAGTGGGTGAAGCCGCGGTGGTGAGCGAAGCCGAAGACCGGTCCGCGGAACTGTCCCAGGATGTCGAGGTCGGGCGCCTCCGCGGCCAGGGTCATGGTGGCGGTAGCGAGCGCGGTTTTGCGGTTGAATCCGGCGCGTCCCAGGCAGGCGCCGGTCAGGAAGTGGGTGATGGGTTCCAAGGTCCTTCGGTCATCCTCGTCGAGCAGAATCTCGAGAATACAACGGCCGCGCGATTCCGGGTAAACTGTGCAATCAACTTACCGGTGCGCACCGATGGCGAAACGTACCCTGGCTCGACCTGCCGACAAGCAACAGATTGTGCAGCGGCTGCAGAAGATTCAGCCAAACAGCCAGCGCCTGTGGGGCAAGATGACCGTGAACGAGATGGTTTGCCACCTGGCGGATTCGTTTCGCATGGTGATGGGAGAGAAGACGGTCGGCCCGCTGAAAGAAAGACTGCTGCCGATATCTTTGCCCCTGCCGATCTTGAAGTGGCTGGCGCTCGACTGTCCCATACGCTGGCCAAGAAGCGTGCAGACGCGGTCCGAGATCGATCCCCAGCGCGCGGGTACCAGGCCCGGCGACTTCATGGCGGATATGCGCGAGCTGCGACGGCTGCTGGAACGGTTCACGCAAAAACCGAGGGACTTCGAGTGGCGCCCTCATCCGCTGTTCGGCCTCATGCGCGACGAGGAGTGGCAGCGCTGGGGATACCTTCATATGGATCATCACCTCCGGCAATTTGGAGCGTGAGAGAGGCGGGGCATGCGAAGCGTCATTGCAGTTCTGGGCGGCTATGCGGTCTTCGCGGTTTGTGCTATCGCGACATTTCGATTGTCCGGTCATGAGCCGCACGCCGATGCCAGCGCCACCTTCAAGACATTCGCCATTTTGCTGGGTGCCGCCGCGGCCATGCTTGGGGGGTGTGTAGCCGCAGGCCTGGCAAAACGCTCGCCGGTCGGGCACGCGGGCGCGCTCGCGATTCTGCTGGCGTCGATTGCCGCCGTATCTCTCCACACCAGCGCGCCGAAATCGGCCATCTGGACGCAGGTCGCGGCGCTGTTGATTATGGCTCCCGCTGCGCTTCTCGGCGGGGTTCTCTGGTCGCGGCAAAGCGAACATCGTTAGCCGCCGGGTTGCGGGCTCGGCACCAGAAGGGTCAGCGCGTCTGGGACCATCGCGATCTCTACCGGCAACGTACCGATCAGTTCACCATCGGCCTCCACGTAGACCCGTTCGCTGGAGGGCGGGGTGCCGTTCGTGGCCCGAGGGTAGGCGCAACAAATCTTCGCGCTGTCGACTAGTTCAATGCCACGGATCTTGCAATTCATCCCAAGCAACCCTCGGGTCACGTAGGCCAGATAGGCGAAGCGGCTTTTGGTCTGGCAGAGCACGACCCGCAGGTCACTGCGGTCGAGCGAGGCGCCGGGCGCCAATTCGCGAAGCACTCCGCCGAAGTTGCGAATGCGCACGGCGAGCATCTCGGTCACCAGGGAAGTCCCCGGCTCAAGCTCTCCTGGCCCGGCCCACTGGACGGCGAAATAGCGTAGCCGATGGTTGAACCACAGGTGCCACGCCTTCGCGTAGTAGGCGGCCATCCCCAGCCGCTGCTTGGTGCCGGTGTGCAGCTTGTAAAACAGGTGGGCGTCCACGCCGATACCCACGGCGACGGTGAAATAGCGCTTCTCGCGCTGGCCGGCAAGACTGGTGAACTCGACTGTCCCCAGTGCGACACGCTTCGGGGTGGCACTGAGCGCTGCACGAATCGCCTGCGTGGGATTCAACGGCACCTTCAGATCGTGGGCCAGTGCATTCGCGGTGCCCAGCGGAACCACACCCAAAGCAACCCGCGTGCCGGCGATCCCCTGCAGGACGTCGTGCATGGTGCCGTCTCCACCGCAGGCGAGGATGGTATCGGCGCCGTCCAGGATGGCGCGCCGTGCCTGTTCGGCGGCATCGTCCCTGGAGGCGGTGACGATGAGCGAGGCTTCAATGCCGGCATCCTTCAGCAGTTGAAGTCCAGCCTGCAGTTCCGAGGTTCGGTCTTGCCGTCCGCCGCCGGAGAATCGGTTGTAGAGCAGGGCTGCCTTGCGCATGCAGTTTGAGTCTATCGCGTTCGCCCACTCCCGCATGCCGAACATCGCCCCGATTGGGTAGGAGCAGGCGCCCCTACACTGGAGCAATCCCCGGAGTATTCGTTCTCATTGCAGGAGGGCGACAGGTTGACTATGCTTTGCTTCATACGCGTTGGGGCGCACCTGTTTTCCCGATTGCTCCGTCGTGAGCGCAAGGGGCCATTCAGAAAAATTCAGTCGAGGAGAGTTTCTCCTATGATGAAGCTGATTTCCGCACTGGCCATCGCCTGCGTGTGCATGGCGGCGGTTGCCCAGAACCATCCCGCTCATTCCATGGAAAAGCCGGTCACGCTGATGGCCGGGCTGGGCGATCTTCACCATCCAACTTCCACCCGGAATGCGGAAGCTCAACAATTTTTCGATCAGGGCCTGCGCCTGATTTACGCCTTCAACCACGACGAGGCCGCGCGCTCGTTCCAGAGAGCGGCGCAACTCGACCCGAATTTTACGATGGCGTACTGGGGAATCGCCGAAGCCGTGGGCCCCAACTACAACGATCCGGCCAGCGATGAGCGCTTTGCCGCCGCGCATGAGGCGATTCAGAAGGCGGCCGCGCTCTCCGCGCAGGCGTCACCCAGCGAGCAGGCGTATGTGCAGGCGATGGCGATCCGCTTCCCGGCGGATCCGAAAGCGGACCGGCGCAAAGCGGCCGAAGACTATCGCGACGCGATGCGTGAAGTGATGAAGAAGTATCCGGATGACCTCGATGCAGCGACCCTGTTCGCCGAGTCGGGAATGAACCTGCATCCGTGGGGTCTGTGGCATCCCGATGGCACGCCCGAGGATGGGACCGAAGAGGTCGTGGCTACCCTCGAATCCGTGTTACGGCGGGATCCCAACCACATGGGCGCAATGCACTACTACATCCACTCGGTGGAAGCTTCGCGGAGTCCCGAGCGCGCGCTGGCGGCGGCGAACAAGCTGGCCGCTGCCGCGCCCGCCGCCGGGCACCTGGTGCACATGCCGGCGCATGTCTACATTCGCACCGGAGACTATCAGGCGGCAGTCCAGACCAACGAGAAGGCGGCTGCCGCCGACCGCGCCTATATCGAAAGCAGCGGCGTGATGGGCATCTACCCGATGATGTACTACAGCCACAACCTGCACTTCATCGCCATTTGCGCGGCCATGAACGGCAACTATACCGAAGCGAAGAAGACCGCGGACCAGTTGGCCGCCCACGTCGCGCCGGGGGTAAAGGACATGCCGCCGCTGGAAGGCTTCATGACCATTCCCATCGCGGTAGAAGTGCGCTTTCACCGCTGGGACGACATTCTTGCCATGAAGCAGCCGCCGGCCGAGATGCAGGTCACTACGCTGTATTGGCACTTCGCGCGAGGCATGGCGCTGGCGGCGAAAGGGCGGGTGGCAGAGGCCGAAGCCGAACATAAGATTGTTTCCGATGCTGAAGCTGCGACGCCGGAAGATGCGGTGTTCGCCATGCCGGTGAACAACCGGACCAAAGACATCCTGAAGATTGCACAGAATGTTCTGGGGGCAAAGATTGCTTTAGCCAGGAAGGAGCCTGATACCGCGATTCCCATGCTGCGCGACGCGATCGCGGTACAGGATTCCCTGAAGTATGACGAACCTCCCGACTGGTTCTTTCCGGTGCGCGAGTCGCTGGGAGCGGTGCTGCTGATGAATGGCGATGCGCCGGGAGCGGAGAAGGTCTTCCGCGAAGACCTCGGGCGGAACCCGCGCAATCCGCGGTCGCTTTACGGGCTGCATGAAGCGCTTCGCGCGCAAGGACGCGACTACGATGCCGGCTTTGTGCAGAAGCAATTCGAGGCGTCGTGGAAGGGCGAAGCCAACGGCCTGAAGGTGGAGGATCTGGTGTAGGCGGACCTGAGCCTCTTTCCTTCACACCAACAGATTTGCTGAACTCCGGCTTTGCGCGGACAGGAGTGTCCGCGCCACACGGGCTAACTCGAGGGCTTCGCACGGCGATGCTCCCAAGCTTCACGATCGATTCGAAAAACGTCGTGCACAAAGCCTTGCCGCATGACTCGTTTCCATACGGTTAAGCCATTGCGCTCGGCGACCCCGCGCGAGGGTGCGTTCTCGGGGCGAATCAGCGAGATCAGAAACTCGGTCGGGAGATGGTGGAAACCCCAATCGAAGCAGGCGCGAGCCGCTTCGGTGGCCAAGCCCTGTCCCCACATATCGCGGCGGAAGTGATAGCCGACCTCGGGCAGCTCTTGCTGCTCAACCTGTTGCAACACGACGCCGCAGTCCCCAATCACTTCTGCTGAAGCTTTCAGGACGACCGCCCACAGCCCGTGACCGTTCGCCTGGTAGCGCCGCTGGTTGCGGGCGACCCATTCATCGGCGTCGGCACGAGTGAACGGCGCCGGGTAGTAGCGCATGGTCTGCCGATCGCAGATGATGCGGGCGATCGCTTCAGCATCGTCGGGCACCAGCTCGCGAAGCAGCAGGCGCGGCGTTTCGAGGATGGTCTGCACTGGGAGTTGGAGGGAACGAAAGAGCGGCGTTCTCGCATGGCGCGCCCTCTCCAACGTTCCCGGTCTCACGGGAACTATAATTCTTGGGCCATGGCCAGTGCGAGCAAAGAGATGGAAACGAAGTTGGAGGGGCTGCGGGAGAAGATCCGGCATCACGAGTACCGCTATTTCGTGCTCGACAGCCCCGAGATCAGCGACTTTGATTTCGACAAGCTGGTCGAGCAGCTCCGCAAGCTGGAGGCCGAGCACCCGGAACTGATCACGCCCGACTCGCCCACGCAGCGGGTGGGCGGCAAGCCGCGCGAAGGCGTGGTCAAAGTGGCGCACTCCTCGCCCATGCTGTCGCTCGACAATACCTACAACGAAGACGAGCTGCGCGATTGGGAACGCCGTGTCCACGAGCTCACCGGGCGCAAGGACGTGGAGTACGTTTGCGAGTTGAAGCTCGATGGCATGTCGCTGGCCCTGGTGTATGAGGACGGCCGCCTGGCGCGGGGCGTCACGCGCGGAGATGGCACCACCGGCGAAGATGTGACGCTGAATGTGCGGACGGTGCGCTCAGTGCCGCTTTCGATAGCCCGCGAGAAGCTCAAGAAGGCAGGCATCCCACCGAATTTCGAAGTGCGCGGCGAATTGCTCATGCCGCTGGCGGCTTTCAAAAAAATGAACGAGGAGCGCGAGAAGAATGGCCTGTCGCTGTTCGCGAATCCGCGGAACGCCACGGCTGGAACCGTGCGGCAACTCGATGCCAGCATCACCGCGCAACGGCGGCTCGATTTTTTCTCGTACATGCTGCTGGCCGACGGCCGCACGCTGATGGACCGGCACTGGAAATCCCTGGAGGCGCTCGATGCCGCCGGCTTTAAGGTGAATCCGAGCCGCACGCTGGCCAAGAACATGCCTGAAGTCTGGTCGTTCATCACCGGGTGGGAGGCGAAGCGCGAGAAGCTGCCCTACGAAATTGACGGCATCGTGGTGAAGGTGGATCGCACCGCCCTGCAATCTGAGCTGGGCTTCACCGGCAAGGCGCCGCGCTGGGCCATCGCCTACAAGTACGCGGCGCGCGGAGGCATCACGCAGATGGTGGGCGTTCGCTGGCAGGTGGGGCGCACCGGGAAACTTACGCCGGTCGCGGAGCTGGCGCCGGTCCCGATTGGCGGAACCACGGTGCGCAATGCCACCCTCCACAATGTCGATGAGATTGAGCGCCTGGGCGTGAAGATCGGCGACTGGGTGCAGGTGGAACGCGGCGGCGACGTGATCCCGAAGGTCGCCAAAGTCATCGAGGACAAGGACCATCCACGCGGGCAGGAGGAGATCCAGGTCCCGGAGAAGTGCCCGGTGTGCGGCACGCATGTGGTCAGGACCGAAGGCGAAGTCGATTATCGCTGCGTGAACGCCAATTGTCCGGCCAAGTTGCGCGAAACTATCCTGCATTTCGCGTCGCGGCACGTGATGAACATCGAAGGCATGGGCGACGCCCTGGTCGGCCAGCTCACCGAACGGGGCCTGGTGAAAAACGTTGCGGACATCTACCAGCTGACCAAGAAAGATCTGCTCAGCCTGGAGCGCATGGGCGACAAATCGGCGCAGAACATCCTCGGCGAAATCGAGGCCTCGAAAAAGCTGCCGCTGGACCGGGTGATTTTCGGGCTCGGCATGCGGTTTGTGGGTGAGCGTACGGCGCAATTTCTGGCTGAGCACTTCGGCGCGATCGAAGCCCTCATGAACGCGAGCCAGCAAGAACTGCAGGAAGTGAACGAAATCGGCCCAAGAATCGCCGAGAGCATCGCCGAGTTCTTCCACGAGCCCAAGAACCGGGAACTGGTCAAGCGGCTGGAAGCGGCCGGGCTGACTTTCAAAGGGACGAAAAAACAGCGCGGCACCAAGCTCACCGGCAAGACCTTCGTACTTACGGGCACACTGGAGAAGTACTCGCGCGACGAGGCGAAGAAGCTGATCGAAGACGCCGGCGGCCGGGTCTCGGGATCGGTCAGCAAGAAGACCGACTACGTGGTGGCGGGCATGGAGGCCGGATCGAAGCTCGACAAGGCGAAAGAGCTTGGCGTGCCAGTGATCGACGAAAAGGAGATGGAGGCTCTGCTCCAATAGGAGCTCAAACCGCAGCCACGCAGATTGCCGACGCGGCGAGCCCGGGCCGCTCCGCCGCGAACAGCCGCGACCATCGGATCGATATCCTGCGTGGCGTTTCGATCCTTCTGGTTCTGATCCTGCATTTCCATCTTGCATACAACCTGGTGGAGAGCCCGTTCTCGCGGTTACTCTCCGCGAGGCTTGTAGAGGCGCTGGCGCGCAACGGCAACTACGGAGTCACGATCTTCTTCGTGATCTCCGGCTACCTGATCACATCTACCTCGTTGCGCCGCTTCGGGAGCCTGAAAAACGTGTCTCCCGCACGCTTTTACGCGTTCCGCTTCGCCCGCATTGTGCCCTGCATGGTTTTGGTGTTGACGATCATCACGACACTGGGCGTAGCCGGTTGGCCCCATTTTCGCAGCAAGGGTCCTACCTCATTTTTCATTGCCGACTTGTCGGTTCTCACGTTTTGGCACAACGTGCTGATGGCCAAAGTGGGGTACTTCAACTACGGACTGAATATCCTGTGGTCGCTGTCGGTGGAAGAAGTGTTCTATTTCACCTTCCCGCTGCTGTGCGTGATTGTTCGGCGCCCGTCCTGGATCATCGCCATCTGGATCGCGGCAATCGTCTATGGACCGATCTATCGTTACCGGCATGCGGACGACGAAATTCGTTTCCTGTACGGTTATTTTGCATGCTTCGATGCAATTGCCATGGGCTGTTGCATGGCGCTGCTGGCGAGGTGGCGGAAAACACGAGAGACTGAGAACTATCTGTCGGGCGCAGCTCGAAACGTTCTTCAGTTCTGCGCGGCTTTCCTCATTGCCTGGATTTACCTGCGTAAAGCCATTGGGGACAGCTCGGTAATAGGCCCCTCTTTGGTGGCGATCGGGGCGGCGATATTCGTGCTCGCAGAGGGCTGGTGGCCTCCCTCGCCTGCGGCTTCATCGAGACTTCGCTGGGAACCCGTGGGCTGGCTCGGCCGCCACAGTTACGAGCTGTACTTGTTTCACATCGTCGTGCTCGCACTGATGCGCAACCTCGTGGACCGGGGGCATTTAGCTTCTGAGCAGAAGCCGCTCTGGTTTCTGGTCTTCCTCGTTCTCTCAACCATGCTGGCGGCCGCGGTAGCGCGTTTCTATTCTGAGCCGCTGAATCAACGGCTTCGGTTAGCTCTGATCCCTGCGAAGTGAAATGCAGTGCACACCAGAGAACTCACTATGCCATTGCGTCTTTGATCCTCTTCCACGTCACATCGAGGCTCTCGGGCAGCACCCGGGTTTCGCCGACCACGGTCATGAAGTTCGCGTCGGCGACCCAGCGGGGCAGCACATGCATGTGGATGTGGCCGGCGACTCCGGCGCCCGCGGCCTTGCCAATGTTCATGCCCAGATTTATGCCATCCGGGTGGTAGAGGTCGCGCAATACGCGCTCCAGGCGCTGGGAGAGGCCCATCATCTCCTGGGCGGCGGGTTGCGCCAACTTTTGCAGCTCGTCCAGGTGCTGGTAAGGGACGATCATGACGTGACCCGAGGTGTAGGGGAAGGTGTTCAGAATCACAAAGCAATGCTCGCCGCGGAAGGTGATGCGGGCTTTTTCGTCGTCGCCCAGCTCCGCCGCATTGCAGAAAACGCACCCGGGAGCCAGGCCGGCGTTGCTGACATAGGCATAGCGCCAGGGAGTCCAAAGGTAATCCATGCGAGGGCAGGGTAGCAGAACATGGCCAATTTTTGGAACGAAAGGTAGCCGAAACAGGCCGGTTTTACGGGGCAAACCGGGGGTTTCAAAAAAGTTTTAACCGCGCACGCATCTTGTTGATCTAAGAATCGTTACAGCGAGATGAATTCGGGTTCGGATGCGGGTTTTGGCGTTTGACACTGTTTGGAAGCGGTTGCTATAGTCGAAGGGTTCCCTTTTGGACGCGGGTTCGTGCAGGGCGTCCGACCGCTGGGATTGTTTAAGCTTCGCCGCCAGGTGAAGCCCATCAACAACCTTAAACCCGTTCCGGCAGTCCGCGACGCAACCCGTATTCATCACGCAGACCGCGTGCGAGGTAGCAGAGAGAAATGACTTTGCCTGACGACAGCACCGCCCCCAATTTCGAACCCAGCGTAACGACAGTCAGCGAGCAGAGTGAGTCCTCCGCTGCCACAGAGACTCCCAGCAACCACTCTGCGGAGCCGGTCACGGCTTCCGCACAGGAGGAACCAAACAAACCAGCCATGTCCACATCCGCCACGGAAGATTTTGCGGCCGCCCTGGAAACCTTCACCACCGAGAGCGAAGAAGCCATCGGAGAAGATCGCGTCATTAAAGGCACGGTGCTGAAGCTGACGCCCACCCACGTCGTAGTGGATATCGGCGCCAAGTCCGAGGGCATGCTGCCGCTCGCCGAAGTGCTCGATCACGAGGGCAATTCGAAGTTCCAGCCCGGCGACGAAATCGACGTGATGCGGGAAAAGGGCGAGACCGAAGAGGGCTATGTCAACCTCTCGCACCAGAAGGCGCAGCGGCTGCGGGCGTGGGACGAGATCGAAGCGGCGTACAACGAGAAGAAGCCGATCAAGGCGCTGGTCATCGACCGCATCAAGGGCGGCCTGACCGTCGACATCGCGGGCGCGCGCGCCTTCCTGCCCGGCTCGCAGGTAGATTTGCGCCCGGTACGCAATCTCGACGGCATGAAGGGCCAGACCATCGACGTCGCGGTGATCAAGCTGAACAAGAAGCGCGGCAACATCGTGGTCTCGCGCAAGCAACTGCTCGAGGAAGAGCAGAACGAGAAGAAATCGAAGACTCTTGAGCACCTGGACGAAGGCGCGGTCTTGACCGGCCAGGTAAAGAACCTGACCGAGTACGGGGCCTTCGTTGACCTGGGCGGCATCGACGGCCTGCTGCATATCACCGATATGTCGTGGGGACGGCTCACGCATCCGCGCGACCTGGTGAACGTGGGCGATCAGATCCAGGTGAAGGTTCTCAAGTTCGATAAAGACAAGCAGCGGGTTTCGCTGGGCTTCAAGCAGCTGACCCCTGACCCGTGGCTCGATGCCGAGCAGCGCTACCCGGTCGGCGCGCACGTGAGCGGGCGCGTCATCAGCGTCACCGACTACGGCGCCTTCGTGGAACTCGAGCAGGGCATCGAGGGCCTGGTGCACGTCAGCGAGATGACGTGGTCCAAGCGCATGAAGCATCCATCGAAGCTGGTCAATGTAGGCGACCAGGTGGAGTGCGTCGTGCTGAACGTGAATCCGGCGGAGCGCCGCATCTCGCTGGGCATGCGCCAGCTAGCGTCCAACCCTTGGGATACGCTGCACGAGAAGTATCCGGTGGGCACGCAGGTGGAAGGCCGGGTGCGCAACCTGACCGACTTCGGCGCCTTCATTGAGATCGAAGACGGCATCGACGGACTGGTGCACGTCAGCAACCTGAGCTGGACCAAGCGCGTGAAGCATCCTTCGGAAGTGTTGAAGAAGGGCGACCGCGTGAAGGCCGTGGTGCTGGCCATCGAGCCGGACAAGCGCCGCCTGTCGCTGGGCGTGAAGCAGCTGCAGCCCGATGTCTGGGAGACGTTTTTCGAGCAGCATCACGTCGGCGACGTGGTGCACGGCAAAGTGCTGCGGGTGGCGACGTTTGGCGCGTTCGTGGAAATCGCCGAGGGAGTCGAAGGCCTCTGCCACAACTCCGAGGCGGTCGACGAGCACGGCGCGCAGATGCATCTGGAGCCGGGCCAGGAATACGACTTCAAGATCATCAAGATGAATCCGGAAGAAAAGAAAGTGGGCTTGAGCATCCGCGCGGTGGGCGAAGAAGCTTCGCGCTCGGAAGTGGAAGCTTACAAGCAGCCGGTATCGAGCACCAGTTCGACGATCGGCGAACTGATCTCCTGGAAGCGAGCCAGCAACGAAAGCAACTAGGTAGAGACGGGGCTTGCCCCGTCTCAGACGCGGCAAGCCGCGTCTCTACAGCTTCGAAACCAGGCTGCCGCAAGGCAGCCTTTGATTTTTGGTCGCGTCGACCGCGGAGTCGTACGGTCCATCTTGTAGGGGGAGATGGCCCGGATTAAAAATCTGCCTTTCGCCAGGTACGGAGGTTGACTCCGTAGAGCAGCAGGCAGAACAGGTTCGCGGGGACAAACCCAAACTGCTGTGTCCGGATTCCAATGACGCAAATGATGACGCTATTGACCGCAGCCAGGACCCAGCCGACCCATTGGCGCCGGCCTACCAAAATCGTGGAAAAGATCGTCAAAATGCAAGAAACGTAATCGAGCCGCACGTCCGAATACCACCTCCACCCTCAGTGTCTCCCGAATTCGCCCAGGGTTCTGTGATGTTTGCTGCTGGTGGACGTAACGACAGTAACTGGACGGCGTGATGGGCGCCGCTTTTCACGAAATTTCCTCGAATCTTTCGCCGAAATCGGCGTCCGTGGGCTCAATCCGGGCATCCAAGGCCGTATTCCACGAATGCACGAAAGGAGGATCCTATGGCTCCCAAAAAGCGCAAAAAGCGAGCAGCAGCCTTACCGGAGAGCCCGCTGGACTCGGAAGCAAAGCGGCGGGATACCGGCCCAGATTCCGCCGGACAGTCCGGCGATCAACAGGGTCTGGCCGACAAGGCCGAGGCTAACTCGGAAAGCGTTGAGGAACTGGTGGACGAGGGCCAGGCGTGGGAAGGAGCGGCTGTCTCGGGCGTGGAGGATGCCGAAGACGCCGACGGCAACCCGCGCGAAGTGCGCACTCACGAAGTTCCCGAAGACGACGTTCCCGGCGAGTACACCGAGCGTGACAACTGAAAACAGCGAAAGTCAGTTCGCCGGCGCTTGTCCGAACTTTACCTCGACCAGGCGGCGGTCTTCGTCCGACACCTGGAAGAGCTGCCGCGCCTTGAGCCCCATCACGCCGGCCAGAAACATTTCAGGAAACTGGTTGATGCGCGTGTTGTAGGTGTTCACGTCGTCGTTGTAGAACTCGCGCCGGTCGGCGATGCGCTCCTCGAGTTCCGAGATTCGCGTCTGGAGCTTGAGAAAGTTGTCGCTGGCCTTGAGATTCGGGTAGTTCTCGGCCACCGCGAAGAGCCCGCGCAAGGCCCCGGTCATCATCACGTCGGCCTCGGCCTTCTGGGTCAGGGTGCTGGCTTGCTGGGAGGCGGCGCGCGCCTGGGTCAGCGCGGTAAGCACCTCCTTCTCGTGCGCCATGTAACCCTTCACGCTTTCCACCAGGTTCGGCACCTCGTCGTGCCGTTGCTTGAGCAGGACGTCAATGTTGGCCCAGGCGCGATCGTTGTCGTTGCGCAGCCGGACCAACTCGTTGAACAGGATCACGATATAGACGAGCGCTCCCACCGCCACTAACAGGAACGCTACAAACACCAGCACCAGCAACCCCATGCGCAATTCCTCCCCAGCGGTTTAGAACATGTGGAAGCGCAGCAGCAGTCCCGCCAGGCACCCCAGCGTCAAGGCTGCACCACCTAAAACCATCTTGACTGCGCTCCAGCGAAGGTCCTTGGTTTCAACCTCGACCGGCTTGGCCGAAACCAGGAACGTCTTTTCGTTGCGCCCCTGCTCGATCACATTGCGATCCGTCCCGTCGGTTGCGGCCGCGTTCTCGGCGCAGGTGCCGGTGATGAAGTATTCCTGGCCGGGAAGAATCAGGTACTCATGCAGGCGGTAGCGGCCCGAGGCGGGCGAGGCAGAAGCGCCGAGGTTCTTCATCTCGACCGGCAAGGTTCCGGTCTCGCGAATGTGACTGAGCAGCGCTTGCCGGGCAAATTCCTGGTTCGCATCCGGCAACGGGCCGCGCGATTCGATTGCCTTCTGAATCAAGTCGACCGGCAGCTTGCCTTCCTTCTGAAACTCCAGGCCGGCCTGCATGAGTTGCAGGAAGTGCTGGCGGGCCTGCTCTTTTCGCGGATCCTGCTGCGGACCCCGTGCTTCGAGCCAATGTTCCGCCTTCTGCATATACTGGCGGCCGGACCCCTTCTCGACATATTGCAGAATCTCCAGGTCGGGAGCGGGGGCAGGCGCGTTGGCAGAAACCACCGCGGTACCTGGGCGCGCGCCATCCACGACCCGCACCGCGCGTTCCGGCAGGTCGTACTCGGCCGAGTACGAATCGACCAGCACGCGCCCGGTCTCATCCTGCAGGTAGAACTTGATGCCGTCGCGATCGGTGAAATAGTGCTGCCAGCTTCCCGAGTGTTCCTCGGTCTTCCAGTGCTCGACCACGACCTGGTAAAAACAGCAAGGCGTGTTGGTCAGCGGACTCTGCACCAGTTGCTCGCTTTGCGCCTGGCCCCGGATATGAACCAGGCCCATGGGCATGCTGCGGATGGGGATCCGCGGCGTATCCGCCACCACCTTGTATTCGCGGAAGCGCCGGAAACCCCGGTAGAAAAGCAAAACGCCCCCGCCCATCCCGAGAAGAAGTGCCCCCGTGGGATCCGAGTTTCCGCTGCGCATTGCGGCCCATGCTACCGGAAGGTGGAGGGGGCAGCAACAGATTCCGCGAGGGACTCTAGCGGGTGTCGATCTTCAGATTAATGTTGATCTGCTGGCGATTATCGAACTGGCTGACCATCTTGGTATCGCTCTTTTTTCCGTTGTACTGAGCATAGACTTCATAATCGACCGCCTGCGACAAAGCGGGAAACCGGTAGGTGCCATCAGGACCCACGATATAGGTCTTGACGGCGCGGGTACGGCTGTCGCTCAGATAAACCACGGAATTCGGGAGCACACTATCCTGGCGGTCAAGCACCTTGCCCGTGAGGAGTCGTCCGGAGGCCCGCTGAAAGGCAGCAGCCGAGAGTGCGACCAGCAAAACGGCAGTTACCGCCAAGAACCGCTTCATGGTGTTCTCCACGTACTGTACTGCTTTTACTTTACTTTATTTTAGATGCAGGCCAATGTCCTGACGTTCGTCATAGGTGACATGGACGGTAACCTCGGGGCCAGGCTGTAACTGCTTGTTATCAAGTGACTTAATGTTCTTCAGGTCCTTGGCTTCGGTCCAGACCACGTAGTCGGCCTGGCCGGCGGGCACCCGCTGCGCAAACTCCCCCTGGTGATCGGAATAGAGTTCCCACTGGGCCCGTTTCTTGTCCGACCGCCGGATTTTGACCTTCACGCCGTAGACCGGCCGATCGTTGGGTCCCCAAACCGTCCCAAAGATCAGGGCATAAGGTTTTTGGGCTTTGTCGGGCGGCGCTGGGCGCGCCTCCCCATACGAGGGCAGAAGGGCGGTCAGCAGTAAAACTGCAAAGCCCCAGAACAGCGCAAGCCGAAAGCGGCGGGGAAAGCGACCGGGCGGTCCACTACGAATAGTCACCGTCCTCGCTTTCCTCATCCTCAGCGTCCTCGTCTTCTTCTTCCTCTTCCTCGACAATCTTCAATTCGATGGGATTGGTGGTGACGACCTCGAAATCCGTACCGCACTCGGGACAGGAAACGACTTCGCCTTCATCGACCTCATCTTCCTCGATATCGAGGTCGCTTTCACACTCCGGGCAATAAACCATGATTGCCTCCGTCCGATCAGGGAAAATACCCTGATAATATTTAATTCTCTCGCGGCTCTGGTCAAGGGCTCCAGGCCGGGCGCGAGAACTTCGCTGCACGGCCGACTGGCCCTATCATTTACGGAAGACCTATGCTTCGAAAGAAGACCCCTTCTACACTCTCTATTGTCCCTCTGATGCTGCTGCTGGCGCCGGGGATTCTCGGCAATTGTGCCGCACAAACTGCCGCTCCTTCGGCAAAGGTGCCGGCCACCGCGGATCCACAGATCGCCTCGGCCATCTCGCAGGTCTCGGCCGAGCGCATTCGGGCGAACATCGAAAAGCTGGTCGGGTTCGGAACCCGCTCTACGCTGTCCGCGCAGGATCCAGCGGCGATTGCCTCGGGCCGCGGAATTGGCGCCGCGCGCGAATGGATCCGTTCCGAGTTCGAGCGCTATTCGAAAGACTGCGGCGGATGCCTCGAGGTCAAGAACGATTCCTACCTCCAGCCGCCCGCCGAGCGCGTTGCCCAGTCCACGCAAATCACCAATGTTTATGCGGTACTGCGCGGGACTGACCCGGAGAGCGCCAGGCGCATCGTGCTGGTTACCGGCCATTACGACTCCCGCAACAGCGACAACTTCAACGTGAAGGACGACGCGCCCGGCGCGAATGACGACGCCAGCGGCACCGCGGTTAGCCTGGAGTGCGCGCGCGTTCTCAGCAAGCTGAAGTTTCCGGGCACCATCATCTTTCTGACCGTCGCGGGTGAAGAGCAAGGCCTCTATGGCAGCAAGCATTTCGCCGGGATGGCCAAGCAACAGGGCTGGGACCTCGAGGCGGTGCTGAACAACGACATCGTGGGCGGTGACAAGAGCCCGGGGCAGGACCCGGGGGTGATCCGCGTATTTTCTGAAGGCATTCCAGTAGCCGCCGACGAAAAAGAAATTCGGCGCATTCGCATGCTGGGCGGCGAGAGTGACTCGATCTCGCGCGAGCTGGCGCGGTACACCGCCGAGGTGGGCCGGAGCTACGATCCGGGCGTTCAGCCCATGCTGATCTTCCGCCTCGATCGCTACCTGCGCGGCGGCGATCACTATTCCTTCAATCAGCAGGGGTTCGCGGCCGTCCGCTTCACCGAGTATCAGGAAAACTTTACCCGCCAGCACCAGACGGTTCGTACAGAGAACGGAATTGAATACGGCGACCTGCCGAAGCACGTGGACTTCGACTATGTGGCCCGGGTGGCGCGGCTGAATGCAGCGACGCTGGCCGCCTTGGCGGCAGCTCCAGCCCCGCCACAGAAAGTCGGACTGGTCACCAAGGACCTGACCAACGACTCGACCTTGACCTGGACGGCCTCGGCGGACGGGCGCGCCGCAAGCTATGAGATTCTGTGGCGGGCGACCAGCAGCCCGGATTGGGAACACGCCCAGAGCGTGACCAGCGGACTGCAGGCAACTCTGCCGATTTCCAAGGATAATGTGATTTTCGCGGTGCGCGCGGTCGACCGTCAGGGCCACCGCAGCCTGCCGGTCGTGCCACAGCCAGAACGTTAAAGGCGGCGTACACTATTACGGAACTGAGGAGCTTTTCGTTTGCGGCGCAGTCGAGAAATGGCGTTGAGTTTCCCGCCCTTCACCAAGGCGGTGACCTGGCTGCTGGGCATTAACACAGCCGTGTTTTTTGTCATGTTCGCCTTCCTGGGAGGCGAGCAGAAGTACTGGGTGGACCACATCCTCGGCCTGGTGCCGACCGCCGTGCTGCATGGCGCGATCTGGCAGATCGTCACCTACAGCTTCATCCACCAGGAATTCTGGCACTGGTTCGGCAACATGATCGGCATCTGGATGTTCGGCGCGGCGTTTGAAAGCGCCTGGGGCATCCGCCGGTTTCTGGAATTATTTTTCACCGGCGCCATTGGAGCTGCCCTCACCACCATCATCTTCTCGTACGCCCACATCCTCGGCTCCTCTCCGGTTACGGCCACCATCGGAGCCTCGGGCGGCGTCTTCGCCATCCTGATGGCGTTCGGCATCGTGTTCGGCGATAACGAGATCATCCTCATCCCCTTCCCATTCCTGATCAAGGCCAAGTACTTCGTGCTGGTCCTGATTGTGCTGACCGTGATCTTTGCCGTAAGCGGGAATGGCAATACTGCCTACCTGGCTCATCTCGGCGGCCTGCTCTTCGGCTACCTGTATGTAAAGTTCGCTCCTTCGCGCGGGCTGCAGTTTGGCGTTGCGGAGCACTACTTCGGAATCCGCAACTCCTACTACCGCTGGAAGCGCCGCCGCGCCGCCCGCAAGTTCGAGGTCTACATGGCGAAACACGATCGCAAGGTGACCTTCGACGAGTATGGGAACTATGTTCCGCCGGAAGAGGGCGAGAAAAAGAATGGCGGATCCAAGTCAGGGTGGGTGAACTGAGAAGTTCGAAGTTCCCAATCCCGTGTAGGCGCCGGCGCCTGCGCCTACACAATGGAATACAGAAAAGGCAGCCCCCCCCCGCGAAACCAACTCAGCCAAAAAACCTCTGAAACGCTTGCAGGATTCGTTGGTCTAGAGCCACCAACTCGCCGCCTGCTTTCTTCTTTCTGAAATCCAGGTCGTGCCCCGCGCCTTCCACGGTGAGCAGTTCCGTGCGAGCGGGGATCAGCTTTAGAGCCTCCCTCAATTCTTCGATCGATCCAAATGGGTCGCGCGTCCCGCTCACGAATAGCGCGGGCGTCTGCAACTGGGTCAAATGCTGGGTTCGCAATTGTTCCGGCTTGCGTGGCGGATGCAGCGGGTAAGAGAGCAATAGCAGGCCTCCCACAAGGCCCGGGTCCTCGGCCGCCAGCATAGACGACTGCCGTCCCCCGTAGGAGTGGCCTCCCAGGAAAATGCGGCCTGCAACCAGCGTTCGCATTACATCCACGGTGTTTCGCAAGCCCTGGCGATCGCGAGCGGCGTCTCCCGGACGCGGCGGGCCTTGCAGGCGCTCCTGCCGATACGGGAGATTGAAGCGCAGCACCGTGAATCCCTCGCCGCACAGGGCGTCCGCCAGCGCTACCAGCAGCGGCGCTTGAGCATTGGAGCCCGCCCCATGGGTCAGCACCATCCCGTTGCCATTGGCATTCACCGGCCGATGCAGGAACCCGCGCACCGCCGGATCGCGGGCGGTGTCAGCCAAGTGTTCGATGGGTAACGTCAACCGCGATCTCCATCCGTTTCGTGGCCGGTAGAGACGCGGCTTGCCGCGTCTTGAGACGGGGCAAGCCCCGTCTCTACCCTTCACAGGGGAATTTCTTCCAGGCTTTCGTAGACCTTCAAGGTCCGAATCTCCTGGGCCAGCTTCGCCCAGCAGCGCTGCGCCTCGGGATCCTCCAGGGCCGCACGGCGCGCATCATCGGACTTCCAATAGCGCACCAGCACATATTCCCCGTCAGGGCCGCGATAGAGCACGTCGCGGCTGTAACCGCGGCGCAGCAACGCAGCGGAGAGTTCCCTCACGGTGGCAATCGCAGTTTCGTTCGCCACTCCTTCGAGCGGCACAAAGACGGCGACCGATAAGATTTCCTGGGACATAATCAACTTTTCCGGCCGCGGGTGCGACGCGACTTCCGGGGAGCCTCTGGCTGGCCCTCCGCGCGTATAGTGTGCAGCCGCATGAAGTTTGTCGAACCGGACGACATGCGTGTTCCCGCCACCACGCCCAGCACATCGCCGGCGGAGATCCTTCCATGGGCAATGAGTTCGCGTTCGGCGGTGACCACCATGTCTTCCACTGACGCCGCCGGGCGTTTGCGCGGCACCGGCGTCACCCCCCAGAGCAGGTTCATGCGATTGCAGACCGCCGGGAACTGGCTGAAAGCATAAATCCCCACCCGCGGACGGTACTTGGAAATCATGCGCGCGGTGTTGCCGGTCTCGGTAAAAGCGGCAATCGCTCCCATGGGCAGGTCTTCAGCGGCGCGCGCGATCGACTCGCAAATCGTTTCGGCGACCGAGATGTGCTGCCGCTGCCGCCGGCGCCGGGGCTCGGTGAAGCTGGCCATGTTCGACTCGGCTTCTACGACGATGCGCCCCATGATGGCTACCGCTTCCCGCGGATATTGCCCGGTAGCAGTCTCAGCCGAGAGCATCACGGCGTCGGTCCCGTCGAAGATGGCGTTGGCCACATCGCTGGCCTCGGCCCGCGTCGGCCTCGGGTTTTCGATCATCGACTCCAGCATCTGGGTGGCGATGATCACTGGCTTGCGCCACTCGGCCGCACGCCGGATCACGTGCTTCTGAATCACCGGGACTTGCTCCGGCGGCATCTCAACCCCGAGATCGCCGCGCGCCACCATCACGCCATTGGAGGCTTCGAAGATTTCTTCCAGCTGCTCCAGAGCCTGCGGCTTCTCGAGCTTGGCCACCACGGGAACATCGCCGCCCAAATTCTTAATCAGCTGCTGGACCTCGCGCACGTCAGAGGCCGAGCGCACGAATGAGATGGCGATCACATCCACTCCGTGCTTCAGGCCGAACTCGAGGTCGGCGCGATCCTTGTCGGTAAGCGCCGGAATGCTCAGCGCAGCGCCCGGCAGGTTGATGCCCTGGTGCTCACCCAGCAGTCCGCCGTTGACCACCTCGCACTCGACGTCGTCGCCATCCACCCGCAGAACGCGCAGCTCGATGAGGCCATCGGAGAGCAGAATGCGCGAACCGGCCACGACTTCGCTCGCCAATCCCTGAAACGTGGTCGAGAGCACTTCGGTCGTTCCCAGCACCGCGCGCGGGGTGATGGTTACGGTCGCGCCCGCTTTCAGCGCGACAGGAATATGGTCTTTCAGCCGTCCGGTGCGAATCTTGGGTCCTTGCAGATCCTGCAGGATGCACACCGTGCGGCCTTCCTTGCGGGCCGCCTTTCGAATGCGCTTGATGTTACGGGCGTGATCCTCGTGGGTGCCGTGCGAGAAATTCAGCCGCGCTACGTCCATGCCGAGGCGCAACAGTTCCCGCAACATGGCCTCGGAGTTCGAAGACGGGCCGACGGTGCAAATGATCTTGGCGCGGCGCTTGGCCGGCTGCGATCCGTCGCCGAGCGACAACACACTCTGCTCGGTCTCCAGGACGCCGGTGAGTTCGGCCGACAGCAAATCGATCTTGCCCTGTTTCAAATGCGTAGACTCCAAGCTGGTAGCGGAAACTTATCCGGTGCGGCGCAGGCGCCGGTCACACTTTGCCAGTACGCTACAGGATTTAGAAGATACCGTCCACGATGCCCGCTCACCGTTCGACAATCACCGGCCGGGGACCTTCGGACAGTTCCTTCCCCAGGAACGCGCGCGGGAAGAGCATGGCGTTGAACTCCGCGCCGATCAGCACGATCAACGAAACCATGTACATCCACACCAGCAGGGCGATGCCCACCCCGAGCGAGCCGTAAATGATGCTGTAGTCGGCGTAGTGCCGGAGATACCAGCTGAACAGGGTGGTCGCGCCGAACCACATGGCGGTGGCCAGCGTCGCTCCGGGCAGCACGCTGTGCCAAGGCTGCGTGCGGGGCACGGCGTTGTGGTAGATGAGTGCGATCACGGCGATGCTGGTCAGGGTTGCAATCAGCCAGCGGATCGCGCCCCACAGCAACAGAACGTAAGGGCCGAACTCGTGGCCGATATGGAACAGGATGCGGGTTTCAATCGAGCTTCCAAAGGCGACCATCATGGTCGCGAAGGTCAGCGGAATTCCGGCCATGATTACCAGGGAAAACGAGATCATCCGCTCCTTGACGATGCCCCACACCTTCGGCAGCTGGTACGCGTTCCGGAAGCCCTCCATCCAGGAAATCATGGTTCCCGAGGCCGTCCACAGGGTCAGGAGGGAGGTGGTAACCAGCAGCCCCACGGGCCGCTGGTGGGTGCCACGCAAGTAAGCAATAGCGGTCGCCGATCCAGCGGGCAGGATGCGGCCCAGGGCATAGGAAACTTCCCGGAGATAGACTTCGCTTCGATTGAGCGTTGCCAGAATCGATCCGACAACCAGCAGGGCGGGAAAGAAGGTAAGGATCGAGGAGTAGGCAGACGCCTTCGCGACCGCGAATGCGTCGTGCTGAAAGGCGCGCCAAACCGCCAGCCGTAACAGGCGCACAAAGCGCAGGATCACGGGCTTTAGAGTAGGGCCCGCCGCCGCGGGTTGCAACCGCGAAATGCTGGCGCGAGGTTCGGGGCTCCGGACCTGTTGAGGAGTTGCATGCATAGGAAACGGGGGAACGTAAAAGGGCGGACCGATGCCGCCCTTCTACGCGATTCCCATGACTACTCCGCGGCGAGTTCTTCGGTTTCGCCTTCGTGCCGCATCATCTCGAGGGCGCGCTCGGCCTCCTCGTAAGCCTGCGAGACCTCTTCCTGGACCTTGGCGGCCGCCTCTTCCATCTCGGGCGAGAGGCGGACGTTGCGGTAGTACTCCATGCCGGTGCCGGCCGGAATCAGGCGGCCGACAATCACGTTCTCCTTGAGGCCGCGCAGGTGATCCACCGCTCCCTGGATGGAAGCTTCGGTGAGCACGCGCGTGGTCTCCTGGAAGGACGCGGCGGAGATGAACGATTCGGTCGAGAGCGATGCCTTGGTGATGCCCAGCAGCAGCGGCCGGCCGGTTGCCGGACGCCCGCCCTGCGCGATCACCCGCTCGTTCTCTTCCGCGAAGCGGAACTTGTCGACCTGCTGTTCCAGCAGGAACGACGTGTCGCCGACGTCTTCCACCTTGCGCCAACGCATCATCTGGCGAACGATCACCTCGATGTGCTTGTCGCTGATGTTGACGCCCTGCAACCGGTAGACTTCCTGGATTTCGTTCACCAGGTACGCCTGCAGTTCCTTCTCGCCCAGCACGGCGAGGATGTCGTGCGGGTTCAGCGGGCCGTCCATGAGAGGCTCGCCGGCGCGCACGCGCTCGCCTTCCTGTACGTTGATGTGCACGCCGCGCGGCACCGAGTATTCCTTCTCGGTTCCGTTGTCGGCTTGCACGTAGAGTTTGCGCTGGCCCTTCGAGACCTCGCCGAACTTGACCGTGCCATCGATTTCGCTGATGACCGCGGTCTCATGCGGCTTGCG
>Ga0126373_10000567_pt1 | contig 24614 bp, 24 predicted proteins | sample PanSoiMetPlot_11_FD_92545 | JGI IMG/M metagenome (GOLD analysis project Ga0126373, IMG submission 92545) | Tropical forest soil microbial communities from Panama - MetaG Plot_11 | ecosystem: Environmental > Terrestrial > Soil > Tropical forest > Bulk soil | place: Panama | collected 2016-02-17 | reverse complement strand
TTTGGGTCGACGCGGCGGCCGAGCTGAGCACCATGAGGATCAGAAGCCTGGACAAGACCGTGCCGAGCGCGGAGGTACCGAAGATCGCCCCCCCGAGGACCGACAGTACGTCGAACTGGTGCGCCGGATTCGTCAGCCCGACGCCCGTACTGCCGACGCCTGCGAACGCCTGCACGGAGATGATCACGATGACGTATGTGACGAGCAGCAGGACGGTCGAGATGATCCCGGCTCGGCCCGGCGTGTGGGACTTGTCTGCGGTCTCCTCGTTCACCGACAAGGCGGTGTCCCAGCCCCAGTAGATGAACAGCATCAAGATGAGGCCCGGCACGAACGCCGAGATGGTCAGGCGCGAAGGTGACAGCCAACTGAAGCTGGGGTGCAGCGAGCCCGGCGGTGGATGGCTCCCGAACACCTGGACCAACGCTGTCGCGGACATCACCAACAGCAAGATGATCTCGATGGACAGCAAGACTCTCTGAAACCTGGCCGAGACCTCGATGCCGCGGTAGCAGATGTAGGTCATCACCGCGATCCAGAAGATCCCAACCAGCAGCACCCAGCCGCCGGAGGCATTGAGACCAATCGCGCTGTTCGGTCCCTGGATGAGGAAGAACAAGTACTGTCCGGCCACCTGGGCCAGGCTGGCCATCACCAGCAGGTCGGCCGCAACCACGCCCCAGCCACCGGCCCAGCCGGTCTTAGGCCCAAACGCCCGGGCCGCCCAGATAAACGTGGTCCCGCAGTCCGGATCGGCCTTGTTCAGCTCTCTCAATCCGATCTAGCACAACAGCATCGACACGAACGCCAGCACGGCTGCCAGCGGCGACCTTAGCCCAACGGCGGCCACCACGAAGAACAGCGTCGCGGCCAGGCTATATGCCGGGGCCGTCGAGGCCACGCCCATGACCACGCTGGACACCAGGCCAAGAGCGCCTGTCTTGAGACCCTTTTCTCTGGGTTCCTCCACTGGCCGCAGGCCAGGACTAAAGGTGGCGGCCATAGCCCGCCCTTCCCCCCACATACCGGATGGAGCTGCGATTCCGCCCTGTCGCGTCGCCTGCCCGCTCGCGCGGAACCGCCGACGACGACTTTAACCGGAGTACTGTGATCTCGCTCACTAAACCCGATTAATCGTTCGATAAGTAGCGGCCCACTTCCTGGGTGCCGTTGACCGGCGGTCGCCCGACGCGGCATCAGACGACGCCAGCGCAGCATCATCGCAGGTGAGAGGCATATTGAGGATATAGGGTGACATCTGTTGACTGAGTGTTCAATTTAGGAACAAGAGCCCACAGGTTAGAGTCTCAGCAGTTCGACGTTGTTTTTCGTCATCGTGTTCGTCTGAGGCATGCAGCGGGTCAGATATCGGGATCAGCTGTCCAGCGTGTCTTGGCGCTGCGGCTGCTGGCGGCAGTCGGTCCTTAGGTGTTCAGCACCACCTTGATCGCTCCGGTGTCGGCGGCGCGGGAAAAGACCTCGTACGCCTCTTCGAAGTCGCCGAATCCGAAACGGTGCGTGACGAACTTGGCCGCGTCCAGCTGGCCGCTCGCAACCAGCCTCAGCAGAGTTGGCGTCGAGAAGGTATCCACCAGGCCTGTGGTGACGGTGATGTCCCGGATCCATTGGTCTTCCAGATGCAGGGCGGCTGGCTTGCCGTGCACGCCGATGTTGGCGATCCGCGCTCCCGGCCGTCCGAGGTTAACTGCCAGCTCAAACGTGTCAGGTTGTCCCACTGCCTCGATCGCGACGTCAGCGCCGAGCCGGTCGGTCAGCTCGCGCACTATTGACAGCGGATCGCTGACAGCGTTGTTCACCACCACGTCCGCGCCGAACTGCTTGGCTGCATCCAGTCGAAGATCAGCGTGATCGATCGCGATGATGTGGCCGGGGCTGAACAGCCGCGCGCCCGCAATGGCGGCTAGCCCCACGGGCCCCGTTCCCACGACAGCAACCACGTCGCCGGGGCCAACGCCGGCCTTGAGCACGCCTACCTCATATCCAGTCGGCAAGACGTCGGCAAGCATCAGTGCGTCCTCGTCGCTGACGCCATCCGGCAGCCGGTATGTGGATGTATCAGCAAACGGCACCCGGACAAACTCCGCCTGTGTCCCGTCGATGGTGTGGCCGAGGACCCAGCCGCCGCCGCCCATGCACTGGCCAGCATGGCCTTCGCGGCAGTACCGGCATGCACCGCAGACAGATATGCATGGCACCAACACGCGATCGCCAGGGCTCATCGTGTGCACAGCGCTGCCGAGGTCCTCGACTGTCCCCACGGCCTCATGGCCGAGGACTCGGCCGGGCCGTACCGCGGGCACGTCCCCGGCCAGGATGTGCAGGTCAGTGCCGCAGATCGTGGTCGCGTCGACGCGCACGATCACGTCGGCGTCGTCGGTAATCTGCGGGTCCGGCACTTCGGCAAGCCTGCGCTGGCCCGGACCCTCGTACACCATCGCTCGCATGGTCGTGGCCCCCTGCCGTCCTCGCGGTTCCTTGGATCTTCGTCAGTTGCTTGCGCGGCGCCGGATGCGCCGACCGGTGATCCGGGCCGGGTTAATGCGGATGAAATGCGCGCGGTCACCGTCGGCCCAGGACACAACGCCAACAGCGGCGGCCTCGGCTTGCTCAGCGTCGCTATCCAGGTGATGCGCCGGCCCCTGGAGCAGCACGCTCCAGCCTTCGCGTGCCTCATTATCGAAGTCGTCGACCTCGAAGGCGACGCGGTACTCAGCGTGGTCGATGCCCGTCCGCAGATCTTCGTCGGTGGTGCCCTGGGCAGCGGTCCGGAAGAGGATCGCGCCGTTGTGCAGCTTGTAGTTGACCGGCAGCACGGTGAGGTCGAACCGGCCGGCAAACGCAAGCCGGCCGATGCCACCGGGTGCGATGAGCTGCAGGCACTCGGCCTCGTCCAGCTCCTCGAGCGCGACATCGGACATGACGTGTTCTCCTCTCGAGCGACGTATGGCTCGGGCTCGCGTCGACACCAGGGCCCTCGTCGCTGTCAGCGGGAGGGATCCACCCGCTTCTGGCGGATCCAGATTTCGCGGTGTGCTGGCCTGCCGACCAGTAACCCCGCGACCCTTCGGTCGGTCCCTCCCGCCTAGTCAATAACAGCGCTCTACGCTCCCTCACTGTCAGGGACGTTGGTCCGCCGTGTACCTGCCGTAGTGCTCCCGTTGTGCCTGCCCATGGGCTCTCGCAGCGACACCTTGCCGCGGACCGAAGTCCTCCACAATCGGGGGCGCACGGCCCTGCATGCCGACGGTGCGACGGCGCGATGCTCACGTCGATTCAGTAAGTCCACCGGCCGGGCGAGGAGTCCGGGGCAACTGCAAGGAGGCAGGAAGATGCGCAGGAGGACTTTCGACGCGCTGGCAACCGTGGCTGGCCTGATTGTGGCCGTAGTGCTGCTAGTCGCAGGCGTGCTGCTGACGTGGGGTCACTCGTTCGTGAACAACGAGGTCGCCAACCAGCTCAGCGCCCAGAAGATTGAGTTCCCGGTGGCCAGCAACCCGGAGTTTAAGGCGCTGCCGAAGGCAGACGCCGCGGCGATGGGCGAGTACGCCGGCCAGCTCATGACGAATGGCGCCCAGGCCGAGACCTACGCCGACCACTTCATCGCTTACCACCTGTCCCTGATCGGCGGCGGCAAGACGTACTCGCAGCTGTCGGCCGAGTCGATGGCTCAGCCGAAGAACACCGTGCTGGCTGGCCAGGTCCAGACAGTCTTCCGCGGCACGACGCTGCGGAGCATGCTCCTTGAGGCATACGGCTTCTGGAAGATGGGCCAGATCGCGTTCATCGCGGCGATCGCTGCCTACGCTGGCGCCGGCCTGATGCTGATCCTGTCCTTCCTCGGCTTCATCCACCTGCGGCGGACGGCGCCCGAGACCGAGATCCTGCCTGCCATCGCCACTCGCCGCCAGCCTGTTGGCGCCAGCTGACGCCACCCACTCCGAGCGTTCACGCCCGGTCAGCGGCCTCCCGCCGCGCAGAACGCGGCGGGAGGCCTGCTGTGATGCGCCGACGACTCGGGACTTACGTCCCGGCTACTGGTGACTGTCATCACTGCTGCGGATGCCGGGCCGCGACGAAGCTTGGCATGCGGATTTTCGCCGCACCAGGCCTCATTCCGGCAAGGAGCTAGACAGATGAGCCCATACGCAGTGGCGGACGCCGCCTCGGCGATCAACCTGAATAGTCCAGGTACATTTCTGCACTGGTCGTTCATTGAGATATCGGTCGCAAACCTGATCGTCATCGGCGTAATGGTGGTGCTCTTCGGACTGGCGCTGCTGCTGCCGTTCCCGTCGAGGCACGACGCCAAGCTGGCGACGCCGGGCACCGGCACGCTGGCGGGCGCCACCGATACCGGAGAACGGGACGTTGACGACGATCCGGATGCCGACATGTGGACGAACCGCGTGCGGCGTCTCGCGTTGCGCCTGCTGCCACCAGGCAAACTCCTGCCGGACCGGCAGCCGGCCTACGTCTCGTCGTGGATCTACACCTTCGGAGTGGCCACGCTGGCGACGCTTGGGCTGGCGATCGCCTCCGGCTTCGCCCTAGCCCTTGGCGGCCCGGATTGGTACCACTACAACTCCGTCGGCCACTTCTTCAACAGCATCCACCTGTGGAGCGTCGAGCTCTTCATGGCCTTCCTGGTGATTCATCTGTGGGGCAAGTTCTGGATGGCTGCCTGGCGCGGTCGCCGGGCGATGACGTGGATCACTGGCGTGATCGCCTTCATGGCCTCGGTTGTCGAATGCTTCACCGGCTACCTGTCCCAGTCCAACTTCGACTCGCAGTGGATTGCCACCAACGGCAAGGACGCCTTCAACGCCGTCGGCGCGGGTTCCATCTGGAACGTCATGAACTTTGGCCAGATGCTGATGTGGCACATCGTGCTGATCCCGATCGTCCTGGTTGCCATCGTCGGCGCCCACATCCTCATGGTCCGTGTCCGCGGCGTCGCCCACCCGATGCCAGCGAAGGCGACGCTCCGCCGCAGCCGCGCTGACCGCAAGGCCGCCGCCGCGGCCGACGCCGCACCGTGGCGCGGTGCCACGCGGCGATACGACATCCTGAAGGAAGGCACCGTCGCTGTCACCATCACCGGCATCCTGGTGCTGCTCATGGCCGGCCTGCTGTCCTCTCCGGACCTGCCGCCGCTGAGCGTACAGACGTGGGCCAGGGCCAGCGCCGCCGACTTTGTCGGCACAGCCGCCGCTGAGCTGGATGGCACCGCGCTCGCGGCATCCTACGGGCCGCCTTACAACAACGGAAGCGGCGCTGTGCAGCAGGTCGGTCCGGTCAACTGGCAGAAGCTCGCTGGCGTGACTCAGCCGATCAACGCGGCCCAGACGTTCGTGCTCTCACCGCTGTCGAAGCTGGCCCCGACAACGCCGCCGCTTGCTACCGCCCTCAACGCCTACAACGGCGCGTCCGCTGTTCAGCAGCTGCGCTGGGCGACCGCCTTCGACAAGGCGGTGACCAGTAACAAGGTGCCGTTCAACAACGGGCTGCTGAAGGTGCCGGCCGCCGGACCCGTGCCAGTGATGATGTACTACGAGCTGACGGCGGCACAGAGCGGCACGATCGACGCTGACCTGCTGACACAGGCCAAGTTCTACGGCACCAACTACACCAAGCCGCTGCTATTCATCGCCGATGGCGGCTACTACGCCAACCTGGCCACGTCGCTCCACCTGACCGGCGGCCAGTGGGGTGTCATGAACGAGACCGGGAGTTACCCTGGCCAGCCGTGGCTCTGGCTGTACCAGCTGTGGTACCACGTCTCGCCGTTCCAGAACTCCTCGAGTGTGGACGTCTGGGCGGTCTACCTGACCGGCATCGCCACCATCCTGCTGCTGCTGGTCCCATTCATCCCCGGCTTGCGGGACATCCCGCGGCTGATCCCCGTCCACCGCCTGATCTGGCGCCGTGACTGGAGCCATGCGACCGAGCCCGCCATTCCTGTCAGCCAGGCCGCACACGTGGCCGCGAGCCCAGATGGCAAGGTCGTGTCCTGATCCGACCGGCAGGCGAGATCGTCCGGGCTTGTCTCCACGAGGTGGCCCGGATGATCTCGTTCCTCGCCCCCAAGGCGATAACCACCCAATGTGAAGGAGAGCCGCTATGCGCGCGCACGTAGGTGACCGGCTCATCGCCGACGGCGACCGGGCACGCACTGGCCTCATCATCGGCGTCCCGCACGCTGACGGCTCGCCGCCGTACATCGTCAAATGGCTAGCCGACGGTCACATCGCCATGGTGTCTCCGGGCCACTTCGCCCGCCTGATCCCGGCGGACCCCCAGCCGGCCGTGAGCGATTCTGAGCCTTTCGTCGGGGCGCGCTGGGACAAAGCTCGTGCATTAGCGCAGGTAGCCGCGACTATCGTGGATATGACCGGCGGGATCGGCTCCGTTCCCGTCCTGAATATTGCTTTGTGTGATCGCGAGGGACACGAATGACGGACGGTGCGCACAGCAAGGCGGCCATCAAGGTGTTCCTGCTTGATGACCACGAGATCGTCCGACGCGGCGTCCAGGACATGCTGGAGGCCGAGCCCGACATCACCGTGATCGGCGAGGCAGGCACGGCCGAATCGGCGCTGGCCAGGATTCCGGCGCTGATGCCGGACGTCGCCGTGCTGGACGTGCGCCTGCCTGATGGCGACGGCGTCACGGTCTGCCGCGAGATCCGGTCGAGGTATCCGCAGATCGCCTGCCTGATGCTGACCTCGTTCGGTGATGACGAGGCGCTGTTCGACGCGATCATGGCCGGTGCGGCGGGTTACGTGCTCAAGCAGATCCGGGGCACCGATCTGGTCGGCGCCGTGCGGACGATCGCATCCGGGGAGTCCATGCTGGACCCGGAGGCGGCCAGCAAGGTCATGGCGCGGATGCGGGACCAGGCAAACAAGACAGACCCGCTGGCCGGCCTGACGCCGCAAGAGCGGAAGATCCTCGAGCTCATCGGCGAGGGGCTGACCAACAGGCAGATCGGCGAGCGCATGTACCTGGCGGAGAAGACTGTGAAGAACTATGTATCGGCGCTGTTTGCCAAGCTGGGCATGGAGCGCCGGACGCAGGCCGCCGCGTATGCAACCCGCATCTTCGACCAGGCCGGCCACTAGCGCCTGACCGGCCGAAGGTGTGCGTCGCGCTGGTTCTGGTTGGCGGGTCCCCGGGCACCGGCAAGACGACGCTCGCCGGCGCGGTCGCCGACGATCTCGGCTGGGCCGTGCTGAGCAGCGACCGGATCCGCAAGAGACTCGCCGGGATCCCGCCGGATGCCGATGGCAGGAGCGCATTCGGCACCGGCATCTACACCTCGTCGTGGACCACGCAGACGTATGCCGAACTGCTCCGCCAGGCCGGGGAGCTACTGGCCGTGGGCGAATCGGTCATTCTCGACGCGTCCTGGTCATCAGCCGCGGCCCGGGCCGCCGCCGCTGATCTCGCCCGCGAGAAGAACGCGCATCTTGTCGAGCTCCGCTGCGTCACCTCGCCCGAGCTGGCTCGCCGGCGATTGGCGGCCCGGCCCCCCGGTCCATCCGACGCCGGTCCGCACATTGCGGGGCACCTCGCGGCCAGCGCAGCACCGTGGCCCACCGCGTCCGTGATCGACACCGAGCAAGGCGGCGCGGCCGTTGCAGCCGAGCCAGGCGGTTTGAGGCGAGAATTTGATCAGATCGTCGTGCAGGCGCTCGCCGCGATCTGGCCGCACGGCGCCGAGCACGTGGGTTAACCGGCTCAGCCCGGCCTGACCACCGCCAGCGGGACCCGCCAGTCCAGCTCGGTGCCACCGCTGGCGGCCGACTCGATGCGGAACGAGCCACCGAGCCGGGTGGCACGCTGCTGGAGATTGTCGAGCCCGCTGCGCCGACCGCCGGCCTTGATGCCCGAGCCGTTGTCGCGGACTGTCAGCGCGAGCTGGTCGGCCGCCCGCACCCGCACCTCAACATTGTTGGCGCCCGAATGCCGGGCAGCATTGGACAGCGCCTCACGCAGGACGCCCAGCAGGTGCTCACCAACATCTGCAGGCACGCTGTCGAGTCGGCCGTCGAGCTGAAGCGCCGGCGGGAAGCCGAGCACGCCGGTAGCCTCATCCACGACTTGGAGGATCCTGGCGCGCAAGCTGGGCGGCTTGGTCTCTTGGCGGGTCTGCAGCGCGAAGATGGACGACCGGATCTCCTTGATCGTCTCGTCCAGTGCGTCGACAGCCACACTGACCCGCTGTGCAACGTCCCGCGAGCTGATCATCGACGTCGCGCCCTGCAGCGACATGCCCGTCGCGTAGAGCCGCTGGATGACCAGGTCATGCAGGTCTCGTGCGATCCTGTCACGGTCCTCGAACACGGCAACACGCTCGGCTTGCAGGCGATGTTCCGCGAGCTCCAGCGCGATTCCGGCCTGGCTCGCGAACGTAACGAGCATGTCGGCGGCGGCTGGTGGCATGGGCATAGCCCCCGGCCGGCGGCCTGCCGTCAGCACGCCTCGGACGTTGCCGGAAGCGCCAAGCGGGACCAGGATCGCCGGGCCCAGATTCATGTGCTCCCTGGCAACCGGTGCGACCCGGGCGTCGTGGCTGAAATCCTCCACAGCGAGCAGCTCACCGGACGCGAGAACGTGGCCGGATGCCGACCCACTTGCAGGCAGGACCAGACCGAGGGCCTCGTCGGCGCCGACGCCGGCAGCGTGCTCGATCTGGAGCCTTGTTACGTCATCGGTCGGAAGTGCGAGTACGACCAGGTCGGCGCCGGACATCTCCAGCGCGCTACTCGTGATGAGGGCCAGCGCGTCGTTAGCGTCTGCGCCGGATAGCAGCGCCCTGGTCACTTCGGCGCTCGCGCGCAGCCAGCGTTGCTGCCGACGAGCCTCGTCGTAGAGGCGAGCGTTCTCGATCGCTACTCCGGCAGCGGCCGCCAGCGCGACCAGGACGGCCTCGTCCTCCTCGTCGAACTGGCTGCCATCGCGCTTTTCGGTCAGGTACAGGTTGCCGTAGACCTCGTCCCTGATCCGGATCGGCACGCCGAGGAACGTGTTCATCGCTGGGTGGCCAGGCGGGAAGCCCGAGGACAACTCATGGCTGCCGAGATTGGTGATCCGCAGCGGCTTCGGGTCGGTGATCAGCGCACCGAGCAGGCCGCGACCTTCCGGCCATCGCTCGATCCGCTTGATCTCTTCCTCGGTCACTCCGACCGGGATGAAGTCGGCAAGCCTCCCGCCCTCGCCGATAACACCCATAGCGCCGTAGCGCGCGTCCACGAGCCGCACAGCCGATTCGACGATTCCTCGAAGTACGGCCTCGAGGTCGAGATTCGTGCCGACCGCCACAACGGCGTCGAACAGGGCGTTCACGCGATCGCGAGTGGCCAGAACCGCTTGCAGGCGGACCTGCAACTCGGCGAGGAGTTCGTCAAGGCGCAAGTTCGGCAGTAGCGACCGCGGCCTGTCCGAACTCACGCTGTCTCCCGCCGTTGACACCCGAAACGTTGAAATAGTACGCCGAGGCGCGAGTCCGGCCAGGTCAGGCGTGACGCTTGCCTTCTTGGCGCGGCACGCCAAGGACTGCACATATCGGCAGCCGTAGATCCCACGGAATCTGCCACCGTCTCGCTGGCCTGTTGACGCCCAGCGGGCAAGCTTGCCAGTGTCAAGCGAGCTTCGCGAGCAGCGCCGCGGCGCCGAGAGGACCAGATCATGGCAACGGAGAGCCTCACGACGGCCTATCTTCCGTTTGCTGCCTCGCTCCTGGCAGGCGGATTCAGGGACCCTGACGACGACGGCTGGCCCGCTGAAGTCGTCGCAGCGCACGTGGTCACGAACAACGACCTGATCGCGGCCACCGCTGAGCTGGTGGCCGAGGGAGCGGAGGTTTCCTACGACAACGCCTCGACAATCGACGAGGTCGAGCTCACCGCGTACGCAACCAGCGTTGGCGGCCTGGCCGGCCTGGCGGGTGAGATCGAGCGATCGGCAGCGCGGCTAGATGCAGCCCGCGGCGCACTCGGCGCGAAGGCGGACACACCAGTCCACGTCCTCATCCGCGACGGCGACGAGATCGTGCGGGACGGCCCGATCCCGATCGGCGGGTTCATCGAGATCAACGTCACTGCCCACCTGCGCATGCACTACGAGCAGATCAAGGCGCTGGAGCCTGACTGGGCTCCCGCGGCGCCACCAGCCGCGTTCGACACCTACGAGCTGATCCTGTTGGTACGGTCGCCGGATCAGCCCGATCTGGATGAGGCAGCGACGCGAGCACTCGGTCTTCAGCACATCGGGCATTTCCGCAAGATGCACGCGGCCGGGTTCCTGAAGATCGCTGGCCCGATCGACGGCGACGACGAGATCGCTGGGATCTGCCTCTATCAGGCGGGCTCGGTAGAGCGCGCCCGGATGCTAGCCGAAGATGATCCAGCGGTCCGCGCCGGGCGCTTCATTGTCCGCGCGATGGCGTGGCGCACGCAGAAAGGCGGTCTGACCTGGGGCGAAAACATGTACAGGATTAAAGGCTGAAGCCCCAGTAGCTCGAGATGTGCATGGTGACCGCAGCCACTCCGACGCCGACCGCGAGCGACACGGTCAGCAACAGCCAGCGTGCGCCGCTGCCGGACACGAGCGCGTCGTGGCGGCCGCCCGCACCGCCGCCGACGGCCCGCGACGTCAGCATCCTGGGCAGCCGCGGCGCGTAGTTAAGCACGTGGACGGTCATCACCCACCCTTAGTTCTGCTCCTTGTGCCGTTGCGAGCGGGACAGCCGGAGCGCGAGCGTTGGGCACGCGTTGACGGCGCGCCTGGCATGAACGGCGAGGTCATTCGGCACTCGATCGTGGATGATCGGGTAACCCCATTCGTCCAACTCGACCAGCTCGGGCGCTAGGTCGGCGCATAGCCCGTGACCTGTGCACGCGATTGGGTTGATTTCCAGCTTGAGGCTCATCGCCAGCCTCCCTCGACAACCGGCCTTGGCACCGGCATCACCGGCGCGTTGTGCTGTGAGCGCGCCGATGCCAGGCAGACGCGCCGCCGGGCATGCGCGTGGGCGTCTGCGCCGAAGGCGCGCAGCGCAGATGAGGCCATCCGCACCGCGCCATCGGGATGACGGCACGCGCCCCGGCCAGCGATCTGGCCGAAGCGCCTGTGCAGGCGCCCAAAGGGGTCGCCTTCAGGACGCGCCGACGCTAGCTGGCCGAGATCGTCGGCGATCGCCGGCAACCCGAACATGCACGGGCCGCACTGCTGCGCGCTCTGGCTGGCGAGGTACTGCAGAATCCGGGCCGCATCGACGAGACCGCAGGCACCGGGCGGTAGCACGTAGATGACGGCGGCCCCGGGGGCACCGTGGACGGGTCGCAGCCCGGCGGCGGTGAACGGAAGGCCCGCCACCTCCCCGATCTGGTGCCAGGTGCCGAAGTAGCCGCCTAGCAACACGGCCTCTGCGGCAGGGTCGGCGCCAGCCATCCACAGCACGTCGCCGACGTTGGACCCGGCTTCGATCTCGTAGACGCCCGGTTGCTCGACCGCACCGGACACGGTGGTCAGCATCGTGCCCGCGGCGTTCCCACGGCCGGCCTCGCGGAACCAGCCGGCGCCGTAGCGAGCGATGAGCGCGACGTGCGCGAGCGTCTCGACATTGTCGACCAGTGTCGGCCGCTTGGCGACGCCGCGCTCGAACGGCCGCGGCGGCGTGTTCGTGGGCTTCGCCTCACCGCCGTTCAGCCAGTGCACGAGCGAGGTCTCCTCGCTCGACACGTAGTTGTGCGGAAGGTCATGCACAGAGACAGGAACGGGGTCGACATCGGCTCGCCGCCGTTCTTCCACCGCGGCAAGGACAATGTCGATCAGCCAGTCCCTCGTGTGCGCCAGGCAGAGATGCGCATCGCGCGCGCCGACTGCCTCGGCAGCCAGGGCTATCCCGTCAAGCACCAGGTGCGGTGCGCGCGCCAGGAGCGCCTGATCCTTCTCGCTCGCTGGTTCGCTTTCCATGCCGTTCGCAACGACCACGGCCGGGCCGCGCTTCGATGCGACCCCGCGCATCTTGACAGCGGTAGGGAAGCCCGCGCCACCACGCCCGGTGAGCTGAGCAGCCGCCACTTCGCCAAGGAGGCCGTCCCGCCCTAGCCTGCTAGCGTCAGGAATCGGCCCGTAGATGCCGACGTGCTGACGGAGTGTCGCGGCCCGGCTTGTGTCCTCCCAGCCGACCGTCAGCCTGCTCAGCTGCACGCGATCCTCCACGTTGCGGCCCAGCGCTGTCGTCGTGTCGAGGTTCATGCGTAGTCCCTAGTGTGCCGCGCGATCGGCGCTCCTCGGTGACCGTTAGCTGTCTTCACGTGCGCTGGGCCGGCTGCGCGCGTCGGCGTGCCGGCCCGCTTCGACCAGCCCGCCTGCAACGGTCCGATCGCCGCGAACACGACAGTGGCCAGCACGAGGCCCGCCGTCAGCAGAATCCCGGCCTTGCGCAGGTCGGCCCGGCGCGACAACTGCAACCGCCAGATGATGGCGGCGCCGACGACCAGCACACAGGCGGCATCCAGGGCCAAGAGCCATGGCAGGCGGCTGTCGGTTCCGGTCCCGAGGCCATGCCACAAGGCGATTGGCCAGCAGGCATGGGCCAGCCAGTGCACAGCGCGCCAGGCCCGATAGGGCAGCCGGGTCCGGATGAGGCTGGTGATGATGAGGGCGAGCAGCAAATCGAACGCGATCGTGCCGAGGCTCAGCCACAGCGGCCGGTAGTTAGAGCTGAACGGGATGACCGCCGAGATGAACCCGATCCTGGCGAACGGGTCAAGCACCGTGGTTATGACGTGCACGGCAACGAAGGCGACGGCCAGGAGCGAGAGGTTGCGGTGCAGGCCAGCGCGCACGACGCCAGGAACTGCGCGCGTCTCCATGCGCGCGGTCCCGGCCATACCTAGCGTAACGGTGGCGGTCAGCAGCAGCAGGGCGACCACGCCGGTGGCCCTGGTGGTGTACCAGAGCGGACTCGGCCCGGATGTACCAACGGCCAGCACGTGGCTGGCCGTTGCGGCGTTCAGAGCGTGCTCTGAGCTCGATGCGCCGATCATGAGCCGCCCGAGCTCACCACAGGCGCTGCCTGCGTCGGCGCGGGCTGCTGCGGCGGCGGAGAGAGCGCGTGGTGGTGAGCGCGGCGACCCGGACTGGTGCTGGCACTCGGTGCCGCGGATGGGCTGCTCACCTGACCAGGTCCGCTCGACGAGGCAGCGCCCCCGGTCGCCTTTGTGTGGCTTGTCCGTGGCGTGGTAGCTGCGTGACCAGGTAGCGCGTGGGCAAAGGCCGTACCCAAGCCGAGGGACGCCGCGGCGGCCGCGCTGCCGACCCAGAGCGTCAGCTTGCGGATACGGGCCAGCCTGTCATCGCGTCGCGCAGCGGCGGCATGCCTTCGCGCGGACGCAGCATGCAGGTGATCACGCATACCGAGGTCACTCTCCTTGCCGGATTCGACATGCTCGTCTGCCGCGACCCGATCGCCGCGCACCCAAGCTTGCCGCGTCGCCTCTCGACGACCGGTTCAGGAATCGTTCAGAACTGGTTAATCATGATCAGCCGCCTGGCGTATCCGCCAGCGAAGCCGCTCTCTCGGGGCGCGGGCGGCACCTTACCGGTGCCGCTGACCTGCCGAATCTGGTGGCGTCGAGATGCCTGACGGCAGGTGGATCCCACGTCGCTGAGGGCGCTCCCGCCGCGCAATCGGCAGGTCAATCGTGACCGTCAGGCCGCCACCAGGAGTGTCCGACAGGGCGGCCGTTCCGCCGCTGGCGACCGTGAGCCGGTCGACGATCGCAAGGCCGAGGCCGGCGCCACCGCCGTTACTGGCGGCAAAACGCCGGAATGCGGTCCGCTTCTGCTGGTCACTCATCCCCGGGCCGTTATCAGCCACGATGATCCTGGCCCGTTCCCCGACCGCCTGCGCTGTGATCCAGATCGCACCGCCAGCTGGCAGGACGTCGAGGGCGTTAGCTATCAGGTTGTCCAGGATCTGTTCCAGGTATCCCTCGCCCATCCTGACGGTCACTCTCTCGACGTCAGTCTCCAGCCGCGCATCGCGCTCGTCGGAAGCAGGCAACCAGGCCGCTACGCGGGTATTGATGACGTCGTGAAGCGGCAGGTTGACCTGCACCGTTGCAACGTTTTCCGCCCGTGCGACCGCGAGCAGCCCATTGACGAGCCGCGACAACCTGGCGATCTCTTCCTGGGCACCGGCTAGCTCGGCAGCCGCTACCGGGTCGCTGTCTTGTGCCAGTAGGTCCAGACGCAGGCGCAGGGCCGCCAGCGGCGTCCGCAGCTGGTGCGATACATCGGCCACGGTGGCCTGGTTGCCGATGACTAGCGCCTCGAGACGCCCGGCCATGGAGTTGAAGTTGGCCGCCAGCTGGCGAACCTCCAGCGGGCCTTTCTCAACTGGCGCCCGAGTGCTTAGCCGACCGTCACCTAGCTCCTGAGCTGCGACTTCAAGCTTGCTAAGGGGTCTGCTGACCCAACGCGCCAGGCCGATCGCGACGAGCGCCGCAGCGAGCAACCCCGCGGTCGACACGGCTGCGATCACGCCCCACAGCACGGCGGCCTGCCGCTCGATCGCCGACGTCGGCCGGGCGAGCACGACGACGCCCGCAATGCCGGATCGGATGTCCCCGCGGACCGGGGCGACCACCAGGAATGAGTCTTCTTCCTGATATGTCGTGGCCTTTCCTGTTGTTGTGGCCCGCGCGAGCTGAGCGGCGCTCACTATCGGGCGAGCAGCGCTGGCGGCAACGGGCCGTCCGGCGGAGTCCAGCACGAGGACCCGGTCGCCGCCGTGGGCAAGTTGGTCCACCGTTCGGATCAGGGCCGAGCCGTGAACCTTGTCGTCAAGCCGCTCCTCGGCCACATTGGCAAGCGTTGCCGCGGCGACGCGCGCTTCGTTCTGGAACGCGCGCACATCCTGGCCGGTCGTGATGAAACCGAGCGGCACCGCGACGGAGCCTAGGACCGCCGCGACGACAGCCAGGACCGCGAGCACGATCCTGCGAGCCATCTAGGCCTCGCCGAGCCGGAACCCCCGGCCGTAGACCGTCTCGATCAGCCCGGGCACGCCGAGCTTGCGCCGCAGCGACGCCATATGCACGTCGAGCACCTTCGTCGGCCCGTACCAGTGCGCATCCCAGGCGCTCTCCAAGATCTCCTGGCGGCTCACGACGCGCCCCGGGTCGGCCGCAAGGATCTCGAGGATGTCGAACTCTTTCGGCGTAAGGACTATCTCGGCCCCCCCGACGGTGACGCGACGCGTCCGAATGTCGACCACGAGCGGACCGTGTTTCACAATGTCGCCGCCCGGCCGAACCCGGCGTAGCACTGCCCTGATCCTGGCCTGGAGCTCGGCCAGGCCGAACGGCTTCACCAGGTAGTCATCAGCGCCGGCGTCCAGGGCCATGACCCGGTCGGGCTCTTCACCATGGGCGGTCACCATGATGATGGCGGCGTCGCTCCGCTCTCGCAGCTTCCGGCAAACTTGCACGCCGTCCGCATCCGGAAGCTCCAGATCGAGCAGCACGACATCTGCGACGCCCCAGGCAAGCGCGTCCTCACCCGTCAGCACGTGGTCAACGCGATAGCCGCCCCGAGTGAGCCCCTTAACGAGCTGCGCGGCAATGCTCGCATCGTCCTCGACAACCAGCACGCGCGTCGCCGTATCCTCGGCCGCGATGCCCCCGTTCGGGCGGCTGCCAGGCGCTTTCATAGTCACTACGGTAGGCGACAGGGGCAGGCGAGGCCGCACTTGACGTGACTTCGCGTTCATACCTAGCATCGCTAGGTATGAAGTCCGAGAAGCTCAAGGGCAACCTGGACATGCTCCTGCTGGCGGTGCTCGCCGCAGGACCTGGACACGGTTACTCCATCATTACCCGGCTGCGCGACCGCAGCTCGGGAGCGTTCGACCTGCCCGAGGGCACGGTATACCCGGCCTTGCACCGGCTCGAGACAGGCGGGCTTCTCGACAGCGGCTGGGATGTGGTCGCCGGCCGGCGGCGCCGACTGTACCGGCTGACGCCTGCTGGCGAGAGGCACCTAGCTCGCGAGGCCACGGAATGGCGCGCGTTCAGCGGCTCTGTGTCACTCGTACTAGGCAACTGACTCGACGAAAACCTCAGGGAGACACGATGACGGACCAGGCACCAGCGCCGGATGCGGGCGAGCCGATCGAGGACTACCTCGACCGGCTCTTGCTGAGCCTCAGCGGGCCACCGCGTTCCGTGCGCCACACGCTGGCCGAGATCGAAGCACATCTCCATGACGCTGCGGCCGACGAACTCGCCGCAGGCCGCTCCCAGGAAGAGGCCGAGCGCATCGCGGTAGCCAGGATCGGGGCCGTCCATGAGGTTAGCGGACGCTCGCCGCTGTTTTCGCGGCCGTCAGCCGCCTTCGTACGCCGAACCGCAATGGCCGGGTCGCTGATCGGCGGCGTTGCTCTGATCGCGTACGCCGTATCGGCCGCCATCAGCTGGGCACTGGCGGCGATTGGCGGCGGCGAGTTCGTGACGGCCCCGTTCCCGCCTGGAACGTATACAGCCACCGACTGTGCACACTGGCTGGCCGGCGATCCGTCGACACGCAGCTGCGTGGCAGCAATGACCCGCGACCACGTCGGCGACATCATCTTGCAAGGCATCGCGGCCGGGTTGCTGGGCGTGCTGGCGCTGCTCGCGTTCGGGGTCATGCGGCAGCGGTGGCAGGACCGGGGCACCCTGATCGCTCTGCCCGTCGGCAGCGCCGAAGCCGTGGGCGCCATCCTGGCGGTCGTGATCGCGGCCATCAGCGCCCGTGACGCCTTCCATCTCGCGACCGTCGAGCGCGGACTTGGCGCCGGCCAGCCCATCGCTATCGCAATCGCGGCATTGTGCGCCGCAGCGTTTTTCGGGCTTCGGCTCTATCGCGGCGCCAGGACGACAGGCGGGTTTGCGCGCGCGTAATTACCCCGGGCGCACAAACCTGTTGCCGCTGCCTGTGCTCGCATGCGAGCCTTGTCACCGCCCGCACATCGGTGCGATAGGACACGAGCGCGCCTAGGTGCCCTGGACTGAAGGGAGGACGCAAGTGACGAACGCCATGAGCTTTACGTTGCCCATCCTTCCCTGCTGCCCGAGGAGCACCTGTCGTGCCCGAATTTGCCTACCAGCGCCGCAGTAAGCGGCGATTCGACGACGACGAGCCCAGCTTCGCCAAGCGCGACCGGCATCGCCGCAGGCTGCGCCCGCTCGACGAGATTGACGTCGCCGATGGCCTGACCGACGGTCAGCGATGGTCAACCTGGGACCAGTCGCCGCCGACCGAGCGAGGGCCGCGCCCCCATCCCGACTGGCTGATTACCGAGCTTGCGGCAACCGATACCGACCTCGGGATCCTCAAGACCGGCAAGGAAGCCGACGTCTTCTTGCTCCGTCGCGGCGTACCCGGTACTGAGCGGAGCTGCCTGCTCGCGGCCAAGCGATACCGATCCGCTGAGCACCGGCTCTTCCATCGCGACAGCCAGTACCTCGAAGGCCGGCGCGTGCGCGAGTCGCGCGCCAGCCGCGCCATGGCCAACCGCAGCACTGTCGGCCTGCAGATGATCGCCGAGCAGTGGGCAAACGCGGAGTTCTCAGCGCTCTGCCAGTTCCGCCTCGCCGGGGTACCGGTGCCGTACCCGGTCCAGGTTCTCGGCACTGAGGTTCTGCTCGAGTTCATCGGCACAGCTGACGGGGCGGCGGCACCGCGCCTCGCCGAGTGCGGGCTCAGGGACGATGAGCTCACCGGGCCGTGGGAGCAGCTCGTCGATGCGATGGGCGCCCTCGCCCGGCTCGGCCTGGCGCATGGCGATCTTTCGGCCTACAACGTGCTTGTCCACGACGGCCAGCTCGTCATTATCGACACTCCGCAGGTGGTCGACGTGATCGCAAATCCGCGCGGAGCCGAGTTTCTCGATCGCGATGCCGCCAATGTCGCTAACTGGTTCGCCGCCCGGAACCTGCCTGCGATCCGTGGCGGCGTACCAGGACCTGACGAGCTGCCGGCATTTCTGCGCACCGAGGCCGGATTCGGATGAGGGAGCACGCCGTCCCTCGGCGAGCTACGTGAGTCGACGCTCGGCTGCCCACCTGGTGAGCTGATGCCGGGTCGAGAGCTGCAGCTTGCGCAGCACAGACGAGACGTGGCTTTCTACCGTCTTGACCGAGATGAACAGCTCCTTGGCGACCTCGCGATAGGTATAACCACGCGCGATCAGGCGCAATACCTCGCGTTCGCGAGCCGTCAGCTGATCAAGTTCGGGGTCGAAGGAAGGCCGGTCCACGTCCGGTGCGGTTCCCGTGGCGAACGCGTCGAGGACGAACCCGGCTAGCCGCGGCGAGAACACGGCGTCGCCGGCCGCCACCCGGTGGATCGCGTCCACCAGCTCAGTGCCGGAAATGGTCTTGGTGACGTACCCGCGGGCACCAGCCCGGATGACGGCGATGACATCCTCAGGCGCGTCCGAGGCTGATAGCGCCAGGAACTTCACTCCGGGATGGTCGTTCTTGACCGCCGTCACGACGTCTTGGCCACCGCCGCCAGGCAAGTGCACGTCCAGCAGCACCACGTCCGGCGCGCTGTCGGCGATCTGAGTGATGGCAGGCGCCACATCCGCGGCTTCGCCGACGATTTCGACCTCGCCCGCAAGCTCGGACCTGACTCCTGATCGGAACATCCCGTGGTCGTCAACGAGGAACACCCGCGGGCGAAGATGTCCGGCACTCGTCCCGCCCGGGTTCATCCCGACCGCCTCGGCTGCCGATCGGCGGCGGACCGCGGCATCGTCAGGCCAATCTCGGTACCGTCGCCTGGGGCGCTGCGGACCGTAACCGAGCCTCCGCGCCTGGCCATCCGCGCCTGAATCGACTCGGCCAGGCCCTTGCGGTCCGGCGGCACGGCGGCCGGATCGAATCCGCGGCCGCGATCCCGGATGAACAATGCCACCGACTCGGGCTCGACCTCGGCAAACAGCGACACGACGTCGGCGCCCGACCATTTAGCCGCGTTGATCGTCGCTTCCCGCGCGGCGTCCATCATGGCCGTGAGGTCGTCGTCAAGTTCGCAGTTGCCGACGGTCACGGCGTCGACCGGCATCCCATGGTTGGCCTCGACGTCCTGCTGGATCAGCCGGACCGCGTCGGCGACGGTATCGGCCTTCCCGTCCATCGAGCCTGGCGGGCGACTGTCGAACAACCAGGAGCGCAGTTCTCGTTCCTGGGCCCTGGCGAGCTGCACCACCTGGTGCGGATCGCCGGCCCGGCGCTGGATGAGGGCCAGCGTCTGCAGGACGGAGTCATGCACCCGGGTCGCTATCTCGGCCCGCTCTTCGGCCCGAATCCTGGCCTGCCGTTCGGCGCGCTCGTCCCGGACGATACGCATCCACCAGGGGCCAAGCGCGGTGGCGACGGCACCGACGAGTAGCAGCACGCCGCCTAGCGGCCGCAGCAACTCGCCGGCCGTCGGATTGATGCCGAGCAGCGCCACGAGGCCCAGGACCAGCAGGCCAAGCGCCAGCAGCATCCTGAGCACGCGCCGCTTCCGGGTGCTTGGCCCGGCCCTGGCTACTGGGTCCGTCAAGCCGCGCAAGACGTCGAGCTCTTCCTGCGGGGCATTGCGGAAGACGAGAGCAAGACCGATGCCGGAGACAATCAACGGCACGGCAAGCGAAGTGATCCACGGTGCATTGAGTGCCGAGGCGATCAACAGCGCCAGCAAGACGATCGACGTCACCCCGGCGGCTAGGCCGAGGCCGCGCTTATCCCTGAGCGCCCTGGCTCCGATGCTGGACTCGGCGCCCGCCGCCGGCATGAGCAGCCAGGCCACGACGTAGACGGCGGCGCCGAAGCCCGTCGTTACAAGCGCCGCGATCACGATCCCGGCGCGGATGAGGCCGACGTTGAAACCGGTTCGCTTGGCCAGGCCCGCCGCTACGCCGCCAAGCACTGAGCCGTCGATCTCGCGGCGCAGCGGGCCGCCGCCCGCAGGCCCTCGCGTGACGGGCACGCCGAGCGCCTCCAGGCGGGATGCCCAGCCGCTCGGCTGGGTCTGTCCATCGGCATCCGGCCGGGTGTAAGGCTGGGTGACATCGTCAGAGTTGTTAGGCGCTCCCTGGGCGTCAGCCTCCGGGGCGCCGAAACTGGCTGTCCGGCTGGCGCTATCCACCATGCGTCCATCATCGCGCCTCATCGGGAGTGCTTCTATCCGGACGCGCCCTGGTCCTTCCCTGGCCTGGGCCAAACGACGTCAGGGTCGGCTCAGGGTTCATCCCGATGGGCTGACTGGCCCATGGCAGGCACGCTGGGGGCCATGACTTCAACTAGCACTCCTGCACAGGAGGACCAAACCGGCCACCCAGCTGGCCAGCCCACGGTCGGCTTGCTGGCCAAGACCCGCAGTCTGACCAGGCGCCGCGACGATCGGATGCTCGCCGGGGTGGCATCCGGTATCGCTGCCTATGTAGGCGCCGACCCGCTGCTGGTCCGGCTCGCCTTCGCGCTCCTCACCATCGTCGGCGGTGTGGGCATCCCGCTGTACGTCGCGTGCTGGCTGCTCATTCCGGACGAGGGCGCGGCGCAATCCATCGCCACCGACTTCGCCGGCAGCATCCACGAGTGGCGAAGCTGACCAAGGGAGCAGTTGACGATGTCCAATGCAGTGAGCGCGCCCTCTGGGGCGGAGATTCGCATCGGCGACGCCGAGCGGCACGAGGTCGCCGATCGCCTGGCGCGGCATTTTAGCGACGGCAGGCTGGACGAAGCAGAGTTCGGCGAGCGCCTGGACCGGGCGATGCGCGCCAAGACGATGACCGACCTGTCGATATTGCTGGCGGATCTGCCACGCGAGCCAACCCCGCCACAGCCAGGCGGCGGACGTGATCAGCGCAAGGTAGCGCGGACTCAGCTCGAGCGGGAGCGTCTGGCACTCAAGGCCGAGCAGCGTGCGCACCGGCGCGCAGGACGCGAAGTGCGCTGGCGTTCGCTGCGGATGCTTGTGCTACTGGCTGCGATCGTGATCGGTGCCGTGATGGTGGCGCACTGGATGGTCAACTCGGTCGCAGTCTGGATCGTCATCGGGGTCGTCGCCTTCTTGTTGCTGCGCCGCCGCGCGGCCCATAGCCACCGCGGCGGCTAGCAGCGGCGCGGAGGATGTGCGCCGGTACCAGCGATCCGCGGGTCACATGAATCCTGGACTACGTCAGGAAGCCTCGAACCCTAGCACTGCTACTCGGTCGACCCCGATGCCGCTGATAAGCAGTCGTTCCCTGGAGCTCGCCGTCAGCATCGCGGTCCAGTCCGTAAAGCCGCCGTCACCGACCTCGGCCCATTCGCCGCTTGCGAAGACGTTGATCTTGAAACACAGCTCGCGGTAGTACCCCCGGCCTGCCTCGCGGTCGCGGTCCAGCACCACTTCGACCGGGATCCCGGTGGCGTCGAGCAGCGCGCTCACTCCGGTTGCGATCACCTCGCCAGCCGGCGTTAGTGGGGTAAGCGCAAGCTGGATTGCCCCGAACGGAACTGCCTTCAGGCCAGCGGCGACGGCACCGACTTGCTCGGCGACCGCCTCGCGCTCGAACCGGTGACCGCCGTCGTCGCGCCCGGCGGTCACGAGGCCGAGCAAGCTGAAGTGAGCGAAGTTCCCGGCCCCCGCAATCTGCTGTGCCCGCACGACCCGCTGAAACGCGGCAAGCCGGACTGGCGCGTAGCGGCGCCCGGTCCGGCGGGTGGCCGCCTCGAGCGCCAGCCCATTCGTTGGGTCCGCGGCCGTCTCACAGGCTCGCATCGCGGTGACCACCTTGTCTTGGCTAACCGGACCAAGAGCCGAGTGCGTCGCCAAGGGGACGAGCGGAGCGAGGGTCAGGATTTCGAACGCGGCTGGCAGGCCGGCAGCGAGAAGATCCTCGGCGCGCCGAAGCTGGTGCCATGGCAGGCTTCCCGGCCGGACGAATCGGTCGCTGCGATACCGCCGCAGCACCGTCACCGGCGTCTGCTGGCCAGCCCGGCGCCGGGCGACGTCCAGCATCAGCGTGGTGAAGTCGCTGCCGCTGAGGCTGGCCAGCCGCTCGACGACCTCGGCACCGCCGATTGCTCGCCGTACCCGCCCGAGCGCCGTGCCGCTCCCGTCGTCCCGGTCCACCTCAATTGACATGGTCAGCATTGTCTCCCCGAAGGCAACGACGTGGTTGGGCGTCTACTGCGGCTAGAGGCACAGCAGATGCACAACCACGTCGTTGATTACCGGCTAATGGCGCAGCAGAAGCGCAACCACGTCGTTGGCCGACAGTTACGAACGGCTGACCGCGTCAAGCGCCGAGCGGATTCGCTTCTCCGAAACCGGACCAGGCGTACCCAGCACTTGCGCGAACAGGCTCACGCGCAGCTCTTCGAGCTGCCAGCGAATCGCCGTGACCTCCGGACTGCTGCGGGCAGCCAGCGGCAGTTCGCGGCGGACCGCGTCGTACTCCGCGGCGACCCGGTGCACGATCGCCATCCGCTCGCCGTCCCTCACCTGGTCGCCGCCGAGCTTGTCCAGCCGCCGTCCGATCCCCCGCAAGTATCGAATCAGGTCGGGCAGCCGGGCCGCGCCCGTCTCGGAGATGAATCCGGGATAGTTGAGGCCGGCGAGCTGAGCACGCATGTCATTCAGCGCGGGCGCCACGCCCGGAGCGCCAGAACCTGCGCTGGCGAGCCTCATCTGCACTTCGTGCGCCTCCGCCAGTATCTGAGCGACGGTCTCCAGCACGGCTGCCGTGCGCGGCGCGAGATGATCGCGCGCCGCCTCGACAAGCCGGGCGAAGCCATCGGCGTCCCAGGCCGGCCCGTCGGCGTCCGCGATGACCTGGTCCGCCGCGCACGCGGCGCAGTCGTCGAGCAGCGCTTGCGCACCAGGGTACGGATGGCTGCTCAGCGCCATCTTGGCGGTCATCGGTAGCCGGCCGGCGATCGAGCGGACGCCCGAGGGCACAGCGAGCAGCAGCAGGCGCCGCGTACCAGCCCGCATCGACTCAGCCGCTTCCGCCTGGCTGTCGAACAACCTGATGTCGACCGAGCTACCAGCGTCGGCGAGGGCCGGATAGCCGCGAAGCTGCCCGCTGCTGAATTCGCGTGGCAGAGGTCCGAAGTCCCATCGGGTGATTCCCGTCCGGGTGAGGCCGGCGCCCGCCGCAGTGAGCACCGCAGCAAGGCGCGGCCGCAGCCGCGCTCGCAACTCGTCGAGGTCTTTGCCGGTCCCGAGAACCTCACCGTCCTCGCCGAGAACCCGGTACGTGACGCGCAAGTGCGCGGGCAGCGCGGCCACGTCCCATACCGATCGCGGCACCGGCACGCCAGCCATGCGGCCAAGCGCGCGGCTCAGCACGTCCAGCAGATCGCCGCGCGGCTCGCCGAGCTCGGCGAGCACCTCTTTGGCGGTATCTGGCGCCGGGATGAAGTGGCGCCGCAGATCCTTCGGCAGTCCGCGAATGAGCTCGGTCACAAGCTCGAGTCGCAGACCCGGGACCTGCCAGCCCAGGCCGAGCTCGCTGGCGTCATACAAGTCCTTGAGCTGGATGTCCGCAGTCACGCCGTCGTCGGCCTCGCCGGGCGCGAACTCGTACGACAACGGCACGGCACCCCAGCGGGCTGGATAGTCATCTGGTCGGATCTGGTCCGCCAGCGGGCCGGTCAGGTCGGCGGCGCGAAGGTCGAGCAATCCGGCGTCGGCATGGCGCACCTTCTTCCACCAGGAGTCGAAGTGCCGGGCCGAGGTGACGGTCTTCGGTATCCGCGCGTCGTAGAAATCGAACACCGCGGTGTCGTCGGCGACCAGGCCACGCCGGCGCGCCTTGTGCTCAAGCTCCTCGGCCTCTTCTCTCGCTGCCTGATTGCGAGCCAGGAACGGGTGATGCGTCTGCCAGTCACCCTCGACGAGTGCGTGCTGGATAAACAGATCCCTGGCGATCGCCGGATCGATGCTGCCGTAGCTAACCTGCCTTGCCGCGACAATCGGCAAGCCGTACAGGCTGACCTTCTCGGTCGCCATGACGGCACCGCGACCGGCATCCCAGCGTGGTTCGCTGTAACTGCGGCGGACCAGGTTGCCCGCGAGCGACTCCGCCCACTCGGGTTCGATGCGCGCAATCGTCCGGGCCCACAGCCGCGACGTCTCGACCAGCTCGGCCGCCATCACCCACTGCGGCGGCTTGCGAGCAAGGGGGGAGTCGGGGAAGATCGCGAACCGTGCGCCACGCGCTCCCGCGAACTCGACCGGACCGCGCCGTCGCCCGCCGGCAGCTGCGCGGTCGGCGGCCGTGCGGCCCGCTGGCTTGCGGTCTGCGTCCTGCATGCCGATGTGCGAGAGCAGCCCGGCCAGCAGCGACTGATGCACCCGATCGGCAAGCTCAGCCGGGTACCGGCCGCCTTCGTCGGCTGCCTTCGAGCTCGTCCGGTCCTTGCCTCGACGGCGGGCCCGGTCCTGACCATCCGCCCGGCGCGCGCCGTCCTCGCGACCGGAACGTCCGACGAGAATGCCGAGTTCACGTGCTGCCTGCTGGAGCTGGCCGTACACGTCCTGCCACTCCCGGA
>Ga0126373_10000566_pt1 | contig 24662 bp, 27 predicted proteins | sample PanSoiMetPlot_11_FD_92545 | JGI IMG/M metagenome (GOLD analysis project Ga0126373, IMG submission 92545) | Tropical forest soil microbial communities from Panama - MetaG Plot_11 | ecosystem: Environmental > Terrestrial > Soil > Tropical forest > Bulk soil | place: Panama | collected 2016-02-17 | reverse complement strand
AGTTCCATACGTTGATTTGTCGTCTGCGCCTCGGCGCCGCTGGCGAACGCGACGCCGTCCGCAGCCCAGGCCCAGCCGCCGGGCCCCGGGTTGCCGACGCACGCGCCGTCGGTGTGAACGGTCATAGCCACGACGCCAGCATGTCGCATCGCGTCCGCGCGGGTCAGCTGGCGGACCGGGACAACGTGGCACCACTATGAGTTGCAATGGCGCCAGTAAGGTGCCACTATGGCGACATGGACTTGACGGTGTTTGTCGACAGGGTTCGACAGGAGCTGGCCGTGGCCGCCGAGGCGGGTGGCCCGGATGCCGCGGCGCTGGCGGAGCGGTTGACCGCACCCTTGGCGTCGGCGTTTCAGTTGGTACTGCTGGAGGCGCTGTCGACTGCCGCGGACGAGATCACCAGAGAGCTCGCGCCGGGGTCGGTCGAGGTGCGCCTGCGTGGCGGCGAGCCGAGCTTCGCCGTCACGACGGTGGCCGCCGAGCCGGCCGCGCCACCGATGGCGCCAACTATGGCGCCATCGGAGCCGGACGATGTCCCAATGGATGCCGAGGGCGCCACCGCCCGGATCAACTTCCGGGTGCCTGACGCGCTCAAGGCACGTATCGAGGAGGCCGCTGCCGCGCAGGGCCGGTCGGTCAACGCGTGGCTGACCCGGGCCGCGTCCGCAGCGCTGCGTATGCCGAGTCAGGCCACGCACGAGAAATCGCCCGCCGGACGGGCGAAGCAGCACGTGACCGGGTGGGTCAGCTGACGCGCTAATTCACGAATTCGAACGAAAGGATCGAGGGGATAGCCATGCCAAAATTCGACACGCCGGAACCGATTACCGCCACCGTCGAGCCGGGGGTCGGCTCTGTCACCGTTGTCGCCGGCACCCGGGTCGACACGACCGTCGAGATCCGGCCGACCAACGCGGACAAGCAATCCGACATTGACGCCGCCGAGCGAACCACGGTCGATTTCGCCGGCAACACGCTGACCATCCGCGGATCGAAGATCAATCCGCTTATCGGGCCCAACAAGAAGACCGGATCGATCGACGTCATCGTCGAATTGCCGGCCGGCTCACACATTCACGGTAAGAGCGGAATGGGTGACCTGACGGCCACCGGCCGACTCGGCGACGTCAGTTACAAGACCGGACTCGGCGACGTCAAGTTCGACGAGGCCGCCACGCTGTCGGTGACCTCCGGGACCGGCACCGTGCTCGGCAACCGGATGACCGGCAAGGCCACCATCACCACCGCGGGCCGGCTACACGTCGGCGAATTGGCCGCCGGCGGCGTGCTGAAGAACTCCAACGGCGTCACGGTCGTCGGCGCCGCACGCGGGCCGGTCAAGGTCCGCTCCGCCAACGGCGACATCACCGTCGAGGAAGCGGCCGACGACGTCGAGGCGAAGACCGCCAACGGCGCGGTCCGCGTGCTCGACGCGGTGCGCGGGTCACTCACGCTGGAAACTGCGATGGGTGAGATCGAGGTCGGTATCCGTGAAGGCAGCGCCGCGTGGCTGGACGTCACGACCAAGTTCGGCCGGGTGCGCAACGAGATGACCGCGTCGGGCGCGCCCGCGGAGCACGCCGACAAGGTCGAGGTCCACGCCAACACCGCGTTCGGCGACATCACCGTCCGCCGTGCCTGAGATAGTTAAGGGAAAGACATTAACGCCATATCCGCCCGTGGGCTGCACAAGTCCTACGGGGACAAGGTGGTCCTTGACGGCATCGACCTCGACGTCGAGGCGGGCAGCGTGTTCGCGTTGCTCGGCCCGAACGGCGCCGGCAAGACCACGATCGTCAACATCCTCTCCACGCTGATCACGCCGGACGCAGGTAACGCGACCGTCGCCGGCGCCGACCTTGCCGAAAACCCGGACGGCGTCCGTGGCGCCATCGGTGTCACCGGCCAGTTCTCCGCCGTCGACGACCTGTTGAACGGCGAGGAGAACCTGATGCTCATGGCCGACCTGCAGCATCTGCCGCGCCGCACCGGCCGGGCGAAGGCGGGCGAATTACTTGCCCGATTCGAACTGACCGACGCTGCGAAAAAGATCCCCACCACCTACTCCGGCGGCATGCGCCGCAAGCTGGACCTGGCGATGACCCTGGTCGGTGACCCGAAGGTGATCTTCCTGGACGAGCCGACCACCGGCCTCGACCCACGGAGCCGGCAGACCATGTGGGACATCGTCCGCGACCTGGCCGCATCCGGGGTGACGATCTTCCTCACCACTCAATACCTGGACGAGGCCGACCACCTCGCCGACCGGATCGCGGTGCTCGATCACGGCCGGATCATTGCCGAGGGCACCCCGGACGAGCTGAAGCGTCAGGTTCCCGGCGGGCACGTCAAGCTGACATTCGCCGACGCCGAAGCGCTGCGGCGAGCCGCTGCCGATCTCGCCGCGTCCACTGTGGACAAAGAGGCGTTGACCCTGCAGGTGCCGACGGACGGTTCGGTGGCATCAGTGCGTTCGCTCCTCGACCGGCTCGACGGCGTAGCGGTGGACGGCATCGCGATGCACACCCCGGATCTCGACGATGTGTTCTTCACGCTGACGGGCCGGCAGACCGAAGCGGGGCACTGACATGACTAGGACCTATCCGATGCGGGACTCGCTGACGATGCTGCGCCGCAACCTTCGGCGCATGCAGCGTTATCCCTCGCTAACCCTGATGCTGCTCGGACAGCCGATCCTGTTCCTGTTGCTGTTCGTCTACGTCTTCGGGGGCACGCTGGGCAACGGCCTCGGCGGCGCCGCCGCTGACGGTATGACCGGCAGACAGGCCTACATCGGCTTCGTCACGCCAACCATCCTGATCATCACGATCACCGGCGCGATCCTGGGCACCGCGATATCGGTGGCCATGGACATGACGCAGGGGATCATGGCGCGCTTTCGCACCATGTCGATCAGCAAGGCGTCCGTGCTCACCGGGCATGTGATCGGCACGCTGATCCAGACCGCGATCGGGTTGGCCGTCGTGCTCGGCGTCGCGTTTCTGGTCGGATTCCGGCCGTCCGCCGGCCCGGTCGAATGGCTGGCCCTGACCGGGCTGTTGTTGTTAACCACCGTCGCGCTGACGTGGCTGGCCGTCGCGCTCGGGTTGAACGCGAAGTCGGTGGAGACGGCCAGCAACACGCCGCTGATATTTACGCTGCTGCCGTTCCTGGCCAGCGGTTTCGTGCCGAACGACTCGCTGCCGGGCTGGCTGCGCTGGTTCGCCGAGTACCAGCCGTTCACACCGGTGATCAAGACGGTCCGCGGCCTGCTGCTCGGCACCTCCGTTCATAACAGTTGGCTGCTCGCGGTCGGCTGGTGCGTTCTGTTCACGATCATCGGTTACGTCTGGTCGAAATCTCTCTTCCGCAAGGAGCGCACCCGATGATTAGGTGGAGACGTTAGCCTTGTGCCATCAGCGAATGCCCGGCTCCGGCATCGAATGCCGGGGCCAGGCAGCCGATAGGCGAGTGCGGCGGGCAACGCGCCGGCCAGCAGCATCGTTCTTTTCTTTGGTTTGAGTTTGCATTCCGCGTCCAATCAATCGACGTTTGTTGGATGGCTGACGGGTGACGTAATGCTGTGGGCATTGCCCTCCCTGATGTCATTGACCATTAGACGCACTGGCATGGCCGTTGGCTGCGCAACGATGCTCGGTCGGTTGAGACAACTCTCAGCCGGTGGAGCTGGCCTTAGACACCGCGCAGCGCCGTGGGTGTCTTGCCGGTGCGTGCGCGCAGCAGTACGCGCAGCGTATTGGGCTGTTGGTAGCCCACCTTCCTGGAGATCACTTCCAACGATTGCTCAGTGGTCCGCAGCAGGTGCGAGGCGCGCTCGACCCGCAGGTCTTGCACGAATCGGATGGGTGAGGTGCCCATAACGCGCTGGATGCTGCGTTGCAGCGTCCGTTCACTGACCCCGATCGCCTTGGCTGCGGCAGGGATGCTGATCGGCTCGGCGAGTCGTTCGCGCGTCCACCGCTCGAACGCGGCGACGATGGGGTCACTTTGTGCCAGCGCGCTCGGGATCGTGTATGCGGACTGTGCCGGGCGCTCGTCGACGACCAGGTAGCGAGCCACCAGGTCGGCCAGTGTCGGGCTGCTCGCCCGGACGATCGAGAGCGCGAGGTCCACGTGCCCGAACGCCGCGCCCGCGGTCGTGACGCGGTCGGACATGACGACCATCCGGCTCTCGTCCAGTCGGACGGCGGGATAGCGGGCGCGAAACGCCGGCGCGAGCCACCACGTCGTTGTCGCGCGGAGCCCGTCCAGGATTCCCGTTTCCGCCAAGAGGAATGTGCCTGCGCATGCGGATGCGATGGGCGTGCCGCGCGCTCGCATGCGAGCGATGAGATCGCGGACGGGACGCGACCGGTCACCGCCGACGTGCGCGACCAGCTCCTGGGGCCGGTTCTCGCCTACCGCAGGGACGATCAGCAGTTCCGCACGCTCGGCGTCGGCCAGCGGGCTCGCCGGCACGATATGGCCGGCTGCGGTGCGGGCCTGGGGTGTCGCCCCGACCGTCGTCACCTGCCAGCTCGGCGGATCGCTCAACTGGGTGCCCAGGTCGTTGGCGTTTGCCAGCACATCGATGATGGCGGCCAGCCCGGAATCGAACACACCGTCGTAGACAACGAGGGCGACCTCCATGACGGAAACTCTATCAATGGTGTCGTTCCTGCCACTGATGCGGCCGCTCTTCCGAACGTAATTTCGCCGTATGCCGCGATCGGCGGCTACCAGAACGGACAGCGTCCAGCACCCACCACAGGAGCAGACATGAGCGCCATCGAAGTACAGAACGCAGGCCGCGACTCGGCCGTCGGGAAGCTCGACATGAAGTTCGAGGTCCAGATCATCGCCGTTTCGGACGTCGACCGAGCCAAGGATTTCTACCAGCGCCTGGGCTGGAGGTTTGACAGCGACGTCGCCCCGTTGCCCGGGCTTCGCATCGTCCAGTTCACGCCCCCGGGATCCGCGGCTTCGGTCACCTTCGGCCAGGGAATCACGACTGCCGCGCCCGGCTCGGCCGAGGGTGGGCTGATCGTCTCCGACATCGAGGCGTCGTATGAAGAACTCGTCGGGCGCGGCGTCGAGGTGAGCGACATCTGGCACGGCCCGCCGTACCCGGTCGAGGCACGGCAACCCGGCCCGGACCCCGAACGCGCCAGCTACGGATCGTTCTTCTCCTTCACCGATCTTGACGGCAACACGTGGCTGGTCCAGGAGGTCACGACCCGGCTGCCCGGGCGGATCGACGCCGGCGAGACCGAATTCGCATCCGTTGCGGACCTGGAGGGCGCGATTCGGCGCGCCGAGGCCGCCCACCGGGAGCACGAGAAGCACACCGGGCGCGCGCACCTGGTGCACCGGCCGGCTCAAGACGACAACCGGCCCGCCTGGTACGCCGCCTACATGGTGGCGGAGCAGGCTGGGACCGACCTGCCTTCGTAGCGGGGCTGCCCTCGCCCCGGCCGCCATGGCTACGCGGCCGGGGCGACGGTGGGACTATCCGGTTCATGACAGACGGTTTCGTTGTTGGCCGCAGCGAAGGCGAGCGGGTCTCGCCGGCCATGACGCTGAAGGTGGGTGGCAGGCAGTCCCAGACCTGGTCGATGTTCGAAGTCGTCGACATCGGGCCGGGATTCGACGTCGGCGCGCATCTGCACCGCAATGCCGAAGAACTGTTCTACGTTCTGGACGGCCAGCTCGATCTGCTGGCATTCGAGCCTCGTATCAGAACGTCAAGTAACTGGCAGGGCTGGGAGTCGCGCACCGGCGCCACAGTTGCCCGCGTCGGGCCGGGAAGCACGATGTATGTTCCGCGCGGCTGCCCGCACGCGTTCGCCAACCCGGGGCCGGGCCCGGCCCGCATGATCTTCCTGGTTTCCCCTTCCGGCCACGAGTACTACCAGAAGGAGCTCGCTGAGCTGGTCGCCAACACCACGGGGCCACTTGATACAGCGATAGCCGAACTGCGCGCCCGCCATGACATCGAACAGCTGACCCCGCAGGTGATTCCCGGGCGCCGATAAGCACGTCCCTGCCGCCGACCGGCACCGAGTTGGGTGGAGCTCACGCGCTGCCGCTGGGACCGTGGAAGGCGGCGGAGCCGATGCCGGGAGGGACCCCGTCGAAGTCGTGGGACTTGGTTCCCGCGAAGATGTCTGTTTCGTCCTTGCCGCACCGCCGGCAGCGCAGATATGGCGTGCCGTCCTCAGTGCGCAGTGTCGCCCAGTGGTGGCGCAGGTTCAGCCGGCAAGACAGCGGACGTCGGTGGCGTGGGTAGACGATTTCCATATCGGCTGAGGCCTCCTCTGATGGGGTGTTGATCGCGGCGCGTAACGCCCAGGATCGGGTCAGCACCCCGGCTGTGTGGTGGAGCTGCCGGGCTGGCCCCAGGCCGTAGAGCTCGGCGACGAATTCCTGCCGGTAGCGGTCCCGGGTCGAGCCGGGCAGCACCCGGGTGGCCGCCTGCACGGTGTGCCGGGGCCAGAACCCGGCGGCTCGCAGTTCGGGTTCAGTCATGACCACACCCCCCATCGGTGGTCATGACGGTTCGGGCACCGGACGGGGGACGCGCACCCGGCGCTTGGATTGATACGCCTCGGCGAGCGCGGTGCGGGCCTGCTGCGCACCGGTGGCGGTGAGCCGGTAGTAGCGGCGTGCGGGGCGGCCTTCCACTTTGGGGTCGATGTCTTCCCAGCGGGATTGCACCCAGTGCAGCCCCTCCAGCCGGGCCAATATCGGGTGCACGGTGCCGGACGGCAGCCCGGCTGCCTCGCCGATCTCCACTCCGTACAGCTCGGCTTGCGGGTCGGCGAGCAACGCGCGGAGCACGAACTGGGTGGGAAGCGTCATGCGCAGCTGATCGGCCATGGTCTAACTCTACTTAGGGGCTAAGTAGAAGTCAAGCATGATCTGAGCCAGAGGAAATTGCGGCCGAATGAGCACTTCCGCGCACGCTGTAGCACCACTTGCGGGCACATCGCGCGCTAGGTGCTGTTAGTGGTGCTCCGCCAGGACGGCTTGGACGGCTGAATTGGTCGCGGCCGCGCTGAGGTCGTCGGAGAAGACGCCGCCAGAATAGGGAACGACCCACACGTGGAGCATTTGCGCGGTGTACATGTCCTGCCACGTGGCCGGGTTGCAGCCGTCCTGAAGCTGGACCCCGAAGCCGGCGACGGTCTCCTGGCCGTTGAGACAGGTGACCAGGTGCGAGTGCCATCGCGTAAGTCCTCCACCGAGCTGCGGGCCGTTCTGCTGGTCACCCATGATGTACATGGCACCGAGCAGAATCGGGGCGTGATTCGGCACGTTGATCGCGTAGACCAGTGAAGACGGGTGCTGTGGGTTGAGTCCCTCGTAACCCGGGTCGTTTCCGTCGTACAGCAGATGCTCCTCGCCGTTGGTCTTGAGCACGTGGGTGTAGCCCGCTGCGAGCGCCGCCCGGACGCTCGCATAGCGCTTCAGGCTCGTGTCTGTCTGCTGAATGAGCTGGGCTGCCGCCAAGACCTGTCCCGCGGTCGGCGGCGCCGTCGAGCCGTACATCTGCATGTCGGGCCGGCCGTCGGTGGTGCCCATGTCGCCCATGCCCGAGTTCGTTGTGCTTGACGATGAGTTCGAGGACATACCCGACGGCGTATGAGATGCCATGCCTACGCGCCCTTCGGGTCCTGCCCAGCCAGGAGTCATGACGGCGGTCGTCGCCGTGATCACTGCGACTGGAACGGCGAAGAGCACGGCAGCGCGTGTGATGGGACCGCGGACCGCCACCGGCCGGTCCAGCAGGGACGGCTGCCACAGCAGTGCGGCGCATCCGGCGATCAGCGCCAACTCCAGCGCGCAGCCCACCACGTCCAATGCGCCGATCGATTCCGTGTGATTGACGTCTGGACCGAACGGGAGGCCGATCGTGCGCGACGCAACGTATACCGCGATGACAATGGCGTTTCCCGCAATGCCGAGCCACAGCCAAGGCCGCGACGGCCGCCAGATCAGAACCGCGGGCCATATCATCTGAGCCCACGAGATCACCAGGAAGAAGACGCCGTAGAGGGTGTATTCCGCGAAATGTTCGAACATGACAGCGAAATGGATGGTCGCCGCGCCAACGGAGAGCGCCGCCATGCCACCCAACAGGTATGGCCGGACAGTGGCCTGTACTTCCTCGCCGCGTATAGCAGCAGTGCTCATACGGTCGACGTTAGATTCGAGGCCATGCGGCCGGCATCGGCCGACAGAACGAATTTGCCTACATCTTGCGGTGTACATACATCTTGGGATGTATGCAGGGTACGTAGCCTCGGCGATCGTGCTCCCTCGAGTTCGAGAGTGATCTGACCCCGCCTTATACCCTTTCGACGCGAGTGGTCATCGCTAGTCTGTGCGACATGGTCGCGCGGATCCGGCACATCACTGTTGACTGCAAGGACGCCTACGGGCTCGCCCAATTCTGGAGCGCGCTGACTGGTTGGCCCATCGAAGAAGAGAACGCGCCGGGCGACACCGAGTGCCTCATCGCGCCGATGCTGCCGGAGCCGCTGGAGGCGTCCATGCCGGGAATGCTGTTCGTCCAGGTTCCCGAGCCGAAGACCGTCAAGAACCGCATGCATCTCGACCTCGGTCCGACCGATCACACCCGCGACGTTGAGGTCGCCCGGCTGTCGGCATTGGGGGCGAGTGTCGTCGCGGACCACCGCACCGTGGAGGGGCTCGGGTGGGTGGTCATGACGGACCCCGAAGGCAACGAGTTCTGCATCGAGCGCAGCAACGCCGAGCGCGCAGGCACCTGACCGGTCGCTACCCGGCCTGACGCAGCGCCTCCCGCGCCTTCGCCAACCGCTGCTCGATATCCGCCGAGGGGTCGTACTCGCCCTGGGCGACGGCCGCGACGTCAATGCCGCCGGTGTCCGTCGACGAGTAGATCTCCCGGATGCTGGCTGCTGCCGCTCGCTCAGCGCCGCGCGCAGCCTCGACGATGCTCGCGGCGAGATCCTCGGAGGCCATCCGCATGGCGCGCGGATCGAGTTCGACCTTCTTCAAGACGCCCGACGGGCCCACGCAGACCTTGACCTGGCCGTTTGCCGCCTCACCCCACCCTGCTACGGCCGCGACTGCGGTCGCATTCTCCTGCGCCCTGGCAATCTGCGTCTCGAGCTGGTCGAGGAGTCGTCGCGCGTCGTAGCTGTCCGGGTTCATGCTGACCTTTCTCCGGGATCTACGCGGTGGCCCATTGGATGGGCGGAAGCTGTTTGAAGTCTGGGATCTTCTGCTGACCCGGCTTGGACATGTCAAAGCTGCCGGGGGTTCCGACCATGCCCTTCAAGGCGTCGAACGCGTCCTTGCAGATGCCGGCAATGACAAGCACGGTCGAGCCGGTCTCGATGCTGAGCGTGACGCCGAGGATTTCTTTGGTGGCCTCGGCGCCGATGTTGACAAAGGGCACCGCGTCGAGCGCCGTCAGCACGATGATCGCCGCCAGCGTGCCCGCGGCCAGGAAGAAGAAATCGGTCTGCACTTCGTGCACCTTGTCGACTGCGCCGCTGAGCGCTTCCGCGACCTTGTCGGGATCGCCCTGGAGCTGCTCGAAATCCTGGTCGAACGGAATCTTCCAGCGGTCGAACGCTTGGCGTGAGGTGTCTTCGGACGGCCATGCATCATCGAGCGGGCCGAGTTCGAGCTCCAGGTATTTCGACGAGGAGTCAAGATCCCTGCCCGCGGACATCCAGGCACTGATCGCCTGGCTGAGAGATGCGTCGTCGGGCTCGACCAGTGCCCAGGCAAGCACCGACGCGAGGGCGGCCGGCGCGAGGATTCCGCAGGTGGCCAGGACGCCGCCGGTGGCCACCCAATCGGCCATCAGGAACACCTCGGCGCCGAAGAGAGCGGCCTCGGTGCTGGCGCTGTCCGACCCGTCCGACTGGATGTCGGTATTCGGCAGCGGCGGCCTGGACGGTGCGAGCGTGTTCGCCTGCTCGGCACCACCCATCGCAACGGCCACGTTGGCGAATCCGCTGGCCATCGACTTCAGCGTGTCGGCGCCGGCGCCGGTGGCCCTCGCCACGGCGTCTCGTGCGTCGTCGTAGGGACCCGCGAGGAAGATGCTCGGCGCGACACCGAACGCGAGGGCGGGCAGCCGGCACGGCCCTTCCATCGTCGACTCGGCGCGCTCGACGTAGGCATAGGGCTCAGCGAGTACCCGCCTCGCCACCTTGATCATGCCGTCCGGATCGCCCTTGACGGTCATGCGCGCGCCCCCCAACCGGCCGCTATGTTTGGGCCCGTGCCCGACGGTCACGAAGAATCTATCCGAAGCTACGCAGTTAGCGCGAACTATCAGCAGTCGTGGGCCCGTAAGGCCCTGACCTGCCTGGTCGTCGCCGCGGTGGTGATCGTTCTCGGCGTGGCCGCAGCGGCCATAGGTGCCGCAGGACCGGGCGCGGTCCTGCTGATCGTCGGCGTGGTTGTCGGCGGCGCGGGTCTGTTGATCAGGCAGGGCATCACCAGCACGCGCCGGCACCAGTACGCCCTCACCGTTGCGCCCGATCGGCTCGTGGTGACCTGGCGCGACCAGGTGACCGAACTGCCCTGGGCCGACCTCGACCATGGCCTCGTCGTCGGCAACGGACCGCTTTCCCGCATCCTCGAGGTCACGCCTCGGCCCGGGATCCGCTACGAGCTACCCCGCAATGCACGTCCACGGATGAGCAGGCAGCGTCCTGGCAACCTGGAGGTATTCATCCTGTCGATACTCGGCGAGCGGCAGGACGCCTGCCTGGCGGACATCTCTGCGCACGTGCCGATTGCGTAGGCCTCAGTGCGTCGGCAGCCCATCGATGCTCGCCGCGTTGCGCACGTCCCAGTACTCGTCGTAGTACGCCGCCGGCTTCTTGAGCTGGTGCAGGTCGAGGATGTTGCGGTCTTCGACGTATGCCATGCGCGGCACCGAGTAGCCGCACGAGTCGCTGACGCGGTGCACGTCGACGACGATCAGCGACCGCTGTGCGTGGGTGCGTTCCTTGGCGAAGCTCTTGCGCAGCTCGGCGAATTCTGGCTCCGCCGGCAGCACGACATGGCCGCGACCGTGTAACCGGACGATCTTCGGCGGTCCCTCGAACGCACAGAACATGATCACGATGCGACCGTTCTCGCGCACGTGGGCTACCGTCTCGACGCCGCTGCCGACATAGTCGAGGTAGGCGACACGGTGCGGGCCCAGCACCGCGAACGTGCCGGCCATCCCCTTGGGCGAGACGTTCACACGCCCGTCGGCGCCGAGTGGCGCCGTGCCGACGAAGAACACGGGCTGCTTTGCGATCCACGTGCGCAGCTTGTCGTCAATGCCGTCGTAGACCTTGCCCATGGGCTCAGCATCGCACGGCACGCCGAGCCAATTGGCGATCAGTGCTGGGCTGGCACCTCTTGCAAGACCCAGGTGTTGCCGTCCGGGTCGTTGAAGTCGGCGAACGAGTTGTACCGGCTGTGCTCGGGATCGGCGCCGGGCCGCCAGCCGTCCGGGCCCATGTGCCGGATGTCGCTGACCGCGATGCCACGTGCCACGAGTTCATCGCGCGCCGCCGTGATGTCCTCGACGACGAGGTGCAGGCCCGTCACCGAACCAGGTTCAGCGTCGGTAATCCCGCGACCGAAGCTGATCGAACACGCCGATCCGGGCGGAGTGAGCTGCACGACCCGGAACTCGTCGCCGGACCGGTGGTCCACGTCGAGACGAAAGCCGGCCTGGTCGGCATAGAACGTCTTGGAGCTGTCGATGTCGCTGACCGGGATCAGCACAAGTTCGAGCCTGTAGTCCATGGCTTTACTGTGCCCGTGTCATCGAGAGCACGTCGAGGACCCGGTCGAGATCCTCCTCGCTGATCGCCGACGGCACGTGGCCACGCTCGATCACGACTTCGCGGATCGTCTTGCGCTCGGCCAGCGCCTGCTTGGCGATCTTGGCGGCCTCGTCGTAGCCGACGTAGTGGTTCAGCGGTGTGACAATCGACGGCGACGACTCCGCATACTCGCGGCACCGCTCCTCGTTGGCGACGATGCCAGCGACGCACCGGTCGGCGAACACCCGAGTCACGTTGGCCAGCAGTCGGATCGACTCGAGCACGTTGCGGGCTATGACCGGCAGCATGACGTTCAGCTCGAAGTTGCCGGCCGCTCCACCCCAGGCCACGGCCGCGTCGTTGCCGACGATCTGTGCCACCACCTGGCAGACGGCCTCGCAAAGAACGGGATTCACCTTTCCCGGCATGATCGACGAGCCGGGTTGCAGGTCGGGCAGGAAGAGTTCGCTCAGCCCTGCGCGCGGTCCCGACCCCATCCAGCGCAAGTCGTTCGCGATCTTGTTCAGCCCGACGGCAACGACGCGCAGCATCCCGGACAGCTCAACCAGCGCGTCCTGGGCGCCCTGCGCTTCGAAGTGGTTGCGCGCCTCGGTCAGCGGCAGCTTCAGGTCGTCCGCGAGCCGGGCGATCACGCGTTCGGCGAGCCCTGCTGGGGCGTTGATGCCCGTGCCCACCGCGGTCCCGCCAAGCGGCAGTTCGCCCAGGCGCGGCAACACCTCGCGCAACCGGTCGACGCCGTATCGGACCTGGGCGGCATACCCGCCGAACTCTTGCCCCAGCGTGACGGGAGTCGCGTCCATGAGATGCGTGCGTCCCGACTTCACGACCGACTCGAACTCCTCCGCCTTGGCGGCCAGAGTGTCAGCGAGGTGACTGAGAGCGGGCAGCAGGCTCACGGTGAGCGCGCGGGTGGCCGCGATGTGAATCGCCGAGGGGAACTGGTCGTTCGACGAGAACGGGTCGTTGACGTCGTCGTTCGGATGTACCGGCGCCCCGAGTCGGTCGGCCGCCAGGGTGGCCAGCACCTCGTTCGCGTTCATATTCGACGACGTCCCCGACCCCGTCTGGAACACGTCGATTGGGAACTCGGCATCCCAGTCGCCGCGCGCGACCTCCAGCGCCGCGTCATGGATCGCCTTCGCCTTGTCGGCGTCGAGCATTCCGTCGTCCGCGCGCAGCAGCGCCGACGCGCCCTTGATCGAAGCCAGGGCGGCGATCAGCTCCCGCTCGATCGGCCGACCGGATATGGGGAAGTTCTCGACCGCCCGCTGGGTCTGCGCGCGCCACTTCGCGTCCTTGGGCACCCGCACCTCACCCATCGAGTCCTTCTCGATGCGGAACTCCTGATCGCTCATGCTCCCGATCGTAGGGTTACCGCGATGAGCGCTTGCGCGAAGAGCCGGCGGTTAAGTCAGAGCGCTTGCGCGAAGAGCCCGCCGGCCGCGGCGCGGCCCGCGCCGAAGGCGCGGACTGGCCCGGGGCATCCGCCCCTCGGGGGCGGTGCCGGAACGACACATCCGGCGAATTAAACAGGCGCGCCGTAGCCCAGCTGGGCGGCGGTCTCGCGGGCTGCGTCGGTGACCGGCACGGCCACCACGGCAGTACCGTACGCGCAGATCTCCGTCCAGACGTCGCCCATCTCGGACGTGTCGAACCGCATGCCGATGACCGCGTTGCCGCCACGAGCGCGGGCCGCCTCGAGCATGCGAGCCATGACGTCGTTGCGGCTGTTCGTGAGGTTCTCGGTCATGCCGCGCAGTTCGCCGCCCATCAGCGACTTCAGCCCGGCGCCGAACTGCGAGAACGCGTTGCGGGAACGGACCGTCAGCCCGAAGACCTCGCCGCACACGCGCTGGATCTCCCAGCCCGGAATGTCGTTCGTGGTAACGACCAACATGGGAGCTCCCTAGTTCCGGTCAAAGTCGACAGACGAGTAGGCGCGTAGCTTACCCAGCTGATGCAGCGAGTCGATCACGCGAATTGTGCCCGACTTCGAGCGCATCACGATCGAGTCGGTCCGTACCGAATCCGCGTAATAGCGCACGCCGTGCACTAACTCACCGTCGGTGATGCCGGTGGCCGCGAAGAAGATGTCGTCGCCGCCGACAAGGTCACGTGTCGTGAGCACGCGGTCAAGGTCGTGCCCGGCATCGATCGCCTTCTGCCGCTCCGCATCGTCGCGGGGCCACAACCGAGCCTGGATTACGCCGCCCATGCATGACAGCGCGGACGCCGCGATGATGCCCTCGGGCGTACCGCCGATACCGAGCAGCAGGTCGACGCCGGTGCCCGGGCGCGCCGCCATGATCGCGCCGGCTACGTCGCCGTCAGTGATGAACTTGATCCGCGCACCCGCTGCACGTACCTCGTCGACAAGCTGCGCGTGGCGGGGTCGGTCGAGGATACAGACCGTGACGTCCTCGGGGTGACCGCGCTTGGCTTTCGCGACGCGCCGCACGTTCTCGCCCGGCGGTGCGGTGATGTCCACGACGTCGGCCGCCTCGGCACCGGTTGCGAGTTTCTCCATGTAGAACACGGCGGACGGGTCGAACATGGCGCCGCGCCCGGCAACGGCGATCACCGCAAGCGCGTTCGGCATGCCCTTTGCCATCAGCGTGGTGCCGTCAATCGGATCGACGGCGACGTCGCACGCCGGCCCGGTACCGTCGCCGACCTCTTCGCCGTTGTACAGCATGGGTGCGTTGTCCTTCTCACCCTCGCCGATTACCACGACGCCGCGCATCGAAACGGTGCCTATCAGCGTGCGCATTGCGTCGACGGCGGCGCCATCGCCGCCGTTCTTGTCGCCGCGGCCCACCCAGCGCCCTGCTGCCATCGCCGCTGCCTCGGTCACTCTGACGATCTCCAGCGCGAGGTTGCGATCAGGCGCCTGACGCGGAACGGCGAGCTCAGGCGGCACCGCGCTGGCGGATGGCGACATGTCCGTCACGGGTGCCCTCCTCTCGTGAGGGATGGGTCATTGTCCCAGAGCGCAATTGCCTGGCCACGGCACGCCCGGCGCCGCTAGGCTGCGACCGTGCCGCTACGTCACTGCATTCTCCCGCCACCGCGCTCCTGAGCGGGGCGCGCCCAGCGCGTTGTCGCCCATCGTGCAACGTCCGCCATTCCTGGCGATGGCCGGCGTTGCACGATTCGTTGTCGCGCCCCAGACGTTCCTCACCGGATCGATCTTGGAGCGCATTCCATGGCTGTACTTACTTCGTCGATGTCGTCGCTGCGCGCCCGGACGGGTGTGCTCGCGATCAGTGGCGGGGCCGTCCTGTGGGGGACTACCGGCATCGTCGCCCACGCTGTGCACACCCACAGCGGTCTCGCGGCCACCTCGATTGCCTTCTACCGAACGCTCGTCGCAGCGCTCGTGCTGGCCGCCGGGCGTGGTCCCGCCATCGTCCGCTTCGTCGCGTCCGCCGGCCGGCGCCGGCTCGGCGTGCTCGCGCTGGCCGGAGCGTCACTGGGCGTGAGTCAGGCGCTGTATTACGTCGCCGTCGACGACGTCGGCGTGAGCATCGCCACGCTGGTGTGCATCGGCACGGCGCCGATCGCGGTGACATGCGCCTCGGCGGCGGCGCGCCGCCGTCGGCCGACACCGACCGCGCTCGCGACATTGGGCTGCGCGCTCGCTGGGCTCGGCTTGATCACGACATCGACTGATTCCGCCTCGGGGCCCCATCCGCTGGCGGGAACGCTTGCCGCCTTGGGCTCCGGGCTGGCCTATGCGGCATCCACCGTGCTCAGCCAGCGGCTTGCTTCCGCGGGCGATGCGTTCACGCTCACCGGTGCCGCCAGCATTGTCGGCTCGCTGACACTTCTCCCCGCAGCGGCGGTGGCCGGGCTCGGCTTTCCGGTCGACGGCCGATCCGCGACGGCGTTGCTGTACCTGGGCATCGTCCCGACGGTGCTTGCCTACGCGCTGTTCTTCGGCGGCCTGCGGACCACGTCGGCCGAGGTCGCCGCGGTGCTGACGCTGCTCGAGCCGCTCGTCGCGACGTTGCTCGCCGTCGTGCTGCTCGGCGAGACGCTTACCGCGCTGGGTTGGCTCGGCGCGGTGCTGCTGCTCGCCGCGGTCGGCGTGCTGCTGGCGCGCCGACCCGAGACTCCCGTGGAGTCGGCGGCGCCTATGGGATGACGCCTACGAAGTACGTCAGCTTGATGACATTGTCGAACGGGCCCGGGCGGCGACCCTATCTCGGCGGCGCGGTGGTGCCGCGCACCACGAGGTGCGGGGTGAGCACCAGCTCGCGCTCGCTGACCGGCTCATGCTCGAGCCGGGCAACCGCTCGGCGCACGGCGAGTGTGGCCAACTGCGCGGCGTCCTGACTTACGGTCGTGAGTCGCAGGTAGGGCAAGCGAGCCACCTGGCTGTCGTCGTAGCCCACGACCGAGACGGTGCCCGGTACCGCGATGCCGCTGCGGACGAACACGTCGAGGAGCCCGACCGCACATCGATCGTTGTACGTGAGCACTGCGGTGGGCGGTGCTGTGTGCAGTGCCCGGGCGGCCGCGGCGCCGTCCTCCTCGGCCGGCCCACCCGCGACGACCCGGGGCGTCAGGTCGTGCCGGCGCATCGCCGACCGGTAGCCGCCGCGCCGCGCTGCGGCACCCGGCCCGCGCGCGCCGTCCACGTGCGCGATCTCGCCATGGCCGAGCGCGACGAGGTGGTCGACGGCCAGCCGCATCCCTGCCTCGTCCGCGGTGCGGATCACGTCGACGGCCCGGCTGCGCGAGCGCTGTCCCAGCACAATCACGGGTAGCCGCTCGGCCAGCGCCGACAACCAGGGCTCGCGGACGGGCGGGCCGATGAGCAGGGCCGCCGCGCAACGGTAGTCGAGCAGTGTGTCGATCGCCCGGCGAGAGTTGCGGTCGCGCGTCACGGCGCTGAGCACTACCTCGTACCCGTGTCGCTCAGCGGCGCTGTAGAGCCCCTCGGCAAGGTCCGCATGGAACGGATGGTCCAGCGCAAGCGTGACTCCGAGCAGGCGCGAGCGTCTCCCGGCCAACAGCCGGGCGCGCGAGTCGGGCCGATAGCCGAGCTCGTCTGCGACCTCGAGCACTCGCTGTCGCGTCGGCTCACTCGCCCCGGGGACGCCGCGCACCACGATCGACACGAGCGCCCGGGAGACCCCGGCGCGCGCGGCGACGTCCTCCAGCGTCGGTGGGCGGTTCGCGTTCACTCGTCATCCCCGTTTGACATCGTCGGAGCTGTGCGGCGAGGATACGTCAAGGTACTAGAGCGCTCTAGAGGAGACCGCCGTGCCCGTTTCGCTCGCCGACCGCATCGCTGCCGCGCCGATCTCGTGGGGGGTGTGCGAGGCGCCCGACTGGGGCTACGAGATGCCCGCCGAGCGCGTGCTCTCCGAGATGGGTTCGGTGGGCGTGCGGGCCACGGAGCTAGGCCCAACCGGCTACCTCGGCGACCACTCGGGGCAGGTGCGTGAGTTGCTCGAGCGGCACGGGCTGCGCCTGGTGGGCGGGTTCCTGCCAGTGGTGCTACACGTCGAAGGCACGGACTTGGGTGAGGCCGACGACGCGATGGCCACCCTGGCCGACGCGGGCGCGGAGATGGTGATATTGGCCGCGCGCTCGGTCGACGGCAGTTACGAGCACCGGGTGCCTCTCGACGATGCCGAGTGGCGGACGCTGCTCGGCAACCTCGATCGGGTCCGTGATCTGGCCGGTGAACACGGACTCGCAACGTCGCTGCATTCGCACGTCGGCACCGCGATCGAAGGACGCGAAGCTGTGCTGCGCCTCCTCGACTCGAGCGATGTGCCGCTCTGCCTCGACACGGGTCACCTGCTCATCGGCGGCACCGACCCGCTCGAGCTGGTGCGCTCGATGGCTGATCGCGTGGCACACGTCCATCTCAAGGACGTCCGCGCGTCGCTGGCCAAGACTGCGCTCGAGGACAGCTACGTCGGCGCCGTACGCCAGGGTCTGTACACGCCACTCGGCGACGGCGACCTTGACATCGCCGGCATTGTCGGCGCGCTGCAAGCGGTGGGCTATCAAGGCTGGTACGTGCTCGAACAGGATTGCGCGCTGGACGGCGCGCCGTGGGTCGGCGGCGGGCCGGTCGACGACGTGCGGCGCAGCATCGAATTCCTGGCCAAGCTATGACGGCACGGGTCGGCATCATCGGCGCCGGCATCATGGGCACCGATCATGCGTACACGCTGCGCGACTCAGTCCCTGGCGCCACTGTCGAGGCGGTGTCGGACGCCGATGCATCCCGGGCGGCATTGATCGGCGTTCGCGTCGTGAACGACCCGCTCGCGCTGATCAAAGACCCGAACATCGACGCTGTGCTGATCGCTTCGTCCGACGCCACACACGAGCAGTTCGTGCTGGCGTGCCTCGCCGCTGGAAAGCCGGCGTTGTGCGAGAAGCCGCTTGCCGCCGATGTCGCCGGCTGTCAGCGCATCGTCGCCGCCGAGACGGAAGTCGGCCGCCGGCTGATCAGCGTCGGATTCATGCGCCGCTACGACCCGGGCTATGTCGCGCTCAAGCACACCCTCGACGCCGGTGATCTAGGCGCGCCGCTGATCATGCACTGCGTGCACCGCAACGTCAGCGCACCGGGCTGGTTCGGGAGTGACATGGTGATCACGAACTCGGCTGGGCACGAAATCGACATCACCCGCTGGCTGTTCGGCGACGAGATCGCAGCGGTCACGGTGCACCGGCCGCGCCGATCGGCCGCGCTCGCCGATCCGGTGCTGCTCGTCTTCGAGACCGTGTCGGGGGTCGTGGTGGAGGCCGAAGTGTTCGTCAACGCCGGCTACGGCTATGACGTCCACTGCGAACTCGTCGGGGAACACGGCCGGGCCAGCGCGTCCGGCCCGGTGACAGCTGACTGGAGGGAGCGTTTCGCCGACGCATACCGCCTTGAACTCACGGACTGGGTGGACGGCGTACGCGCCGGTGAGGCACGCGGAGCCACCGCGTGGGACGGGTACATCGCGTGCGTTGTGGCACGCGCCGGCGTCACCGCGCTCACGATGGGACGAGCGGCCGTCGAGCTTCCGGAGAAGCCGGCGCGTTACCGGTGACACCCAACTCGTGCTGGGATCAGCCGAGGGTTTCCGTGTCTTCGAGCAGCTCGCGCCCCACGTCGCCGACATCGCCGGAACCACGCTCCAGCTCGTGAGCCAGCGCCTCCAGCTCGGCACCGCCCGCCATCAATCGGGTGAGCTCAGCCAGTGAGATCTCGGACTTGGCGAAGTCGCCGAGGCTGCGGCCCCGTTTCAGCAGCAGGAACCGGTCGCCCACCGGGTAGGCGTGGTGCGGGTTGTGGGTAATGAAGATGACGCCGAGCCCGCGGTCGCGCGCCTGGACGATGTACTTCAACACCACGCCCGCCTGCTTGACGCCGAGCGCGGACGTGGGCTCATCCAGAATCAGCAGCCGCGCACCGAAGTGGACCGCGCGCGCGATCGCAACGGATTGGCGCTCGCCACCGGAGAGCGTCCCGACCGGCTGGTCGGGGTCGCGAATGTCGATGCCCATGTCGGCGAGCTCTTTGCGGGTGACTTTCTTGGCCTGGCCCGCGTCGAAGCGCTTGAACGGACCCCATCCCCTCGTCGGCTCCGAGCCGAGGAAAAAGTTGCGCCAGACCGCCATCAGCGGCACGACCGCGAGGTCCTGGAACACGGTCGCGATGCCCGCGTCCAGCGCGTCGCGTGGCGTGCTGAATCGTGCCGGCCGGCCGTCGACGAGCAATTGCCCGCTGTCCGGCTGATACACGCCAGACAAGATCTTGATCAGCGTGGACTTGCCGGCGCCGTTGTCGCCCAGCACACAGGTCACCTGACCGGCTCGCACCGTGGTCGAGATGTCCGATAGCGAGATGACGCTGCCGAACATCTTCGTGATGTTACGGATCTCCAGCATCGGGACGTCGGCCTTGGGCGGCTCGACGACTTCACGTACCTCGACATCGGTCATGGCTATCTCCTCGACTGCTCGGCGAGCCGGCGGGTGAATTGGTTGGCAAGCACGGCAAGCAGCAACATCACGCCGACGAACAGCTTGAACCAGTCAGAGTTCCAGCCGACGTTGACGATGCCCACCTCGGTCATGCCGAAGATCAGCGCTCCGAGCGAGGCGCCGACGACCGAACCGAATCCACCGGTGAGCAGGCAGCCGCCGATCACCGCGGCGGCGATGTAGTACAGCTCTTGCCCGATACCGCTCTGCGCCTGAATGGAGGTGAACCGGATGAGCTGCGTGTTGCCCACGAACCACGCCATAAACGAGACCATCATGAACAGCGCGATCGTGGTACGGCCGGTGCGCACGCCGACGTTCTTGCTGGCATTCGCGTCGCCGCCCGTGGCGAAGATCCAGTTGCCGAACCGAGTCTTGAGCAGCAGGTACGAGCCGAGCACTGTGAACCCGACCCACCAGATGATCGCGATGGGGAACTTGGCGCCGCCGATGGTCACCGTACTGGCCAGTATGTTGTTCAGAGCGTGGTAGCCCGGCACGAGATCGATGTTGCTCACCTGCACCTGGTTGGTGACCTGCTTGGTGACACCGAGGTTGAGCCCCTGCAGCCCGAGGAACATGCCCAATGTGATGATGAAGCTGGGCAAGCCCGTGCGGGTGACCAGGAAGCCGTTGATGAACCCGATCGTCAACATGAGAGCGAGCGACACCGCCCACGACGCGTAGAGCTGCAGCCCCCAATACGTCGTCATGATCCCGGTCGCGAGCCCGGCAGTAGCTGTCTGCACGCCCGCCGACAGGTCGAAGTGGCCGCCGATCATCAGCAGCGCCACCGGCACCGCCATCAGGCCCAATGCGGACGAGACGTCCAGCCAGTTGGCCGCACCGTTCCAGGAGCGGAAGACGTCGCTCTGCGCCGCGAAGAATACGAAGATCACGATGACGCCGACGAGCGCGCCGAGTTCCGGCTTGAGCAGCAGTCGGCGCAGCACTCCGACGTGGGCGACGCGCTCGTCGACGCGAGCGGTCGCGGCGGTCATCGTGTGCCCCCGGCGGCGAGCTGTGCCACAGCAGCGGCATTCTGCTTTGTGATCAAGTTGGGGCCGGTCAACACCGGCTGGCCGCCGCCGAGCACGTTCAGGTTCGACTTGTAGAGCGTGAGCATCACGACCGCCAGGTAGCCCTGCAGGTACGGCTGCTGGTCGACGGCGAACGCGATCTTGCCCTGCTCGATTGCCTTCGCGACGTCGCCGTTGAGGTCGAAAGTAGCGAGCTCGGCCTTGGAGTTAGCCTGCGAGATCGCGCCCTCGGCGACCTGGGCTACCTGCGCGCCGAGTGTCACGACGGCGTCGACCGACGTGTCGGACTGCAGCTTCGTCTTGATGATCGTCTGCGCGGCCGGCAGGTTGTTGTTGTCCACCTGGATGTTCGTGACGGTGCCGCCCAGGGTCTGCTTGACGCCGTCGCAACGCTGCTCTAGCCCGACGTTGCCCGCCTCTTGGATCACGCATATCGCGTGGTGGACGCCGTCAGTCTTGAGCTGGGTGCCGACGGCGCGCCCGGCGACGACCTCGTCCTGGCCGATGTGTGAGAGCGCACCGTACGCCTTGGACTCAGCCTCGCCAGAGTTGATCGTGATCACCGGGATGCCGGCCTTCTCCGCCCGTGCGATCGCGGCTTTGAGCGCCGGCGGATTTGCCATCGAGACGACCAGCCCGTCCGGCTTGGCGTTGGTCGCCGCGTCGATCAGCGCGGCCTGTTTCGTCGGGTCGCCGTCGCTCTCATAAGTGACGCTGTCGCCCATGTCCTTGCCGGCCTGCTTGACGCCGTTCTGGACGATGGTCCAGAAAGCGTCGCCGGCACTTCCATGCGTCACGACAGCGATCTTGTAGCCGTAGCCGCCCTTGCCACCGCCCGCCTTGTTGTGCGGCTTGTTGACCGCGTTGCGACTGCTGCACGCGGACACGATGAGCACAGGGATGACCGCCGCGGCAACGAACCAGGTGCGTCTCATGTGCTGCCCCTTTCAGGTGGCGGTGGGGAAGTGGTAGCTCGCGGCCACCCCGTGCTGGACGTGGGGCCATCTCGCGGTGACGACTTTCGCGCGGGTATAGAAGCGGACGCCCTCGGGACCGTGCATGTGCGACTCGCCGAACAGCGAGTCCTTCCAGCCGCCGAACGAGTGATAGGCCATCGGCACCGGGATCGGCACGTTGATACCGATCATGCCGACCGTGACTTCCCGCTGGAAGCGTCGTGCCGCCTCGCCGCTCGACGTGAAGATGGCCGTGCCATTGCCGTACGGATTGGCATTGACGAACGCGATCGCGTCGTCGACGGTGTCGGCGCGGCTGACCGTGAGCACCGGGCCGAACACCTCGTTGCGATAGGCGTCCATGTTGGCGGTGACGTGGTCGAGCACGGTCGGCCCGACGAAGAATCCCTTGTCAATGTTGATGTTCCGGCCGTCCGCGACCAGCGTCGCGCCCTGCCTTTCTGCCGAGTCGATGAATCCGACGACGCGGTCGCGCGCTTCTGCGGTGACCAGCGGGCCCATCTCGCTTGATTCATCGCGCCCTGGTCCTACGCGGACCCTCGCCGCCTGCGCGCGGAGCCGGTCGACGAGTGGATCACCGGCCGCGCCCACGGCGACGGCAGCCGAGATCGCCATGCACCGCTGGCCGGTCGATCCGAACGCGGCCGCCGTCAGGTGGTCGGCAGCGAAATCCAGGTCCGCGTCCGGCAGCACGACGGCGTGGTTCTTCGCGCCGCCCAGCGCTTGTACTCGCTTGCCGTTCGCGTTTGCGCGCTCATGGATGTACCGGGCGACCGGCGTTGATCCGACGAAGCTCACCGCTGCGACGTCGGGCGAGTCGAGCACCGCGTCGACGGCGACTTTGTCGCCGTTCACGACGTTGAACACACCGTCAGGCAAGCCGGCCTGCTGCCACAACTCGGCAACGTACAGCGAGGCTGAGGGATCGCGCTCGCTGGGCTTGAGCACGAACGTGTTGCCGCAGGCGATGGCGATCGGGTGCATCCACATCGGCACCATGACCGGGAAGTTGAACGGCGTGATTCCGGCGACGACACCAAGCGGCTGACGGAAGCTGTACGAGTCGACGCCGGACGACACCTGGTCCGAGTACTCACCCTTGAGCAGTTGCGGGATGCCGCATGCGAACTCGATCACCTCGAGGCCACGCTGGACTTCGCCGCGCGCGTCGGCGATCACCTTGCCGTGCTCGTCGGAAATCGTCGCCGCGAGCTCGTCGGCGTACTCGAACACGCGCTGCCGGAACGCGAACAAGACGGCGGTCCGCTTCGACAGTGACGAGTCGCGCCAGCTCTCGAAGGCCTGCGCCGCCGCCTTGACCGCAGTGTCGACATCAGCGCTCTCGGCCAGCAGTACCTCGGCCTGTTGCTCGCCGGTGGCCGGATTCCATACCGGTGCAGTGCGGCCGGACCCCCCGGTCGTCAGGTGTCCGGCAATCCAGTGCTGAATGGTCCTCACGTTGCTCCTCAGAGATAGTTCTGTTGCGCGCGCTTGTTCTGCTCGTACATTTCGCGGGCGGCTTGTGTGGTGTCGAGCGCGGATACCTCCGCGACCGGAACGTCCCACCACGCGTCGCTGCTCGGCGCATCGATCAGCGGATCCGTTTCGATGTGCACGACGGTGGTGCGGTCAGACGCCTTCGCCTTGGCAAGCGCACTGCGCAGCTCATCGACGGTATGTGCACGCAGCACGTCCGCACCGAGGCTCTCTGCGTTGGCCGCCAGGTCCGTGGGAAGCGTGTGACCGGTGAGCCGGCCGCTGGCGTCGCGGTAGCGGTACGCGGTACCGAAACGCTGTGCGCCGACGGATTCCGAGAGACGGCCGATGGATGCGAAGCCATGATTCTGCACCAGGACGACGATCAGCTTAAGCTGTTCCTGGACAGCGGTGACGAGTTCCTGCGCCATCATCAGATACGAGCCGTCACCGACCAGCACGAACACATCGCGGTCCGGGGCGGCCAGCTTGGCGCCGAGGCCGCCCGCGATCTCGTAGCCCATGCACGAGTAGCCGTACTCGATGTGGTAACCCTTGGCGTCGCGGGTGCGCCACAGCTTGTGGAGGTCGCCCGGCATGGACCCGGCGGCGCAGACGACTACGTCCCGCGGGGCGCTCGCCTCGTTCACCGCGCCGAGTACTTCCGACTGTGCCGGCAGCGGCCTGTTGCCGAGGTGGTACGCGCGCTCCACCGTGGCGTCCCATTCGGTGGCCAGGCGCGCGGCGTACTCGCGGTAGGTGGCATCGGTCGTCCAGCCCGCGAGGGCCTGCCGCAGTGCGCGCAGCGTTTCCCGCGCGTCGGCCGTGATCGCGTGGCCGGCATGCTTCGCGGAGTCGAAGGCGGCGATGTTGACGTTGATGAATTGCGCTTCGGGGAACGCCGTTCGCGACGCCGTGGTGAAGTCGCTGTACCGCGTGCCGATGCCGATCACGACGTCGGCCTCGCGTGCGAGGGCATTGGCGGCTGTCGTGCCGGTAGCGCCCACAGCGCCGACGGCCTGTGCGTGGTCGTAGGGCAGGGACCCTTTCCCGGCTTGGGTTTCCGCGACCGGGACGCCCGCTGCCTCGGCGAAGGCTCGCAGCGCGTCCGTCGCCTCGGAGTAGATGACGCCGCCGCCTGCCACTATGAGCGGGCGTCGCGCCGCCCGGATCGCGGCGACGGCCCGGGCGAGTGCGACGGGCTCGGGTACCGGCCTTGGAACGTGCCACACGCGCGGTGCGAACAGCTCGGCCGGCCATTCGTACGCCTCGGCCTGGACGTCCTGCGGCAGCGCGAGCGT
>Ga0126373_10000565_pt1 | contig 24665 bp, 28 predicted proteins | sample PanSoiMetPlot_11_FD_92545 | JGI IMG/M metagenome (GOLD analysis project Ga0126373, IMG submission 92545) | Tropical forest soil microbial communities from Panama - MetaG Plot_11 | ecosystem: Environmental > Terrestrial > Soil > Tropical forest > Bulk soil | place: Panama | collected 2016-02-17 | reverse complement strand
ATCTCCCTTCCATCCCGCAGGGCCAATAGCTCTTCGTAGCTAACTGGCTGATGCACCCATTCGAAGGGATCGGAAGTCGGGACATTGGGCGCTCGCCAGTACTTATCCTCCTGGAGCAACGATTCGAACGCCGGTCGAACTACTACTCCCCTTTCGCTCATCCACTGCTCTACGGTCAGATAGGGCTCGTACTTCGAACCGAGCCGGTTATCGAAGAGAACGAAATCTGTAAAATTGCGGCCCAGCAGTGCCTTCAGATAGCTCGTGCCGGTCCGCTCTTTGCCGTACTGTTGGATGTACCGGCGCATTGAAGTCTTCGACGAGCAGGTGCGTACCTACCGGCCAGCAAAAACGGAGCTGACAATGCCGCCATTTTGGCCATGCCCCAATTATCAACCTGATGTCTTATCCCCCAATCATCGTACGGCACTCGCAATTGAGTACCACGCAAGTTTCTGGGGAGTTGCAAACGCCGAGTCTCGGAAACTTCGCCAGCCATAAATTATCTCGCGGCAGAGCCTTTTGCCGCCCGTGTACTATAATGACCCGCCATTTCGTTTTTCGGGCGGAGCACTCCCTAGGCAAGTTATAATGCGGCGGATGAAAGCGCGGGGCACTGTAATCTGGTTTGAAGTTGAGAACCTCCTGCGCTATTTCGACCAGTATGCCACGCCTACCAGAATCGAAAGAGTGTGCGTGGAAGTTTTCGGCGCGGCGCATCACCTCTCCGGCGAAATCTCGGTGAAGTTTTGCCGGCTGAGCATGTTCACGGGCCGGTTTGAACAGACAACATTTGAGCACATCCGCAGCGCCGATACGAGCGGCCGCTGCGCCGAAAACCTGATCCAAGAGACTCCTTCGCCGCAGAGCGGCATCACTAGGAAGTAGTAAAACGGCGAGGATCACGGCGAAAGCCTCCAACTGGCAGATTGATGTAGAACAGCCAGGGCCATCCGGCGAATTTCAAGACAGATCGAGGAGCACCTCGGCGCCGTAGGTGGACTGCAGCGAGCGAAAGCCGCAACGCTTAGTAAGGCAGCGAATGTTAGATTTTCGCACCCTGCGCGCCACCCGCTACGTAGACCGAATCTCGAATAGGCGCTAATATCGAGAGGAGATCACGAGGCTAGCATGACGTTAAGAGCAATCATGCTTTCGTCCGCACTGATGCTGATGCCAGGATGGTCACTGGTTTCGGGGCAGAGTAAGCGTCCTGCCAAAAAGAATATAGTGACTGTCCAGGTTTCGGAAGCACCCGCAGGCTTTGATAACAAGAGCAACGGTGTCGTCGATGACCCGACGCACCAGGCCGATCAAACGAAATTCGACGAGATGGAGGGCGTGGCGGACGGGCTCGGGCCCCTGTATAACGCGCAATCCTGCCGAGAATGCCATCAGAATCCGAGTTCGGGTGGTGGCAGCCAGATCACGGAATTGCGAGTCGGGCATCTTGGTCTGAATCACGAGTTTTTGATTCCTGAAATTCCAATTGCTCACGGCGCCGAGATCATCTCAGGGCGTACGCTTGTGAACGATAGGGCTATTTGCCCGAGTGCCGCTTTTCCGGACATCGAGATTCAGGAACGAGTGCCCAACAGCGAGATAGTACGCACGACACGGATTTCGCTAAGTCTCATGGGTGACGGATTTGTCGAGGCGCTGCCGGATCAGACGTTAATGGACTTGGCCCGCAACCAATGCAAAGGCGGCCATAGCAAGATTTGTGGCGTAGTGATCTACGTGCCAATCATAGAGTCCCCCGGGCAAGCGGGTGTAGGGCGGTTCGGCTGGAAAAACCAACACGCTAGTCTTTTGTCGTTCTCCGGTGACGCGTACCTAAATGAGATGGGTATTACCACGCAGTTGTTCCCCGACGAGGTGACGAAACTTTGCAACACGGTTTCAGAGCCGAACGACAAGCCGGGGCCAGACGGACTCGCAGATGTCGATCACTTTGCTCGTTTCGTCCGGTCGTTGAAGGCGCCTTCTCGAGACCAAAGCTTAGCCAATACTCCAGCGGCGAGGAAAGGCTCCGACTTGTTCGACAAAATCGGTTGCGCAATCTGCCACGTAAGATCCCTGGTGACAGCAGCCCCCGGTACAAAGATAAATGGCGGCGCGTTTGCGGTACCAGCCGCACTTGGAAACAAGACTTTTCATCCTTACGGCGACTTTTTGATGCACGATGTTGGAACAGGGGACGGGATTGTGGTTCCCACTGTAGAACACTACGGGCGCGCAGTTCGTCAAATGCCGAGCGTATGTACACCCCAGAACTTTGAGAAGACACGCAACCGGATTCGAACCGCGCCACTGTGGGGCGTGCGCCTGCGCACTCGATTAATGCATGACGGTGCATCGATGACGCTTAGCGATGCTATTTTGCGGCATGCGGGAGAGGCAGAACAGGCAACACGCGCTTTTCGAAAGCTTGCAGGCCAGGACCAGGAGGCGATTCTCGAATTCTTAAGATCGCTTTGACATGCACGGGCCCACAGAATCACATTGCGTCGCCCAACAGCGCTCCGCGATGACGGTTAGAGGTCGTCTCCGGACGGAGACTTCTCAAACCAAAACAGCTGGCTCCCCAGTCTGGGCGCATTTCGAACTTTATCGAAATTTCTCCACCCGGAATCTTGCCTGGTGCGATAGTTAGCCCTAGCCCTTCCATACAGATCGGCGGTGCATTATGAGGGCCGCGATCTACACCTGCGTTTCCACAAAGGACAAGGGTCAAGAAACTGAGAACGAACTTCAGCAACTTCGAGATCTCTCTGCAAGGCTCGCTCATGGGATCTCGTAGAGGAGTACGACAGCGCGTCCGCGCGGGGTAAATCGGGCAAGGGCTCACGGTACGCGGAGTGGTCGATCATTCGGACGTCCGCACGCCGTGTTCCGTCGGGACGAAGCGATTGAATTGCGCGCTCAAGGGCAGAGCTGGCGGCAGATCGCAAAACGATTGCGTGAGCGTAGCAAGTATTCGGAGAGCGTGTGGGCGCTTGCTTACTCGTAGGCGTGGCAAAAACCTCGCCAGTGCATTTTGGCACGCCTTCCGAGTGGCCTCTGAGACCACGGGTAGGCGGGCCTCGCTTCTCCAATCTGATATTTCCAAGTTACATCGCTCGTATCAGCCCACTCGGCGAGGTAATCTCCTCGAACGTCGTTTGATCGGCATAGGGGCGGCAGTCACCCGCCGACCGCTGCCACACCACCGTGCGTACGGGTTTCGCAGCGGGTCTCGGCCAAAGCAGGGTAAGCGAGGGCAAATGCGGCGACGATGGTGTACCTGTAGTCCATGAGTACTTGAGTACTTGACGCTATCACATCGGGGTTCACGGCTTACGCTATGTCATGAATGAAGAACTCAATGGGGCCTTGCTCGTCAAAAGCGTCGGAGATTGAGCGTTGGACCAGAGCCACTGTCCGAGATGGCCACTTCTTCTCGACCGGTGAGAAGAATCAAACGCGCAAGTGCATTGTTTCCGGATTGTCGCTAGGCTTTATCGGAAGCGTCTCGGCGCACGATGCCGGGCGAGGTCGAAACGTCGGCCGAGGCGTTTTCGAAAAGCACACTTGAAGGAAGCCGCCGGCGTCTGCGGCAGATGCGGTCAGCTATTGGATTTGAATGCCACTTTGGTGCCCATAGTACCCTTCAAAACCATTGGCCTGATTCGGACTCGTGGCCGTCTCATCTGCACCGGCGATGTTAACTCAAATGCCGGAGCGGTGCAAGCGCGTCGAGACCTTCAGAACGTCGAGAGCTCCACAACGGTCAAGCTCACGGCACGCGGAGCGTCTGCCGCGCCAGCGGCTTCGTTCAAGTCGACCACACTGGACCTATTAAGGCGGCGAGCCACTCGGCTTAGTTGGGGGTGTTAGTCAGAAGAACAGCTTTAGCGCCAGTTGCGTCGAGCGCCGGACCGCAAATTTGGTACTTGACTGGTCCTTGAGGGTAACTTGTCTCACGGCACACGAGAGACGAAGGGTACATCTCGGGTGGACGACCGCGTGCTTCGTCACCCCAGCGGTCGATGCAAGTTGATTAAATGACGTTTTTGATGTTTATGCGGTGGAGCGGACCGGCGGTGCTGGCACGACGATCTCAATAAGTCCGGTCACCACGTCGTAGACGAGGCCTGACATAAGCCAGCCGCTCGGCAACGCCGGAATTGCCCGGAGCGAAGCAACGTCGGCGGCAACCGCAGCGCGGGCATCGGTGACCGCGGTTTGTCTTGAGTTCCCCTTCCTGTATCTGAAAATAGTGCCCTGCATGGCGGGATTGCCCACAAGGCGAGTGATGCCGCAATCGGTGTTTTGACGTACGATGATGTGAAATTCACCGCCGCCTCCAGGAATCTCTCCGGCAACCTCACCGATTCGCCCGAGTAGTCCCAACTGCTCCAACAATCCCATGACTCGACCGCCGATGTTACGCATCACAACGGCTTCGCCCGGTTTAATTCCAAGTACGTGAGCAGGATCCCGTGTGCGTTAGAGTGGAGCGTTACGAGTTGGTTCGCTGCGTCCGTATTGATTGGATAGCGCTCAATCACTCTGTAGTTGGCAGCATCATCGGCTATGTGTCGAAAAGGGCGGTTGCAGTATCCCGGCTGGGAACACGACTTTGCCATCAGCGGCACTCGAATAAACATCGAGAGGCGAAGCGGAGCTGATGCGAACGCGATGGCCTCTTGGATTTGGAGCGACTAAAGGTCGTCTCAACACGGAGACTTCTCGAGCCCAAACGGCTGGCTCCTCGGCAGGGATTCGAACTACGATTCACGGCCTGGAGACTTCCAATCACATCGGTTGTTTCTGCCTGAATGCGGTGGCGGAGGAAAGATCGCGATCACTCAGGAAGGGCCGCTCGGCGCTCCTGATCACCTTGACGAATCCTCAGACGTGCGCCCCGGCACAGCGGGTAGTCTCGCAGCACCGGTTCTACGGCCCGGAACAAGGCTTCAGCATCGGCACCATAAAGGAACAACACAGTGCTTTCGGGGCCTATTTCGTGTCCATCCAGTTCGCCTAGTCCACCCATTTCCAGGACTTCTTCGAGGCGGTTTTCGAGCGTAGCAATGTCGCAGTCTCTGTAAACCGGTTCAGGCAGGTGGATGCCGTCGAGCTCAATCAGAACCTCACCGTCCGCGTTGTCACCCTGTTTGACCGCAATAGCCACAGGTGTGACTTTATGCTCGGGGAGCAACGGAGGATCGCGGTGAAGTTCGGCGAGCTGCTGGTCCAGCCCAGTAGCTTCCTGATTTAGCCCCAAACGTCGAAGTGCAGCAGCCTCATTGGTTAGCACTTCGCCCAGCGCGCCGATGTTCGGGCTCGGCTGATGCGCATGTTCAGCACGCGATCTCCGAAACCAGTCGAGCGAAGCCTCATCCAATCCTTGATCTCGAAGAATGAGTCCGTAGGTGCCGTATGCTTCTGCCAGGACAGAATTGCCCTCCAGCAGCGCGATCGCCGCTTCTACCTCTCGCACGGCGACGTCAAACTTCTTCATGCGGCGATACAAGTTCGCGATGTTGTTCGCCAGGCTACCGAGTCGGGCGCGCGATGTCGTAGCATCGGTTTGCCGCACACTGCGCGCCTGCACGTACCAGTACAAAGATTCCTCAAGGCGTTCCTGCTCACCGGAAAGGATTCCCAGATTAACCCACGCGACTGTCGCTTGAGCCTCCGCGCCCTTTCCTTCCCAAATCGAGGCGGCTTCGCGATAACTTCGTTCGGCCTCTACGGGAGTCGATAGCCGCAATGCATTGCCGAGGTCGATCAAGACCACAGGCGTGCGCGGATCACCCTCGCAGGCACGAAAGAACTCCACTGCTTTGCGCAGTGGTTCTTCGGCGTGCTGCTTGAACCCGGCGCGGAGGTACGTGCGGCCCGCGCGCCAAAGCCGGTTAGCGAGTTTGGCACCGGTGTCCTTCGAGAGCTTGATGGCCTGCTCACAAGACTGAATCGCGCGCTTGTATTCGCCGAAATCAACAAGGATATCCGCGAGCCGATCCTGGATGGTCAGCCTGTTGCCGGGTGTCCCGATCTGCTCAAGCAGTGAGATCGCTTCTAGCCGATAGCGCTCCGATTCTTTGGTTTGCTGCAGCCGTTCGAGCATCCGACACAAATTGAGAAGCGCGATGACCCTCAGTTCAGCAAATTCCCGCCCGGACTTCTGGCCTAACTCAGTGGCCCATTTAGAAAAGAATTCTGCCCCACGCCCTGCGTCAGCAGCCATGTACTTCGCCGCGACTTCCATCGCGTCAAGGTAGTCCTGTTGCAGGTCAGCGGCTGTTTCTACTCTCAAATCTGTCCTCAACCCACTATCGGCCCTGTGGCAACATTTTTCCAGTATCGACCAAACCAATCTGTTACGGTACAATCGCGCAGACGATCACGCGAGCGAACCGGACGTCGGCTGGCAGGTGGGCTGTGAGCAGTCCTATCAGGGCGAAGGATGCAAAAAATGATTGTCGCCTGTTAGTAATTCATTTGCAGCCGCGTCCATTCCATCACATCGTCTTCCGCTAACCAGCGGGAACTTTGCCGGGAATGGCGATGTGGAAACAAACGGGATAACCCGTATTAGCGGACACTATTCCAAATGCAAGTGCCAACTTCCGAGTAGGCCACTTCCCGCTCAAGTGGATTGTTTCCGAATTGCCACTCGCTCACGTGGATTCGTTACGGCGTTCCCACCACAGGGAAGCTCTCCGAATAATGCTATTTGGCGAGAGCAGAATGTGCACCCTATCAGGCGGTATGAACTTCGCGCTACTTCTTCAACCCCGCTGGCCAGTCCGAAACAATGTTGATCGCCGACGATCCCTGGGCCCCCTGGCGCCAGGCGGCGAGACGACCACGATAAGCGCTGACCGTCTGGTGTGACGTCGTACAGGTACGCCGGTCCGGGGAAAAGCACAACCGGGAAGAGAGGCCGGGGTGTCTCGATTTCGACGCGGCCCGCGGAAGCCCGGATTCCAGCGGTCCATAGCCTTTGGGTCGTGTCATTGATAAAGAACACCTCCCGCCCATCTCCGCGCCAACGTGCTTGGGTGCCTCCCTTGTCCGAGACTTGCCATCTCGCGCCAGTTGAAGGAAACGTCTGAATGTACACTTCATCGCGTCCAGATTCGTCGGATTCGTAGGCCACCCATTTCCCATCTGGCGAAAACTGGGCATTGAGTTTCCGGAATGGACTTTGTAAATAGGGAACCGGCTTGCGCTCCTCCGGGCTCCCGGTCAGCAGCAGCAAGAAAACATCTTTTTGGCTACCTGAACTGCCATATACTTGGGCGTTCCCGCTTTCGTAAAGAAGATACGACCATCCCGGCTCCAACTGCTGGGAGCCAAGCCGGACTTGCCTGCACCGAGCAGCAGTTCCTCCTCGCCCGCGCCGCCGGCGTCCTTGCCGTAGATTCCCCAGGAGCCGCAGGGGTCCGCGCTGTAGGCACTTGCTTGCCGTCTGGTGACCAACCCGGGAACCAAGAAAACCCGCTGCTGAGGGTAAGCCACGTCATGACTCTCCGGTCCGTCTCGTAAAGCCACACTTGCATGCTGTTACCAGTCTGCCGTTCCATGGCGATGCGGCGGCCATCGGGGGAAATTGCAGGGTCTCCTCCGCGCTGAAAGCTGGTGGAACTGGAGGTGGCTTCCGGCGATCCGTCGCGGTTGACCCCACGCAAGTTCGAAGCCGACGTTTCCGCCCCCGCGATAGGCCAGCACACCTGTGGTAGAAACCGAGTATGCGGCACGGCGCGCGTTTGCCGCAAACCCCGACGCGATTCCGTCGGCCACGACCAGCGGATTGCCCTCCAGGCGTCTCGACTTTGGATCGAAGCGTTGCGCGACCAGTGCCTGATCACGCACCCAGAAAAGATACCCAGGCATACTCTCGCGTGTCGGTGCGTATTCCGCTTTCGCATCGGACTGTACCAGTCTCACGGGTTGGTTGGGGTTGTCGAGCGACTGCCACGAAAATCCCGGATCGGTCCAACGCGCCAACTTGCGTATATAAGAAATTGCGGGCATCCGGAAGGAAATGCGGATAACGATGACTCGACGCACTCGCGGCTTCCCGATTGAGCGTGGTTACGGATACCGGCGCCCCGCCGGCAGCCGCGATTCGCTGCATCCCCCCCCCGCCGCTTGGCCGAACAGGATCACTCCGTCCTGGTTCCACGATCCGCTTTCGAAGCCCCGGTCCGCTGCGTCGCACAACGTCTGTGCCGAGCCTCCAGCTATGTCGATTCGCTTCAGCTTGGCATCGGCCTGGAGTGCGATTCATTTTGAATCGGGCGACCAAAAAGCGCCGTTGCCGTCTTCGGTTCCCGGCAGTTCACGGGACGTGAAAGAGTTCATTTCTCGGAGCCAAAGACTAGGCGTCGTTGCGTCGCCCTTCTTCTGTGCGGTGAAGACTAAGAAACGGCCGTCGGGAGAAATGGCCGAACTAAAGTAGAGACTTCGGAACTCGGTGTCTGAGGGCGCTCTAAGGAAAAGCGAATTGGCGACGCAGGCGCCGGCGAGGGTTGACGCCACCAGGCCCAGGCTGTAAGAGCCGCCCAGGAGCGTAGCCGCGGCCGTCGCCACTATCCAAACACCGGGCGTCGCGCAGAGGAGGCGCTAGCGGGAGACACAGGAGTCGCCGATACCACGGCGAGGGACAGGGCGGCCTTCAGATCCCGTGCGCTTCTGCCAGCGCTGGTCCTGATCCTTTTCCATCGCTTAATCACTTGATCCAGGATCGGCAAGCGCGACTTCGGCGACCGATGGCGCGGAGCGTTCGAGGATCGCGGCGATGACGCTCGCCGGGCTCGCGCCGTCGAAAGCGCGCTTGCTTGTGAGCATTTCGTAGAGCACGCGGCCGAAGCTAAACAGGTCGCTGCGCGCGTCGGCTTTCTTACCTGCAACTGCTCTCCTGGGCACGCTGCCCCTTCTCTATTTGAGTGGGCACCACCTCAACCTGAGCATTTCTCGCTGGCGCACTGTTCATGCGGGGCATGGGGATGAGCGCAGTGGGCGTTCCGTCGATTTCGGCTGCTTACGCAGCAGTAGTGAAGGAGGACCTGCCTATGGCGACAACGTCTCTGAACATTGTGCAGCATCTTGGCGGCCCCACGCTGACGACTCTTTGCGTAACTCTTCTGGGCTGGCGACTGGCGGCTGCTCATTCGCACTCGGGTGTAGCCAGCGCATTTACGATCAGCTTTGTCCTGCTGTTCTGCCTCCACGCGCTGCTGATTTCCGCCGCCCTTAGACTTCCCCGTTCGATCGGTGAGGCAGGAGAACAGGAGCCGGTGCCATTTTGGAGATAACCGAATAGTAGGTGCTCGAAACCGATTCTGATATCCGAAAGCGTGAGCCGATAGATATCGAATTGGAGCGGCTTCGATCTTTTTCGACTACTATTGACTGGCGTTTACTCGCCTGTCAGGTTTTGGGAGGGACAATTCTCTTCCTCAAGTGGCGGCGGACGAGCTACGATCCCTTTGTCTTCGTCGATTTCGAGCGGCCCTTTCCGCGGCCCTGCTCCACTGAGGCCGGCTTGCGCTCGGAGTCCTGCTTTTGCGAAACGACGTTGGCTTGTGCCAAACTCCGCTTCAACGCATCCATGATATCGATCACTTTCGCAGGCTCATGAGGCTCAATGCGCGTTACTTGTCGTCCTGCGACTCTAGATTCGATCAGCTCGCGGAGTTGCTCCCGAAATGTATTCTTGAATCGTGCCGGATCGAAAGGTTTGGCGAGCGCCACGATCAGAGCCTTTGCCAAACCGAGCTCCTTCTCGGCCACGAGGCTTGTGTCCGTACGAAATTCCTCCGTTGCCCGGATTTCATCCGGGTAGAACATTGTGTGCCCGATCAGGCCCCGTTTTCCCGGTCGCAAGATGACGACATGATCGCGGCGATGCATAGTGAGTTGTCCGACTGCAGCGTAACCGGTCTCGCGCATAGCTTCTAACAGCAGAGCGTATGTCTTCTCAGCGTTCTCGTCCGGGATTAGGTAGTACGACGTTTCCAAGTAAACTGGATCAACCTCCTCGAAACGCACAAATTCGACGACTTGGATTTCGGTGGAAGTCTGAGGAGCGAGTGCTCGCAGTTCTTCTTGCTCCAGCACCACATATTGTCCCTTCTCATACTCGTAGCCCTTAACGAGATCCGCGGGAGCAATCGATGCGCTATTGTTTCCGGCTTGGAAGACTCGTTGCACTGGCGCCACGGGCACGTGTTCAGTTGCAATTGGACTCGGCGGTGCAATTTTGGCTGCGAGTTCCCTTGGCGTTTGAAGCTGCGCCTCGGGTTGGCGTCGAAGTTGGACGGGCGCCGGTGTGCTTGGTTCCTGTTCTTCCGGCTGCGGCATCTCTTTAGGCCGATACAGCTGTCGAAGTTTCAAACGTTCTGCACGAGCAGCGCGGACCAGTCGCACGGGCATCGAAACCAGTCCAAATGTCAGATGACCTTTCCATACGGTCGCGGCCATAGATCAAATCCTACACGGTGGACGAGGCGAATGTGGAGCAATTAGACCCGTTTGATTTTATTCGCCTTTGCTTCGCCTATACTGTAACCGTGCCGGTCCGCTCGTGCCTCGTCTCTTTCACCGATTCCGAAGGCATCGAGCACTCCACCCGCGTCCGAGAGCCTATTCGAGGCGGCGGTGGAACGATGGCCGCATTCAAGAAAAGCGTGCTCGCCGAGATGCCGCTGGCACCAGGAACCCGCCTGACAATCCGCGTAAAGGCGCCGGAAGAAGGCACACCGTCACATTCGCAAAGTGCTCTCATGGCTCGACGGCGTCGCGAGCAGTCCGAGCGAGAAGTTGAAGAAGAATAGGTTACCGGAGCGGCTGAGGAAGTGATTTCGAACGTTGCGCCAGCCCTACCCATCCCTCCTGACGGCTTAGACGGAGGCGCGGATCGAACCGACGCGTGACATCGGATGCGAATCCCATTCGGCCTTATAATCGGGCGGTTCAGGGTGAGTTTGGAAGCCTCTATGTCCCTTTTTCGACATCAACGCCATAAGGCGGCCCGTCGTGTTGCGAATGCCCGGGTGGTTACTATTTCCCTGTGCTTCCCGATTGGGCTGCCATCATCCAGTCCCAGTGCTGGCCTGCGGCCTCAACGACAGGTTTGACATGCTCCTGGCGCAAGTAGCGGTCCTTCACTAGCAGATCAGCAGCTTGTTCGACCTTCCGGAGATAGTCGGTGCGGCCCGAATAGCGCTCTTCGATCGAGGGGCGCGGATCGTGGGCCTTCTCGCGATCGGCTTTCGTTTTTGCGAACGGGATGAACGAGCCGGCCATGGCAATCAAAGTGTCGGGGGCGCCAAGTGACTCGCTGCGGAAGGCCCAGTCGCAGTAGGTACCTAATGGTACGGCCTGTTCAGGAAGGCGAATTCCGCCGATATCGTTTCCATCGCTGTCGACCTGCGGGACCAGGAACGGCAGAACGGAAATCGCACCGGCAAGGTCCGCGCGATAGCCGCCGGGCACATGGAGGGGCCACTGGATACCAGGTACGTTGGGGTATTGAATCTTGCTTTGCGAGACGAGCGTTGCATCTCGGAGCATGGGGTGTTTGCTTGGCGGCGGCGCGACGCCTTTGCGGGTCCAGGCGTCGAGATCCATCAGTAAGGCGGCCTGCGCCCAGCGGTAGTCGTTCGGATTCGATTTGAGTTGCCCGCCGTTGTCAGAGGGGGGCCAGGAGCCAGAGCCGTGCTGCGTTCCCGCCAGTAAGAAGACGCGAACATTGCGAGGATCGGGCAGATCTTCTGTGCCGTCGATCGAGAGATGAAGAAGCGCCGCAACGCGCCCGCGGTCCCAGTATTCCGATCCCGTGTCGACCAGAAAGATTTTCGGCTCTTGTCCAGCAGGGACACGAGCGCCAAGTCCGTCGCGCTTACCGGTCACCGGATCGGTCGTAGTTTCGTAGCGGATCGGGAACTTCGTTTGCGTGAACGAACCGAGTTCATTGGGCTGGGCGAAGCGCTCGTTGAAACTGCCGATTCCGGTTGCGCCGGTCTGAATGAAGAGCGCGTCGATGGCTTCTCGGTTCTGCTCGTCGGCAGTGAAGCCTTCGTAGATCATGTGACGCTGGTAACGGCCGGTTTGCGACGCGCCGTATGTATAGACGTAACGGCCGTGAACGATGGCATCAGATTTGTACTTGAACGCGGATGCAAGATCGCGGATGGCGGCGAAGCCCAGGCCAGCAACAGGAGGATCTTTCGATTCGTAGGTGACCTGGTAAGTCATGCCGGATTTGAAGCCGCCTTTGAGTGTGATCCAGTTCGGATCGAATTGAATCTGACCGTTCTGGATGCGACCGAACTGCCAGTCCTCGCGCGGAATCAACCGGGGTGCAGATGCAAAGCCCTCGCGTGAAGTGAGGCGGTAGTTCAGGTTTTTGGGATCGATGGGAGGATAGGCATGCGAGAAGTAACCGGAAGCGTATTCGAACGAATCGGAACGCTGATTCGGAATGAACCACGGGTTGACCCAACCGGTGATGGCCTGCCCGTTGTTAGTCGTGACGGGTGCGTCGAAGCCGATGCGGTCTTTCTGCTTGGGAACATCGAACTGCCATCCTACGGCAACCAAGGTGAAGCCTTCGCGCATAAGAAGGCCATCGCCGAAGTCGGCCTCCGTAGATGGGTCAGCGGAGCCGTGAGCGTGATTAAAAGTGGAGAGCAAAGCTTTGTTACCCCGGTTGACGATGTCAAAGAAGAGAACGCCATTGGCGTGCGAGGGATCTTTGGGCTTGAGAATGAAGATGTCAGAAGAGAATTCAACTTTGCCCTGAGCGTTGCGCGGTGCTTTGTCGAGGTCGACGATGATCTGGTTGTGCGAGTTCGAGGGTTCGACCGCGAAGTAGGCTTTGCCTTTGAGTTTCTCGTATGCTCCGACGGAGCCGAACGCCTTGCCGTTGAGGACATCCTGCCGGCTCGAGACCTCAATGCGGATGAGTTCGGCTCGTAGCGTCACGGGAGCGAGAACCGCGAGTATGAGCGTCGCGGTCAAGACGTAGCTGCCTTTGAGAGACTGCATGATGAAATTCCTCAGTTCGGTGGAGGTTTGTAGGCGACGAGTTCGCCGGAATAGTTGCGCCCTACTAGCGAGTACGAGGTGCTGTTCGGTGTTGGGCAAGCAGCAGGTCATCGGAGATCCGCTCGTGCGGTGGGCATTTGGACCGCGCGCACTCTCGTCCGGTTATTTTGTCATAAGCGCTTAGACCGTGTCGCGCTGGCCCAGCCGGAGTGAAGAATCCGAGGCGTTACCTTCTTCATTGCGGAGACAGTTGCCTTCAGTTCGAAGATGTGGAAAATAACTCTCGGAACGTCTCAAGCAGTTCTATTCAATTGAACGATCTAATCACAGCAGACTACTGAGGCAAGGGCTTCAAAACATTTTCTTCCCGTTCTGCTTTTTTTGCAAAAGAGTCATGAGCTTAAGCTCTGCCGCCTTAGTTCCTCAAGTTTTGCATCCCAAGAAGCGCGCTTTTCTTGCAGCGTTTTCCCGATGCGTCAGCATAAGCCTAGCGGCGAAACGTGCAAAGGTAGACAGGCGCACTCACTACAACTGGTTCAGGGAGGATTTTGCGTATCGCAAGGCCCTTCAGCAAGCGATCATTGAGGCGGGCGGGCGTGAAGCACGTATTCGTGAACGGCATCGGCGTGGTGAAAGACGGGAAGGTTACGGACGCGAAGCCCGGCATCGCGCTCCGAGGCCCGGTTACCAGAGACCAATTTAGCTTAGTGCAGAGCTGCTAACTGAGTAACATCGGCCCACTGTCTAATTTCGGCAGCCTGCATGACTTGGGGATTGGCGGCCAATGAAGGAACGGTTCTCGGTTCTTGACTACGCGCAACGAACGAGACAATCGCGTTCTTTTCTCATGGGTCCCCACATGCGGAACTCTGGATCGATAATAGGTCTACAATGCGACTCTTGCTAGTGCTCGCGGCGCTCGCGCTCTTGGTCCCTCAAAATGCGTTTACTCAAGTCAAGTTCAAATCGAACTTAACCCACTTGGTCGAGTCCGAGCTCTCGCGATTCTCAGCACGAACAGGCGTTTACATTAAGCATCTCGAGACGGGCGAAGAAACTGTGATTCGCGGCGACGAACACTTCAACACCGCCAGCGTTATCAAGATTGCAGTTATGGTTCTTGCATAACGTCTTGCCGAACAGGGCAAACTCAACTTAGACGATCGGATCGAAATCAAGCGCTCAGATTTTCGGGGCGGTTCAGGAATTTTCCGTTACCACGAAGCGGGCTTGAATCCGACGCTTCGCGACGTGCTCACCGAGATGATCATCACTAGCGACAACACCGCTACGGATATCATGATTAGCCAGATCGGTGGAATCAATAAAGTAAACGACTTTTTGCGGCAGTCCGGGTTCACGACCACGCGGCTGGTGCAGACAGCGTATCAATTGTTCCGCAAGACCTATGAAGTCCTTGATCTGAAGTACGAGACACTCACACCGGAGGATGTATTCGCGCTTCAGAGTAATCTTCCGTCGCTCACGGAACCGCGCCGCCAATTGATTGAGGAGATTCGCAGCTCCTCTGCGTTCCCAACGCTCAACGATCGGATGAACAAGCTGTATGTCGAAAACGAAGATTACTGGCTGGGCGTCGCAACCCCGCGTGAGATCGGCCGCATGCTCGAAGGCATAGTGAAGGCCACCATCGCATCGCAGGCGAGTTGTGATGAGATGAAGCGCATCATGCGCGCCCAACAATCTGGAGCCCGCCGCATCCCGCATTACCTCACCGTTCCCGTCGCGCACAAGACAGGTGATTTGGCAGTGGTCGCAAACGACGTGGGTATGGTCTATGCGAAATCAGGGACGGTCATCATCGCGTTTTTCACGATGGGCATCACGGGTCCATATGCTGAGACCGAGGATCGGATCGGCTCGGTATCTCGACTGATCGTCGAATATTTTGACGGCGTGAACTAGCCCATCCGGAATAGAATCAGATGCGTCCACCGCGGACTGCGCAGTTGGCCGCAATCGATGTTCTGGAAACTAGCCTGATCACGGACAATATCGCTGTCATTCGGTAATTGGCTTTACGCTCCCTGGTGGTCAAACCGGCGATGCGTCCGCGCAAGATTGCAAGCACTCGTGCGTGCCATGTTCGCAGTTGAGATCTACTGCACCACGGGCACCCAAACACTGCTCGACATCTCGGCCGACCGGTACACCGACTGAGTTGCCTTCACATAATCCGGCGGTTCGGCGAAAAATATGTTCGGCACGAACGTCTGCGGATTCCGGTCGTAGAGCGGAAACAAGCTCGATTGGATCTGCACCATGATTCGATGCCCCGGCAGGAATACGTGATTCACTGTCGGCAGCACGAAACGATAGCGCTGCGGCTTCCCCGCCGGAATCGCCGAGGGCCGCTCGAAGCTCTCGCGATATCGTCCGCGGAAGATATCCATGCTCACCGCTAGTTCGTATCCGCCGAACCCCGGCTGACTCGGATATTCGTCCGGATACACGTCGATCAGTTTCACCACCCAGTCCGCATCCGTCCCCGTCGTCGCGGCGAACAAATCCGCGATTGGCGCGCCGCTGATCCGCACCGGCGACGTCAATACCGGAGTTGCGTACGTCAACACATCCAACCGGTCCTCCGCGCCCCGCTGATCGGCTACCAGCCACGTCCGCCAGCGATCGCTATCACTGAATCGCACCGGCCGCGAAAGATACGGCACCGGTTTCGCCGGATCTGAAACGTATGAATCGCTCGCGCCGACGCCCGAGGCAGTCGGCTTATTGAATCCCAGCGTGAATCCCGATTCGAGATATAGCGGCTTCATCGGCGACGCGCACCCTTCTTCACACGCCAGAGGCCAGCTTGGCAAACGATCCCAATGATTCTCGCCTGTGTTGTAAATGAAGACTTTCGGAGTATCCGCCTTCGGTGCGCCGTTCTTCAAGTACTGATCGAAAAACGGTCGCAACACGTCGCGGCGAAACTGTTCCGTCGTGTCCCCCTCCCAACGCAACTGACCAAGCGAGTACCCTTCGCGGTTCACCTGGCTGTGGAACCACGGACCCATCACCAGATAATTGTGATCCGCCTGCCCCGCCTTCTTTAGCGCCAGGTAACAGTGAATCGCGCCCCACATGTCCTCCTGGTCCCACAGCCCTTGCAGCCACATGGTGGGAACCTTGGACGGCCGCTCCGCCACCAGACGATCCAGCGCCTGACCCTGCCAGAACGCATCGTAAGCCGCATGCTCCATCACTTTCTGGTCCCACGGCAATTGGTCAAGGCCGTGCAGTCGCGCGAACGCTCCCGCCGAGCCGGCACGCCGGAACGCTTCGTAGTCGTCGTACTCGCCGCGCATAATCGACTCACCTTCGCCGGGCTTCGTCGTCTGGCCCGAAAAATAGTCGAAGTTTATCTGCCGGAAAGCGCCGTAGTGGAACCAATCGTCGCCCATCCATCCGTCCACCATGGGACTCTCCGGCACCGCCACCTTCAGTGCCGGATGCGGCTCGAGCAGCGCCATCAGTACCGTGAATCCCTCGTACGACGATCCGATCATCCCCACGCGCCCGTTCGACTCTGGGACATTCTTTACCAGCCAATCGATCGTGTCGTATGCGTCCGTCACGTGGTCTGTGCCGGTCTTGTTCAACGGACCGCGCACCGGCTTCGTCATCAAATATTCGCCCTCAGACTTGTACTTGCCCCGCACGTCCTGATACACGCGGATGTAGCCGCCCTGGACCAGCACTTCATCCGACAGCGGCAGCAGCGACAGCATGTGCGGACTTGCATTTCGCTCGGCGCGCTGCGATGCATTGTACGGCGTGCGCGTGAGGATGATGGGCGCGTCTTTCGCGCTTTTCGGGATCACAATCACCGTGTGCAACTTGACTCCGTCCCGCATCGGGATCATCACGTCGCGCTTCACGTAGTCGTAACCGGTCTCGGGGATGCTAAAGGTTTTTGGAATGTCTCCATGTTCCTGCGCATGCGCAAAAACAGCGCCCGCCACACCGATCAGAATGACGTGCTTGCCGAAGAGCATCATTCTCCGATTCTAACGGACGCCAACGCGGCACCATACCCTGACCCAGACGACTTGATACATTCGGCCGAGAGCCGAATCGGAGCACAATCGCAGCGCAGATTCGGCTCTGCTGCCAAGAAGCTATCATCGATTCAAAGGAGCAGAGCGATGTGCGTTCATCGACGAGCGATTTGGGTCATAGCATTCTCGGTATTTGGCTTTGGAATCCCTGGCAATGCGCAACAGGCCCGACAGTACAGCAAAGAAGACTATGCGAAGGCCGAGAACTTCATGCCGTACAATATCGATCCTCTCGCGTATGCAGGCATGGTCCGCTCGAAGTGGCTGGAGGACGGCCGCTTTTGGTATCGCGATTATGTGTCCGATGGATGGTCCTATGTCATCGTAGACCCGGCTAAGAAGACGAAGGCCCTCGCGTTCGATCAAGAAAAAGTCGCGGCCGCTTTAAAAATAGCTTCAAACGGCGAGATCAAAGATGATGCTCGCCACCTTGGGATCACCGACCTGGCTTTCCCGAAGAAAAGTACCGAACGCCCTACCGAAGTACATGTGGGTCTCGGCGTCCGGCAGTTCCGCTGCAGTCTCGATGATGGTGCGATATGTTCGGCTGTCAAGATTCCTGCCGCGCCCGAGGGGCAATCGAGGCAAAATAACGGGTCGCAGGTCCCGCTGCCCCTTTCGCCCGACAAGAAGAAGGTCGCGTTTATTCGCGACTTCAATCTCTGGGTGCGAGACATGGCCACCGGCCAAGAGATACAACTCACAACGGACGGCGTGAAGGATTACGGATACGCTACCGACAATGCCGGCTGGAAGCGATCGGATAAACCGATTCTGGTGTGGTCGCCCGACTCCAAGAAAATCGCAACCTATCAGCAGGACCAGAGAAGAGTCGGCGAGATGTATCTGGTTCCGGTTACCAACAGCCATCCGGCTCTGAAAGCGTGGAAATATCCTTTGGTCGGTGACATCAACGTCACGATGATCGAACGAGTCATTATCGACGTCGATTCTCCAAAGGTGATCCGTCTGAAAATGCCGCCCGATCAGCATCGGTCCACTCTCTGCGACGACATCGCTTGTAGGGGCAATGCTTGGGACGATGTGCAATGGAACGCCGACGGCAGCGGGCTCGCATTCGTCTCAACGTCGCGCGATCACAGGCAGGAGTGGCTGCGTGTAGCCGACGCCGAAACGGGCGCCGTGCGGGAAGTGATTAGCGAAACGGCCGCTAAGTTCTTCGAGAGCGGTAACGGCAAGGTGAACTGGAAGTATCTGCCTGCTTCGAACGAGTTCCTGTGGTTTAGCGAGCGCGACAATTGGGGCCAGCTCTACCTTTACGACCTGACGACCGGCAAACTGAAGAACCAGATTACGCGCGGCGAGGGGAATGTGACTCAGGTATTGTATGTGGATGAAAAGGCGCGCATCATCTACTTTCTGGCCGTAGGCAAGGAGCGCGGTCGCGATCCCTACTTCTCGCACTTTTACAGCGTCGGGTTCGACGGGGAGAACATGCGCTTGCTGACCCCTGAAGACGCCGATCATTCTGTGGCTCTAGCGCCGGACGGTCGCTACTTTGTGGACGTTTATTCGACGCCGACAAAGTCCGAGACCGCCGTGCTTCGTGACCGCGGCGGGAACCTGGTCATGCAAATCTCAAAGCAAGATCTTTCGAAGTTGAAAGCCGTCGGTTGGATTCCCCCAGAGCCCATCATTGTCAAAGGGCGCGACGGCAAAACCGATTTGTACGGCCTGATGTTCAAGCCAACTTACTTCGATTCTTCCAAGAAATACCCGATCGTCAACTATGTTTATCCCGGGCCGCAGACTGGTTCTTGCGGGAGCAGGAGTTTCCAGCCAGCGCGGCGGGACCTCCAGGCGTTATCCGAGCTCGGCTTCGTCGTGGTTTGCATTGACGGAATGGGAACACCCTGGCGCTCGAAGAGCTTTCATGAGGCTTACTACGCGGATCTTGGGGATAACACAATCCCCGACCAGATCTCAGGGATGAAGGATCTGGCGGCGCAATACTCTTGGATCGATCTGGACCGCGCTGGTATTTACGGACACTCCGGCGGAGGTAATGCGACCGCGGCCGCCCTGTTCCACTATCCGGACTTCTTCAAAGTTGGAATTAGTGAGAGCGGCAACCATGACAATCGCGCCTACGAAGACGATTGGGCGGAAAAGTGGGCCGGTCTGTTAGTTAAGAGTGCCGACGGAGCAAGCAATTATGATTCGCAGGCGAATCAACTATTCGCTAAGAATCTCAAGGGCCATCTCCTGCTCGCCCACGGAACGATGGATGACAATGTTCCGCCCAATGAAACGCTGCTCGTCGTCGACGCGCTGATCAAGGCCAATAAGGATTTTGATCTGCTGTTGATCCCAAACGCAGCGCACGCATACGGGGCTGCATCCCAATACATGACGAGACGGCGATGGGACTATTTCGTGCGGTATTTGGCGAACTCGGTTCCACCACCGGAATACGAGATGACGCCATTCGCCGCGACGCGGGCAGCGCTGGCGAACGGGCCCGATGCATCCGTCGACTTAGAGGAAATTAGCAGAGACCTTTATCATTAGGTTGATTGACCCTATGGCCCTGGCACAAAGTGCCTGGGGGCATGCGATCCATAAGGCCCAGCGCGAGGCAAGTCCAGTCGGCTGGCGTTGTTACATAGCCGCATTAACGCGCTTACTCGTGCGTTGACGAAATGGCCTGCGGCAAGCGCGCAGAATAGCAGCGCGAGTCCAAACCGAGTCTGACAGTCTCAGGGTGAGCGCCCTTCCAAGGACGCAAGAATTCAGGAAGACTGAACACAGAGGGAGACCGTTGAGTGTACAATGACTCAGTTATTGGACGCCGAAATGAAAACCGGGTCTTTACGTTAAGGAGCGCACTATGAAGACGTTAACCAGAATTGTTGGGGCCATCCTGGTCTGCCTGGTTTTGGCGTTGGTAGTGCTGCGTATCACCGGCCTTAACCCGATCGGCGAAACACCCGGCCCAGGGAATTACCCTGGTTTATGGCTCAGTGGAAACGTCGTGACTAGCCCGGTCAGCGACTGGTCGTTCGCTAACCAATATAAGACAGACAAGCTACAGACGCGAACCTGGTACCTGATTCCGCATTCCGTAACAACAGGCCACATCCTTCACAATGGCCAGCTCTATATTACATCCTTCTTTCCCGCGGGCACGCCTTTTCCGCAAGGCAAGAGTTGGGTTAAGAATGTGATGCGTGATCCCCATGTCCGCCTGAAGTTCGGAAACAATTTATATGATTGTGTTTTGTCTCACGTCACCGATCCGGACGAAAAAGCGGCCGTGCTCGGACCGAGGGCGAAACAGAATCCTCAAGTTTTGGCCTCAACCGCAAATGGTCCAGTAATGCACCTATTTCATGTGCTACCTCAGTGAGCTAACGCGAATAGTTCGCTTCTGGTCCTTGGCAGAAAAGGAGTACGGCTGGAACTTCTCCGCTTTTACCCGGATGGGCCGCGCTACGCAGGGTTCACGCGAAAGACGGTCGCTGCCGGGACCGATGGTACCTTCCATTGGGGATATTTTTTTCCCTTAACCTGAAGCACCGCTGCTTTTTCAACCGCGTCGTTGACAATTGACACGGTACGATCAAACACTTGGTCTGCTATCTTCAGGCGCACGTGGGGGTCACGGATTATATCTTCAACCCACTGTCTGCCGCGATAAGAGGTCACATACAGATTGCCGTTATATACGGCGCACCAGATCGTCACCGAGTGAGGCAGCAGATACGGGGTCTGGGTCTGAATCTTGATCTGTGGAATCTTGTCCGTGAACGACCAGTCTGTGACTGGGGTAGTGACGCGCTCCCCCTTTAGCCATAGCCCTGGCATTCTGCACGACAAAGATCTATCGGTTGGCGGGCAGCCTTTAGGTTCGAAACCAGTGAAGCTCAGCAGCAGCAGAATCGCGACCAAGCCAATTATTGTTGACCCAACAATCTTTACCAGTTTTCTCATTCTGGGCTCCTAGAGACTTTCCGCGATGTATTTGGGATTTCCGTTTGGTTTTATCCATCGGTGATTCTACACCCAACCAGTCTCCGCTTGTGCTGGCTGTCTTGAGGGTTTTCATCCAAGCGGCTCCGATGAGCTGGCAAGGTGCCAGTTCAGATGTTCTTTGGTTCTAGCATCCATCATAAGCTTTGAACGAAGGACCGAGGACCAGATTTTATGGCTCAAAGGGGACCTTGTAACGACTGCGGTAGCCTACGTGCCATTTAGCGACAAAATTCGAAACGTGTAGATTCAAACCAACACACCAGCTCTACCCGACATTTTACGGCTGCGGGGCTCGCGTACCCGCACGGCAGGAACTGAAATGAAAACGGTTGCCGGAGTACGTATCAAAATAAGAAGCTAATCGTATGATCGCACTTTGGTCCTTGTGATCCGGCCGAGCAAGCGGGCGTCAATGGGGCGAAAGTTAAGAAATACCCGAGTTGAACGTGCTGCCGGGCGCGATGATCACCTCGTTCGCGTGCCGGGAATTAGGAGCATCTCAAAGGTCGCCCATTTTGCTCGCGTGATCTGCAATGCTTAATGCCAGCGGTCGCGGGAATAGAGGACATGAGAATACTTATTACCGGCGCCAATAGCGCCACCGGCCAAGCCATCCTGCGCTGCGGATCGGGAAACGGTGCGCCAAACGAGCTGGTCGCTGCGGTCCGCTCCGGGCAAGCCGTGGACCAAATTCGGACGCTGCTGGGGTCGAGGAGTAGCGGGGTTCGAATCTCTTACGACGATCCCGGTAGTTTGGATGCGGCGTTTCAGGGCGTGAACGCGATTATCCACCTGGCTGGAATTCTCGTCGAGCGGCCGGGTTCAACATATCAACAGGCGAATGTTGCGCCCGGTCTCAGCGTCATGGAAGCGGCGAAGCGGTGCGCTATCGCGAAATTTGTTTTGGTGAGTGCCACGGGAGCCGATGAAACGTCTTCCAACGGCTACTATCGCAGCAAAGGGCAGGCGGAGGCACTGCTGCGCGCATCCGGTCTCTGTTATACGATACTGCGTGCTCCGCTCTTGCTTGGGCCCGCGACCGAAGGCGCGGCAGCGCTTCGACGGAACGTGAGCCATCTAAGGGCCAGGCTGATCAACGGAGGCCGCAATTTTCACCAGCCGCTATATGTCGACGATCTGGCGCACGCCGCCGTGGCTGCTGCGGAACCATCGATTGCGATAAACCAGACGTTGGACTTGGTTGGGCCTCATTCGCTGACTGAGAGAGAGCTCGTGGAGCGAGCCGCCAGTCTACTTGGCCGCCAAGTGCGAATCCGCTCGATTCCAGCGGGCTTGCTCTCATTTTTCCTCGGCATTCGCGAGCGTATATTCGGCCCCGGGTTTTCGCCGGACGTTGTAGAAGTGATAACCGCCGATACACGCTTGGATCCCTTTCCCGCCGCTGCTGAACTCGGTATCCATCTGACCGGCATCGATGAGATGATCAAGGATAGTCTAAGCCAAGCGCGACAACAATGAGCGAGCTGAGCCAGCCGACCAGCGCACCCTCCGTGGCAGGGGCAAGAGCCAGGACTTGGCACCGACTTTTGCCGTTGCTGATTGCCGCAGCCTGCTTCGCCTATCTTTACAACAGCATCAATCATGCTGCCACGAGGGAAGGCAGCGGCCTCCTTCCCTACTTGGCGAGAAGCTTTGAGACCGTTAATTGGTATTCGTGGCTGGCTCTCATGGTCCCTTACTGTTTCTTCTATCTGATCTTCGACAGCCTAATGATATGGAGCGTGATCAACTGGTTCAACGCCAAGGTAAGCTATGCGGACGTCTTGCCGATTCGGGCCAGCGCCTACATACTTTCGATGGTGAACGAGCAAGTCAGTAAAGGAGCTATTGCGCTCTATCTGAATCGCCGAGACGGAATCCCCGGCTGGGAAGTTGGATCCAGCATGATTTTCGTCACATTTTGTGAATTCTATAGCTTGATCCTGTGGGCAACTTTGGGCGTGCTGTTGGGTTGGGACCGTTTCCAGCCCGTCTTCCATGTCATTCCGTGGATTGCTTTAGGCGCTACGGTATTGTTTGTGCTTCTGCTGATGTTCTTCAACGGAAGAATTGGTTCTGGCATCGCGTTGCGCGACCGTCCGATCTTCAGGGCGTTGCGCCTGGCGAAGGTCTGGCACTACCTGCTCGTTATAGCGATACGAGCACCGCTAGTGCTCGCTGCTGTGTTCGTCTACACCTTGGCCTTGCGGCTCTTTGGGGGCTCGGTGACTCTCGGAGAGATGCTGGGCTATTTGCCAGTGGTCCTGTTGGGAGCGACACTGCCGGGCCCCATGCATTCGGTGGCGATTCTTTTTTGGGTTTTGCTCTTTCCAGATAAGCCGGGTCAGATGACCGCTTTTGGCTTTGTGATGCACAATTTCTTCATGTTGTTCAATGCCACCGTAGGCTTGCTATTCCTTCGCCGCGCGACTCGCGAGATCTTCGGGTAGCCTCCCCAACCTGAGCCGCTGGACCATGGACACCAGTGTGCTCAGGACCAGTAACCAGTTCAGGACTATCAAAGGGAGCTGTAGAAAGCGAAGTCCCATTCGGATCAGAGAATCCAAGCAGCTTGGGGCGAAATAGAGAACGCCATTGTAGCGGCCGAGCTTGCTCCCACGGAGTTTGGCGTGCCGGTGAATCCAGTACGAATCGATTACGTATTGTGCAAAAGCCGCAGTGATAACGATTGGAAGAATCCACGAGAACGCACCGCGCGTGGCTCCGGCAAAGATTCCAGACGAGACAAAAAGAAAATCGCTCACGTGATCGAAGGTCCCGCTTAGTGCTGTCACCGTTCCTCTTCGGCGTGCGATCGGTCCGTCGAGGAAGTCGGTGATCAAAGCCACTACCCAGAGGACCAGAGCAACGGTGCCGGAGATTCTGTCTCCTCTTGCCATGAAAAAGCCGAACGGCAAGACGAGAAGCAGGCGAACAGCCGTCAATGCATTCGCCATCGGTCCTCGATTTGACAGGACAGACAGGATAATCGCTCGAAATTCTCCGCGTTCCTTCGTTGCTGCCACATAAAGCCAATTTTGCCCGACTTGTACGCTTTGTCAACCGCGAGGTTTCTCAGCCACCCAACACTCTTGACAGGCGGAAACAGCCGGTTAACAGACATTTTATCGGTATCGCTTCGGCAAACGAGCGGAACAGGTTTTATGCGGATTTCGCGCCACATACTGAGGACGGGCACGAGCCGCTCATGTATCCGAGATTGCAGTCGATCGAGTGGGCGTTCACAAGAGTCTTTGCTAGGTCCAGCCTATTCATCACAAGGTTTATGATAAAGTCCCCGATCTGGTCAGCGTCGCTTTCACTGCTGTAAATTGCGTATTTGTTGGCAGAAGATTCAACGAAGTATTCTTGGCCGACGGCAACATAATCCCACCCCTGTGCCTCTTTGAACAACGCCGAGAGTTGTTTACCGATATCTGGGATTTGCGCCATAACTGCAGCCAGGCCGGCGATGAATGGCGCAGGAGGAGGGAGCAGCGGCACTAGGTCGCCGTAGTTCTCGTACCTGATCTGATT
>Ga0126373_10000564_pt1 | contig 24669 bp, 18 predicted proteins | sample PanSoiMetPlot_11_FD_92545 | JGI IMG/M metagenome (GOLD analysis project Ga0126373, IMG submission 92545) | Tropical forest soil microbial communities from Panama - MetaG Plot_11 | ecosystem: Environmental > Terrestrial > Soil > Tropical forest > Bulk soil | place: Panama | collected 2016-02-17 | reverse complement strand
GGGATGAAAAGCCAGCGCCTAGCGATCCAGGCGTATCTACGAGCGAGATGAGGGCCAAGGTCGCCCCCCGGCACATCGCCATATGCGAGTCTTTTAGCAAAGACAGTGGCGGGCAATTCGGGAAAACGATACCAGTGATCAGGACTGCGGGGGTGACGTACCTGAACCTGGGCCGGAGTGCGTGTGCACAGTCCCGTTCACCTATCGCCGGCCAAATATGCTGTGCTGCAAAACGCTCAAAGCTAGAAAACCGAACGCTACAGTGATAACCCACATCGTAGCGATAGCTTCCTTGGCTCGCCGGTGAACGCGGCAGTTTCCACGGAGGAGTCCGTCGCTTCTGATGGATAATTCTAAGTGCCTCGGGGATCTGACTCATGCGAGCGGTCGGGCTCCCTAGCGAAAGTTGATGCGGTGAGACCTAGGCGTCCCCATGCGTGGGGACGCGGCACGCGGAGTGCGTGCCCCACATGCGCAGCTACGCAGCAACAATCACTTAATCACTGCAATCTGGTTCTTTTTGAGGCGGCGGTGGAAGGTTTGAGCGCGGGCGACGTCGCGGAGGATTTGGGATTTTAGGGATTCGGGGCTGTCGAATTTGCGTTCGTCGCGCACCCAGTGGAGCAAGTCCACAGCGATGTGGGCTGGAGTCTCGCCGTCCAACGGAGCAAGTAAGTACGTCTCGATGGTGAGACCGTGACCGTTGAAAGTGGGCCGATAGCCGACGTTGGTGATGGAAGGCCATTGGCGCATGGTGTCGAGATCGTGGGTGCGCGTCACGTAGACGCCAGTCTTGGGGAGTACTTCGTCTTTGGTCTCGAGGTTCAAGGTGGGGACGGTTTGTTTCGAGCCGATCCCGGCACCGGGGACCACGGCACCTTGGAGCGCATAAGGGCGTCCGAGCATGCGCCAGGCTTGGGAAACGGCGCCGGATCCGATCGCGCGCCGGATTTCGGTGCTCGAAATCTTTCTGCCGCGGCAACTGACGGTGGGGATGATTTCAGTCTCGAAGCTGTACTTGTCGCCGAGGGCTTCGAGCAGTTGTGTGTCGCCGGCGGCCTTGAAGCCGAAGCGGAAATTCTCACCGACGAAGATGGCGCGAGACTTGAGTTTGTTAACGAGGATTTCGCGGGCGAAGTCCTCGGGCGGGAGGTGGGCGATCTGGGAGTCGAATGGGACGATCAGGATCTCATCGATGCCCATTTCTTCCATCAACCGCGCGCGCGTTTCCGGTGTTGTGAGAAGAGGCGGCGTGTTCTGAGGAGCGACGAGTTTGGTGGGATGCGGGTCGAAGGTCAGAACAGCCGATCGCCAGCCTTCCGCGCGCGCCATTTCGATCACGCGCCGCAAGATTCGCTGGTGGCCGAGGTGGAGGCCGTCGAAATTGCCGACGGTCATCGCGCAAGGGCCGAAATCGGGCGGGACCGCCGTGAGGCTCCGGTAGATCATGCGCCGCCCCCGGAGACGGTGATGTCGAGCCCGTCGTATGCCAGGCGGACGTGCGGCGGCAGCGCTTCCTCGGTTCGAACGTGCGGAAGATCATGGCAGATGTGCGTGAAGAACGCGCGCCTCGGCGAGAGTTTTTCGACGGTCTGCAGCGATCGTTCCACGGTGGAATGCGTGGGATGAGGCCGGTGACGGAGGGCGTCAAGGAAGAGAACGTCGAGACCCGTCAACTGGCTCATGGACTCGTCGGGGATGTCGCTGTGATCGGTGAGATAGGCGGCTTGTCCGAAGCGGAATCCATGGACAGTGCCCTTGCCATGGCAGAGGCGGATGGGCATGAACTCGAGGCCGAATAAATCGATGGGTGATGTGCTAAAGACGTGGGTCGCTAGGCGCGGGACCGAAGACTCGGATTTGTGATTCGAGAACACGTAGTGAAAGCAGCGGCGGATATTTTCGATGTGCTCTTCGGCGCCGTAGACAGGAATCGAGCCGCCCTGGCGGAAGTTGAGCGGGCGGATGTCGTCGAGGCCCATGATGTGGTCGGCGTGGGAGTGGGTGAACAGGATGGCGTCGACGCGTTCGATCTGCGCGCGCAGGGCCTGTTGGCGGAAGTCGGGCGTGGTGTCGATGAGCACGCCGTGGTCGCCGTAGCGGACGTAGATGGAGGGACGGAGGCGGCGGTCGCGCGGATCGTCGGAAGTACAGACGGCGCAATGGCAGCCGATGGTAGGGACGCCAACGCTGGTGCCGGAGCCCAGCACCGTGATGCGAACGGAATCGAACGGCATTTTAGGCGCTGCCCTGCCCTTCCGAGGTTTTTTCGGCCTTTTCGTCGGCTTCCATGAGGTCGCTGGTGCGGCCAGTTTTCGGGGACTCGGCGGGTGGAGGCGCAGGTTTTTCCGGGTGCTGCTGCATCGCCTGGACGTAGCGGAAGCGCAGCTCGGTCAGGGTATTTTCGATGAGGCGCTGCTCTTCCACCGTGGTGTTACCGCGGGTCTTGTCCCGGAGCATGCCGAGCAGATCGATGGAATGGCGCGCGATCCGGAAGTCGGGTTCGGGGCGGTCCTTTTCGCCGGCAAAAAGAAGACCAAGGTGCATTTCGGCCTGGGTGCGGAGCGAGAGCACTAAGAATTCGAGGGTAGCGGGAGGAAGCGGGTAATCCTGATCGCTCATCTTGTTCTTATTTTAATGGGCGGCGAGATTCCGAGGAAGGAGACGATTCGACTTGCGCCACAAGTTGACTCAGAAAGGCCCCCGAGACGACTTTCGTTAACCATTGCCTGAGCGTTAAACTGGGAACGAAAGCAGGAGACCCATAGTGGACGCTTTGGCGGAGAAACTTGACGCTCGATTGGGCGAGTCGAAACCGGAGACGGCGGCAGAGCCAGGGAGCGCATCGCCGAGGTGATAGAGCTCGCCGATCACGGCGTCCTTGATATCGCGCGGTCGCGCTCGGCCGAACAGTACGTCCTCGACCTGCTTGATGAACCCCCAACCTGGTGAGATCTGGCTGGTGGACCTCGGACTCGCTGCTAAGACGCGTCCCGTCGTTATCGTCTCCTGAAGACCCTGAGCGAATTGAGGTGAGTGGATTCGGGACTCACGCTCTGGCTTTGAAACAGTATGCCGACGGGCAGTGGCATGCCGGCATTTACCTGCCGCCTGGGCTTCAGCCAGGCTGGCATGACGTACGGATACGGACCAGAAGCTCGGGGTTCAGCAAACGGTGCCGAATTGCGGTCGATATTCCGGGGGTAACCAGCGGAGTTGAGATCCGGGCGGCCTGCGATGGAAGAACCTGGAAATCGGGCGACGTAGTTATCGACCCGAATGAGGCTTGGGGATACCTGGCGCTGATGGTATCGGACTTGGCCGAGAATAGCGATCGCAACAACGTGCGCCTGTATACCGGGAGCCGACGCCTTCCGGTGGTTTCGTTTCCCAGCCTGACTCCGGCGGGGTCAGTCAGGTGAATGTCTGTGTTCCGACAGAACTAATGGAAACCGAGCTGGTCGTTGAACTACAGCACGCCGGGCTAAGATCGACTTCCGCGTCGATTCAAGTCAAAGCGGGTTTAGGCTAGAGCTTTTCCGTACAGCGCGAGCAGGCGGCTCCAGGCCTTCTCGGCTTGGGCTTCGTTGTAGACCTGTGTATCGGGCGGGCACCAGCCGTGCATAGCACCGGCGTAGACTTCGATTTCGGCGGGCAGGTTGGCCTTTTCGAAGGTCTCTTTCATGGCGGTCTTGTCGTCCGGTGAGCGAGTGTCGTCGTTGGTGGCGATGCAGATGAGGAACTGCGCCTTGCTCTTGGCGGCCTCGAGATGCGGGCTGTTGGGCTGCTTGGTCACGAGCGCGGCGCCGTGGAACGACGCGACGGCTCCGACTCGATCGGGGTTGGAAAATGCGGTACGAAACGCCATGGGCCCACCCATGCAGTAGCCCTGCGTGCCGATCTTCTTGTTCTTGGCGACCGACGGCTGCTTATCGAGCCAAGCGACGAACGCTTTCGCATCGGTTACGTGCGTCTGCTCGGTCAAAGCCTGCATGAGCGGCATGACTTCCTGGATCGGGGTCTGGCCGGCCTGTGACGCGGTGGGGGCTTTCTTGACACGATAGAACGGATTCACCACGCGAACCGGGTAGCCGGATTCCGCGAGCCGCTTACCGATTTGGCGGAAGGCGGGCCGCAGTCCGAAGATATCGGGCCAAACGAGAACGCCCGGGGCTGTGCCGCTGGCCGGGTGGACGAAGTAGCAATCGGCGGTTCCGTCCGGCGTGGTGACGTTCACGTCAGTTTCAGTTACTGCAACCGCGTTTGCGACCTTGGGAAGCAGCATGGCCACGCCCGCTCCCAACATCACGCCGAATTGCTTTCGTGTCACGAGACCACGGGCCTCGAACTCCTTCAGATCCTGCTCAAAATGATCCTGATCGCACATAGTCTGCTCCTTGTCAATATTGGTTGCGCTGCCTAACGCACTTGTACTGGATAGTGTAATCCACTTGGTCGTCCGAGAGCGAACCGGAGCCCGCAGCCGGTGCCTTGAGACTTTTCGCGCGAAGGCCCGACGCAGTTTGGGCGTGAAATCACGCACGTCGCGCACGTAAGCCTAAACACCGCGAACTGGTGAAGCGATTGCCGCCAGATCAGGGGGGCACACTATGCAGAACAAGAAGATTGTGGTCGTGGCGGCGGGATCGCAGGCCTGTGCGCCGGGTCTACCCAAGAAAGTCCGGGTACGAGGTAAGAAGTTCTCGAGATGGGCTATGGACTCGCTACGAGCCGGAAGAGAGGAGAGTATACGTTTGAGGTATGCCTTCACTGGCTGCTCGGCTCGTGTCCCAGCAGTCCGATGTATGCCCACTGGCAAGAGGTATTCGACATCGGCAGCTGAAAGTTCGTTAATCACGAAGAGTTCCAACGCGTGGGGAACGAACGCGGCGAATGTTGGAGGATCTACGCCGATGTCGACGGCATGGGGAGCGAACTGCTGAAGCGCACGCCGCAGGACGCTACGGAAATACGGCATTTCGCGGGTGCGATCCGGAGGCTCGCAAAGCTTCGGATGCCGGACCCCGAGGAGCCGGTGCTGACTTTGCTGCGCAGTGTTCCTGCTCTTCCGCTACTGAGGCAATTATCCCGGATAAGCGGTCACGACTACGGCAAGCGCTTCAGGCATCCTCTCTTGAAAGCTTCTTCGGCGAAGGACAAATGGCCGAGCTGTCCGCGATTGCGCTAGTCTTTTCGCTGGCATGGACGAGCGGCCGCAACGCTGGTTATGCAATCGGCGGTTCACAGACGATTATTCGGCTCATTACCGAAAAACTCGCGCGCCTGGGAGGCCGGCTGCTATTGGGCGCCAAGGTGGACAAAGTCCTAACGGAGAACGATGCGGCAGTTGGTGTTCAACTCGCCGGCAGGCAGACCATTGCAGTCATTGGGTGATCTCCGCCGCGGACAGTCACGCCACTATCTACGAACTGTTGGGCGGCAAGTACAAAGAAAAAGTCATCGACAATTTCGAATATTGGTTGAACCCGCAACAACGCGATCATGCGCAATACCAAGCCGAAAAGCAACGTGTCGCCGAACAAGATTCGACAAGGAGTCGAAGTGACCGATGTGTCGACGCCGGCCACCGTGATCCGCTACACGTGCCAACTGGCAGGGCAGCATGGAAGGCTGGCTGCTCACGGCCGCCAACGGTTTCGGTCCCTTGCGAAGAACTCTTGCCGGCTTGCGGCGCTTCATGATGGTCGGGCGATGGTGACGCCTGGCGGCGGGCTTCCGTCGGGCCTGATGATCGCGCGATCCCCGATCCATGCGCTGTGCAGAGAAGATCAGGTCCGGTTTTATCCGGATTCGACGGCGAGCGGCACGGAAAAGCTGCGTGATTAGTGGCCGCGCTTAAATCGCGCCGTTTTGTGGGGTGAGCTTAGATGCGCTCGTAGGCGGAAGCTTGCTCCCGGACTATGAGCCTGTCGACGGTCAGTTCGCCGATGGAGAGCTCATCGACGCGGGCTCTTCGAACGGCGAGGCGGCGACGGCGCCAATCGCGAGCGCGCCGATCGCAGTAGCGCCGATTGCCAGTCCGACCAGAGCAACTCCGAGATCGCGCAAGCTTTGTGATTTTCCGAGGCTCCGCATGGTGCGATTCTAGCATCCGCCCCCCAGGCCGGGACACGCCGGTTAACATCGAGCTTTTTTGTTGGAACACGGAACGCCATCGGAACGTACTCCAGCTATTGGAATAGCATATAATGGTGTTCAATATATGCAAGAACAACCGTCCGATCGGGAATGGAAGAAAGGAAGCGCTGAGCTTTTGGTCTTGTCGCTCCTCGAGACCCGTGCTAAGCATGGGTATGAGATCTCCAAGCTGATTCAGATGCGATCCGGCGGCGCTCTGAGTTTCCATGTAACTACGCTGTACCCGCTGCTCTATCGCCTCGAGGAACGCGGTCTGGTAACAGGCCGCTGGGTGGAGAAGGCGAATCAGCGGCGGCGGCGCTATTACAGCATCACTCCGCAGGGACGCAAAGTCCTTAGGTCGCAGCGGGAAAGCTGGAGGGAGTTCGTAGCAGCGATCGGAAGAGTGATCGGAGGCGAACATGCCTGACTGGAAGGAGATTATTCGCAGCCGAGTGGCTTCACTAAGCCTTTCCGGCCCGGCCGAGTCTGAGCTGATTGAAGAGCTCGCCGAACACCTAGGCGATCGTTACCAGGAACTGTGCAGCGGTGGACTGGCGGAGGAAGAGGCGTATCGGCAAGTTATTTCGGAGTTGAGCGACTTAGCGCCTCTCAAAGCTACGATTGCTGAAGGTCGCCGCGGCCACGCCCCCGATGCAGAGCCGTCCGCGGCCGGCCCAAGCTCCAATCTCGCGGAGGATTTCGCGAAAGATCTTCGATACGCGTTGCGGACGCTTAGGAAAAATCCGGCGTTTGCCTTGTTCGTCTTGGTGACTTTGGGATTGGGCATCGGCGCCAACACGACAGTGTTCACGTTGGTCAACACATTGCTTCTCAACCCGCTGCCAATTCGCGATTCCGTGAAGCTAGTGGCGATCGCGGGATCAGAAACAAAGACCACTTCGAAATCCAAGGCCTTACTGCCCCTTTCATACGCCGATCTCAAGGACTATCGGGCAGAAAACCAGGTGTTCTCGTCGCTAGCGGGCTACATATCTCCGCGTGTCGTGACCTTGCATGCCGGCCAAACCTCCGAGCGCCTGTTCAGTGAACTCGTGACAGCCGACTACTTCTTGACGCTCGGGCTGGCTCCCGCAATTGGGCGCCTCTTCGATCCAGAGGACGACAACGATCCTGGCTCACACCCAGTAGCGGTGATGAATTACGCGACCTGGCAGGGTCGATTCGGCGGAAGCACCGACATCGTCGGCAAAAGACTTCGGATCAACAATCTCGAGTTCACGGTGGTCGGCGTGGCGCCGCCTCGATTTATTGGGCTCAACGCGCTGTTCGGACCGGACTTGTGGATTCCCTGCTCCATGGCGGAACTGCTGCTGCCCACTGAAATGCGGCATGTACTGACCGACCGCAGCAAGACCGAGTTCCTTGCGGTGGGCCGCTTGAAGGACGGTACGAGCCGTGCTCCGGTGCAAGCCGACATTCAAACGATCGCGAGTGCATTGGCACACGCGTATCCGGACATCGACGGAGAGCGAACCGCCGCGGTGCGGCCTCTTTCGGATGTCTTGTTCAACGATGCGGGTACCGGCTGGTCCCCCGTCTTCCTTGGCGGAGCAGTGCTTCTGGTGGTGGTTGGAATTGTGCTGCTCATTGCGTGCTCGAACGTCGCAAATTTGATGCTCGCGCGCGCAACGGCGCGGCGCCACGAAATCGCGGTGCGATTAGCGATCGGCGCCAATCGCGCCAGATTGATTCGCCAGCTATTGACGGAGAACATGCTTCTTGCGCTGCTGAGCGGCGTCTTTGGCCTTGTGATCGGATCGGTTGGCGTCCAAAGCGTGTGGTCGGCGCTGCCGTCGGCCGCGAATTTCGCCACGCCAAGAACTGACCTGACCGTTCTGACGTTCACGTTGACCGTCTCACTGTTGACTGGGATGGCTTTCGGCATCGCGCCTGCACTGAGGGCCTCCTCTGTGGAATTGACTGCGACGTTGAAGCAGGAATCGGGACGCTCTGGCCGAAGCCGTAGCACAACGCGAATCGCTAATACGCTGCTTGTGGCTCAAGTGGCATTCTCTTTTGCGCTGCTGGTGCTCGCGGGACTGTTTGTCCGGAGCATTCAGCGAGCTTATGAGATGGACCCGGGGTTCCAGCCCGACCGTCTCGTGATCCTGCTGACGAATCCCGGACAAGCTGGCTACGACAAGGCAAGGACTAAGGCTTTTTATCGTAACGCCGGTGAGCGAGTGGCTCGGCTGCCCGGGATCGAGTCGGTGTCATGGGCATCCAATCTTCCTCTGTGGGCGCGCGTCGTGAACGGCGTGCAAGTAGAAGGACGACTCCAACGCTCTAAAACGGATACGGTCACATCTGTTTTAAACACAGTAGATGTCGACTACTTCGAGACGGCCGGCATCGCCATCGAAAAAGGACGGGCGTTCACCGACGCCGATAGAGAGGACTCCAAACCCGTAGCCGTCGTCAATCAAAAATTGGCCAATGACTACTGGCCCGAGGGACCTCTTGGCAAGCGGATTCAAATCCCTGGTGAGGCAATTCCGCGCGAGGTGATCGCAGTTGCGCGAACAGCAAACTACTCAACGCTTGCGGAGCCTCCGCAGCCTTGTATCTATGTGCCCGTGAGCCAGAATTATTCGGACGCGATGGTCCTATACGTGCGTACCAAGGGCGATCCGCGTCAACTGCTCATTCCTATTCAGCGGGAAGTGCAAGCGGCCGGCCCGGGCATCATTGCGAGTGACACCAGAACGGGCCGCACGGTGATTGACAATGGCTTGTTCCAGGCCAAGGTCGGAGTCGCACTACTGAGCCTCTTCGGACTGCTGGCGTTGGCGTTGGCAAGCGTGGGTCTATACGGACTGATGGCCTACTCAGTGAGCCAACGTGTAAGGGAGATAGGAGTCCGAATGGCCCTGGGGGCTCCACAGCAACTGGTGATCCGGATGGTCTTGAAACAAGCAATGACTTTGGTACTGGCCGGCATTCTGATTGGCTTTCTTGGAAGCTTGGCCGCCGCTCGTCTATTGACTAGGATCCTGTATGGCGTGGGTGCGAATGACCCACTCAGTCTGGCAGCGTCAGGATGTTTGCTGCTGGTTGTTTCGCTGGCCGCATGCTACCTGCCCGCGAGGAGAGCGAGCCGGGTGGATCCCTTGACAGCGTTACGCGAGAGCTAGATCGCCGAGGTCCTACTCCGGCACTTGATACACCGCCAGCCCCGTGTTGTCGATCAGCGCGTAAATGAAGTTGGGCGCGACTACGAACACGTTGTGCAAAATATTCGCGATGTTCAGGGTCGAGATTAGAGGATTTTGCGTGTTGCGGGCATCGACCAACAAAAATCCACTTTGCGTACCGTTCCGCTGACCGGCGAAGGCGAACTGGTTGGTTCCGATGGCGGCGCCTCCGCCGCCGCTGAGATCCGGGCGCATGCTGCTGACGACTGTAGTCAACAAGACCGGGTTCCTGGGATCGGTGATGTCGAAGGTAGTGACGCTGCTCGGGCCAACCAGAGCCCCTTGCGTAAAGTCGATCGGGTTTCGCCAACCTTCGACGTCGTTGAGGGTCACGGCGAGGTTGCCTTGCACGCGCACGGTCAAAGACTGCCGTGTGCCTGGAATCATGATCTGGTTGACGACGTTCGGGCTCGTCGGCGTTGAGATGTCAAGGACAAACAGTACGCCGGACCCGGAGCCGGTTGCACTCCCAGTGGATGTCGTGCTGACGGCGTAAACGGTAGTGTCGTTCACGGTGATAACGTCGAAGAATCCGCTCGGGCCGGTACCCGAGATGTTGCCCGACAAAGCGGCTTTGACGGCCGGGTTGGAGGGATTCGTCATATCCACGGCGCTCAAATCGCCGCCTTGATTCAAGAACGTGCTGCCGCTAAAGCTGATGGAGTTGTATGTTGCGAATGCGGTGTTGGTGTGGTGCGCGACGCCGGAGACGAAGGTTTTGTTCAATCCCGTTTGCTGGAGCAACTGCGGTTGCGAGGGATTCGCCAGACTGAACGCGGTGACCGACGGGCCAGTCCCAGCCACAAGCGTGCTGCCGGTATCGGCAAAAGCAATCAAATTCCCGGATTCGATATAGCAAAACAAGTTGGCAACGTTGTTGAAGGCATTGCTGGCGACAGTATTGATCAATTTGGGACTTCCGGGGTTGGTGATATCGAGGACAGCGATGTTCTGGCTACCGCATACGTAGCCATAGTTCCCATACACCGCGAGGCTCTTGCCGAGCGATGGGAGAGTGAGCGTGGTGACGGGCGTGAGGGTTGCCGTGGATGTTGACGCGGTGATCGCGATATTGAGTTGCGCTGTCGTGGTGATGCCTCCGGAACTCACCTGGATCGGCACGGCGGAGCCGGAAGGCACTCCCGCCGGAAGCTCGACATTGATCTGGTTCACGGCCGGAAATTGCGGCGACAGACCGGAGAATACAACTCGCGCCGGAATGCCGCCGATCAGGATCGAAGGCAGAGTGCTGGTGTTACGCAATTTGTCGCTCGAAGAGGCGCCGCTCGCGATCGAGCTGTCGGTGGGACCGAGGCCGGTTGCGAGAAGCACAATCGTGTTGCCGGGAGTGGAAGGGTGCGCCGGGTAGCCTGGCACAGAACCAGAAGGCGCGGTGAGTGAGCCGTCGGGATTGCTTACGTTCGCCAGGCCGAGGCCGTTTCCAGCGATGCTAAACAAGCCCGGGGCGATGGAAACGACCTGGAAATTTTGTGGCGAGGACTTCTGCGTACTCGTTTGCACGACGACGGCGACAGTTCCGCTGGTCTGGCCCGTGGGCAACGCTTCGAAAGGAACCTGTGCGTTAATCTGCCCGTCGGTGACGGCGTAGAGGGGAGCGAGGACGCCGTTCATGGTCACGGACGTGCCGCCAAGCGAAGTAGGCCAAGGAACCGTGCTCGTGACGCCGCCTTTTCCAAACCCGGAGCCGAAGATCGCGACGAACGATCCGAGAGTAACTGGTTGGCCTTTAACGTAACTAGCCGCGTTAAGGATGCCTCCGGCGGCTACTACGGGTTGAGCGTGCAGCCCTCCCGCAAACATGATGAGAACGACTAGAAAACGACAGGATGACGGCAAGATGCGCGACACGACCAGCTCCTTTGTAATTGAAGACTGAAGTAACTTAGAACCTCGATTTATTCTAAGTCAGAACGCCCCACGCTCCTCAAGCGGCGGTCGTGCGATAAAGTCGCTGCCGCGATGACTTAGGTCATCGTTCCCAAAACGGCGGTGGGGCGATTCCCAAGGCACGCAAATAGACATAGGCCTGTCCGCGATGGTGAATCTCGTTGTCGATCCCGTAGAGGATGGTGCTGATGCCGGAGTTTTCCCATTCGCCGAAGGCTTTGTCCACCTCAGCGAAGCGATGCATCGGAATCGACGGCCAGATAGAGTTCAGCTTCTCGGTAGCCTCGTCCCAGAGCCTAAGTAAGTCGGCTTTGGTACGCGCAGAATCCAAATCGCCGCCAAACGAAGACCATTTGCCCGTGGCGACGCCCTGGGCGATGGGCTCGGTCATTTTTAGAAACTCTTTCACCATTTCGGAAAAGGGCCGCATGGAGCCGACGGAGAAAGTGAATAGCTTGTCTTCTGGAAATGCCTCGATCACACGGCGAGTGAGGCGCCGATGGCCCTGCCAGTGATCGAGCAGCGCTTTAGGGCTGAGGACGGTTTCGGTGGTTGTTGTCATGAGTCCAGTCTAAAGTTCATTCCCGACAGTTCCTGTCGTGAATTCGTGACACCATAAAATTCATGTATGACCCGATCATGCGAGTGCTCACCGTGCTCGAGATCCTGCAAGCTCGGGAACAGGTGAGTGGGGCGGAACTGGCGAAGCGGCTGGAGGTGAACCCGCGCACGGTTCAGCGCTACATCGCGCGATTGCAGGATCTTTGCATTCCGGTGCAATCGACGCGCGGCGTCGGCGGAGCGTATCGGCTTAAGCCGGGCTTTCGACTTCCACCAATGATGTTAACTGATGAGGAGGCGCTTGCGTTGACGCTGGGACTCCGGGCGCTACGTCATTTGGGATTGGCGGCGTTCGCTCCTGCCACTGAAGGCGCAGCGGCCAAACTCGGGCGCGTGCTTCCGGATTCACTGCACGAGAGTGCGAAGGCGGTAGATGACGTAATCGCCGTTGAGCCCGGACCTTGGGTGGTTTCCACTTCGGCGCAATGGCTGATTCGGGTTTGTACTGCCATCCGGACGCGTCATCGTGTGGCGTTCCACTACGAATCGCACGATCGAACCCCTTCGCAGCGCGACGTGGACCCTTATGGAATTGTCCACACGGACGGGCGCTGGTACGTGGTGGGCCGCTGCCGGATGCGAAAAGAACTCCGAACGTTCCGGCTCGACCGAGTGTCCGAGTTGGAAATAGGTGATGGCGTGTTCGAGCGGCCCGTTGATTTCGACGCCAAGTCGTACCTCAGTCGCTCGATGCCATTTGTCGAGACAGGTTTCTCGATCGAAGTGTGGATTGACCTGCCTATCGGCAAGGCGCAGTCGCATTTCGCGTTCCACCGGGCAATGATGGTCGAAGAAAACGGCGGTACGACGGTACGATGTGCCCGTGCGAAAGTGGAGCCGTTCGCGGCTATGCTGCTGACGCTCGACTGTTCGGTCGTGGTGAGGGGACCGACGGAGCTAATTGACGTTTTTGATCGCCATGCAATGCGGGCGGCGAAAATTGCGGCCAGCAGCAGAAGTACCCGCTCAGGACCGGGCCTCTGACCAAAGCGGTTCCTGGCGCACTCGCTTCCGCCAAGGCCGGAGGAATCGCTTCGTAAGTGCGTCGCCCGCAGCGAGGGCCATCAGGAACATGCCGCCGTGCTCGCAAAACCAGAGCGGGCCGACGAGCATAGTGCCGCCCCAGCATCCGCAGATGATTTGCATGCCGCGCATGGCAGACGAGACGCCGAGTCCAAGAAACGCCATGAGTATGGCGCCGGCGGAGAGCACGACCCAGCGCAGCGGAAATAACAGGAGGATCGCGATCGCGATTTCACCCCAGGGAATGATCACGGCGAGTGAACCACGCGCCCGCTGTAAACAGTAGACCGCAGGCGACCAGCGCCACCACTGACCACGCAACCCAGATTTCTAATACGCTTCGCCACATAGTCGGAAATTCACCGGATTCGCGCAGCGGCGCGCCGGCGCTGAACTCCTTCCCGACGCGGGCAGAGTGCAATTCACCGTCCGGGGGCTAGGTCCGACGAATCTTAGAGTTGCGGTAATGCGTTAACGCGGCTGGTTCAAATCACGCTCGCCTGAGTGTGGCCGCTACCGAGCGCGAGCAGGTTCAATGCTTAGCTGACGCGACGTCGTTCACTGCGTTCCAGACGAATTCGACAAAGGGGTAGATTGAACTCTCAGCCAGGCGCTCGACATCGCTGTGCGCGCCATAGTTTGCCCCATCGTCGCGCTTCGTTGCAGGTCCGATGCCGTACGACTGCTGGCCCTTGGCACGAAGCTGCGCCTTGTCGCTCGCACCGGTCGACATCGATGGAAGAACAGTGACGCCGGGATACATCTGCTTGCTGACTCGTTCGAGCGCGCGATACATTTCTGTGTCCAGGCGGGTGGCCGGCGAAAACGGCCGAGTGGCGGGAAGCGGGACGATTTTCACCTGCGGGTCGTCGATGACCTTGGCCATTTCTGCGTAGAATTTCGCGATGTCCTCATCGGGGAGCGCGCGAATGTCGAGCGTAGCTTCAGCCTCCGATGGGATCACGTTGGCGCCGACACCCGCTTTGAGCATGGTGGGGACTACCGAAGTCCGCAGCATCGAGTAAGCCCCCGGGTCGTGCTCCTGAAGGTAGCGCTGCGCCGCCGGCGCCGATTGCGGATTCAGGAGCGCATTGTAGCGGGCAGCGTTTTCGGGCGTGCTTATGGTGGCGAGCTTTTCAAAATATGTGCGTGTGGTATCGTTCAGCCGCATCGGTGTTTGCCAGCGGCCTACTTTTTCAACCGCAGCGGAAAGATGAATCAGCGCATTGTCCATGCGCGGCACCGATCCATGGCCCGATGTGCCGTTGGCCACTAGGCGAACTCGCGCTGGGACCTTTTCAGCAGTCCCGATATTCATCCGGACCACCTTGGCGCCTTCGATCGTCCCGCCACCGCCTTCGGTCAATGAATACTCGGCGTCGATCTCATCGTAGTGCTTGGCGACCATAAAGTTGATGCCGACGCCTGCCGTGTCCGCTTCTTCGCCGGACTCGGCGAGAAAGATGACGTCGCGATCGAGTGCGACGTGATTGCGTTTCAACAGCAGCATCACCATCAGGTTCGCGGCCAGGACCGGTTTGTCGTCGAGCGACCCGCGCCCCCAGACGTAGCCGTCTTTGATCGTCGCGCTAAACGGGTCCACCGGCCACTTTTCCATCTGGACGCCAACTACGTCGGTGTGGGCTAGGATCAGAAGCGGGCGCTTCGATCCGTTGCCTTTGAGACGTGCGACGAGGTTTGCACGGGCGGGATCGAGCGCGAAGGTCTTGGTGGGAATACCATCCGCTTCGAGCACGCCCTTCAAATATTCGACGGCCTTGGTTTCGTTGCCCGCACGCGTATCGATCTGTACCAGATCCCGGTAGTGCTTGAGTATCTCGGTCTTCTGGCTGGTCCAATCGATGTTGGATTGGGCTGCGACCGGCAAAGCCCAAAGCAATAGTGTCCACGCGCGTTTCATAGTCCGCTATTATACGGCGTCGGCCCGCACGACCCGATGCACGCCGCGGAAAGCGGCGCGCCCGGCGCCGAGCTTTCAGCGCCGCGGAGCTGCCCTGTATACCGAGTCTTTCGCCAAATTCTTGTCTTCGATGAACTGCCGGATGTCCTCTGCGACTTCCCTGTACTTCTCGATCATGACCCAATGGTCGTCGTCCGGATAGAGTTTGACGCTCAGGTTGGGCACCCACTTATCAAGGCCGCTGAGGTTGCCGGTTAACAGGGCGGTGTCCTTCATCCCCCAGACGACCAGAGTCGGGAGCCGGATGATGGTGTCCTTCACTCCGGAGGATTCGGTGAGTTCCTTCGCCGACCACGATTGCGGAACGGTGGATGCAGGATGCCGGTCATTGAACGGAGCGTTGCGATGGTTGACACGGTAGTAATTCAGGCCGGCAGTGGTGGAACCGGGCTGCGACCACGCGTCGATCCAGCGCTGGCGGTCTTCCTCCGTGTAGTGGCCGCTCTGCACGGCAGCTTCTACAAAACCCGTGTGCGCGCGGCGAGTAGCGCTTTCTTTTGTGTTGGTCTCGTCGGGAGCGCGCTCGCCAGACGCGAGATTGCCGATGAAACCGAATATATAGTCGCTCGCATAGCGCTGGGCAGGATTCTGGCGCAGCTCGCGCTCGAGCGCGAAAGTATGGCCGGCATTGATGATGATCAGCTTGTCGAGCATCTCCGGGTGCGCCATGGCGAAGACCCATGCGACGCTTCCTCCCCAGTCGTGCCCGACCAGCACGAACTTTCGGCCGCCGCCGATCTTTTTCGCAAACTGGCGGACATCTTCTACCAAGTGCTTCATCAAGTACGGCTCGAGGCCCTCGGGCTTGGATGACAAATTGTATCCGCGCATATCGAGACCGACGGCCAAGTGATCGCGACCGATCTCGAGCATTTGGTCTTTCCACTGGTACCAAAAGGACGGATAGCCGTGGAGGAATAGCACGAGCGGTCCCTGGCCGACGCTGGCATAGTGCAGGCGGACGCCGTTGACTTCAACGTAGTCTTCGTGGAACGGCGAGCCCGAGCCTTGCGCGTAGGACGGATTCGGCAGAGCTGCCAGCAGCAGGGCCGCGATCATGGCAGTAAGTGGCTTCGGTTTTGTCACCATTACTCCTCCGATTGATGTTCGGGCGATTCATGCTCGTCCTTGAGTTCGCCGGTCTCATCATCCCGACCGCGCCATTTCACCGATCCCCAGTCCGCGCCCGCAGACTCAGCGGCGGCGACCATGGCACTGGGCAGATCCCTAGCATCGCCATTGGCGAGCTGCTCTCCTGTCTCGGAGTTTTTCACCGTCCACCAATAGCGGTCGTTGGTCTCCCAAGTCCTGAGCTCGAAGTTACGGAAACAGGCATGGTAGGAAACAGTCTGGTCGGGCTCCATGGGTGCAGTTGAATATATTGTTGAACATTTCACACCTCTGATCGGCGCGCGGTAAACACCCCGTCGCGGCACGAGTAGCCAGTAGAGCGAACCACCCGAGAGAGGAGTTCCATGGAACCGGTGCCGCTATTGTTGCACGAACCTAACGGTCACGCCGGGCGACCCTGGCACCCCGGAGAAGCCTGGGCCCGAGGCTCCAACGGTCGCGGTGCTGATGTTGACTTTCCCACCGCTCGGCGGAGGATTGACGACGATGGTGCCCGCTGCGAACAAGGAGGACGGATCGAACGTAACCGCAGCGCCGGCGCTTCCCGCAGTCGTGGGATGGTTTAGAGTCACAGTGTTGCTGGTGGAGTTGAAGATTGCGATCGCAACGATAATGGTATTTGCAGCGAACAAATTGGCGCCGGTCGCAATATCGATCGCCGTGGCCCGCCCTCCCACGGCAACGCTGGCCGTGTTCGGCACGTTGATCGTGGTACTTCCTGCGCTGACGATCAGGTTCTCGACGGTGGATGGCCTTCCGACAACAAGGTCCCCAACCGCGATGTTCGATATGTCATCCACGGTGATCTGGTTGGCGGCCGCGACGAAGGTTGCGGTTCGGTCGACAGTCTGGGGCTCGGTAAACCGGACTGTTACGCCCGCGGCGAGCGTAGTTCCGGTGACCGCCTGATTGAGATTGACAAGGCCGGCGGAATTGGGAGCAGGATTAACGACGACCGTGTTTAGGGGTATAAGGGGCGTCGAATCGAATGTGAGGGTTGCGTTTCCACTGGTGCCGACGATGGCGTTGTTCAAAGTCACGGTGTAGGTGTTCGCGTCGAGAGACATGACCGCCACGACGGTCGTCCCTGCCGCGATCAGGTTGGCACCGGTGTTGGCGTCCTGACCCTTCACGCTCTCGCCCACCGCAACCATGGTGTTTTTTGGAACGTTCACACTAGTGCTCGCGGCCGTCACAATCAGACCAGACACACTGGAGGGGCGGCCAGTGACAATGTCGCCGACCGAGACATTGGCGATATCATCCACCGTCATGTGCACGGTAGCCGCCGTGAACATCGCGGTTCGATCTTGGGTCAAAAGGCCGCCGAAGTAGCCGTTGGTATCGATGACGACATCGGTGACGCCCAAGACATACACGTCGATGGCTCCTCCCGTTCCCGAGGGAACCAAGGCCGCGTTAGCGATGACCAGGCCTTTTAGCGCGTTCAGAGTGGACACTAGGGGCTGGACTTGTCCGGTCGGCCAAGCGGTCAAGTAGCCTAGAGGGCCTTGCGGCACAACCGCAATGTTGAGCGAGTAAGCGGCGGCGGTTGCCGGCAGATCGCAGGCGCTCGAAGCGAGAGGAAAAGTGCGAGATGTATTCGCATTCATTGTTGGGCCGCCGAGAGGGCTACTGGCGTTTCGTGTATCGACGACGCGGCAGGGCGTGACTGTGTGGAAGTTCAAGCCGCCCGTGCCGGGCGCGGCGAAGTATCCGTTGATATCGACGACCAGGTCTGTCGTATCGGTAGCGAAGAAATTGACAGCGCCGCCTGCCCCGGCCGGGACGATAGCGGCGTTGGCGAGAATGGTCCCATCCAGCGAGTTCAGAGTCGCGACTACCGGCTGGGGCTTCCCGCTCGGCCAGACGGTCAAGTAGCCGAGTGGACCGTGTGGAACGACCGCGATGTTAAGCGAATAGGCTGCCGCGGCGGTTGGAACCCCGCAGGCGCTGGACGGAATGGTGAACGATCGGCTCTCGCCGCCGGTTATGGCCGGTCCGCCGAACGGGCCGTTCGGATTACGCGTGTCAAGAACGCGGCAGGGCGGTAGTGGATAAAACTGCAATGTTCCCGTTCCCTGTGGAGCGAAGTAGCCGTTGATGTCAATGACAAGATCCGTGTCGTCGGTGACGAAAACGCTGATGGAGCCGTTTGCGTCTGCCGGAACGATGGCTGCGTTCGCCAGGATCGAGCCATCGGGCGAGTTGAGAGTAGAGATTAGAGGCTGTAATTGTCCGGTTGGCCAAGCTGTCAAATAGCCGAGCCGTCCCGCTCTCGGAATTACAGCGATATTGACGGCGTATGCGGCGGCGGGAGGAACGTTGCACGAGCTGGCCGGGATCGGCACATTGCGCGTGGCGCGGGCGGAAAGGTACGGTCCGCCGAAAAGTCCCCCCAAACCGCGCGTGTCCATGATGCGGCACGGAGTAACTGGGACAAACTGCAGAGACGTCGAAGCCGCCGACACAGTAACTGTGAGGGCATCCATCGCTAGGAAAGCGACGATCGCGAACCGCGGAAAGGAGCTGCTAAATCCGAACCTCCGATAACTCGGCACGTGATTACCTCCCGGACAAGCTCTTAGTTTATATGCCTGTTGTCCGGCAAACTCAAGACTGCCTAAATGGGTATTACTGGAACCGAGAGTTTGTCCTAACGGATTGACTTCCGGATTGCGCGGCGTTGAGACCGGGAGACCCGGCGCGCAGTAATCACCGCTTCGCCGCACCAGTTGCGCAGCGCGGGCGCGATCCAGAGCAAACCATCGTCCATGCGCTCCAGGGCTTTCATGCAGGCTCGCACCGGAGCGCTTTCAAAACGGCCGCGGAACAGGCGCTTGCCCATTGCAAGCAGATTGCGGCTCTCAACGTCGATCGGGTCAAAAAAAGGCTCCAGCAGGCGCAGGTGGGCGCGGGAAAAGATGATGCCTTCTCCCTGCTCTTCGGCTTCTCCGGCGGCCGCGGCCTTGAGCTTTCGCGCGAAGTTGAGGAGTGGATTGCCTCCCCAGGTTTCACAAAGCACGAGCCGGGCGCCCGGTTTCATGATGCGCGCCAGCTCTTGGAGTGCGCCGGGATACTTCATCGTGTGATGCAAGGCCGCGCAGGCGAATACCAGATCGAATTCGCGCGAGGCCAACATCGGAAGATGGCTGGCATCGGCGGCGATACCTCGAACAGCAGTGCCCGATGCGCGAGCGCGCCTCAACCCCAGTTCGATGGCCGCGGGTGAGAGATCGAGCAGCGTGACGCGCGCGCCCTCAGTCGCCATCCAGATGCCGAAATCCGCCGGACCGCAACCGTAGTCGAGCACCTGCAGTCCTGCCAGCGGCTCGGCTTCGAGGGCTCGGATCGACGCGCGGTAAAGCCAGCGGCGCTCGTAGAAAGGTTTCGCTGGATTGTCGAGATTGCTTTCAAGGACTCGGCGGTCCAAACGTAACATGTGATCCGGCAGGCTTAAGAACTGCGCATATTGATCGTCGTAAAACCGGCGTTCCCGTTCGGCAGTGATCACAACAGTTGTTATTATGCGCCGACCCAACTCATTGCATTCGTCGCCACAGCCGATAGGTCTACTAGAGTTGGCTGCCGATCCCCACTAACGGTTACACGATCGAAACGCTCGAAGATCTCCACAGGTTTTCACTCTTATAAGTTAACTTTCTTCATCTTTACGTCATGAACGCGCGCTATACTCGTCCGCCGGGGGTAAGGTTTCATGAGCTGCGAGAAACTAACAAGACTAACGATTGTGTGCCTTTTTACTTGCTGCGCGTTGTTGGCGCAATCCGACAACGGTTCGATTGTCGGCTTCGTGAAAGACGCTTCGGGTGCCGTCGTTCCCGGCGCCAAGGTGACGGCGAAGAGCGAAGCCACCGGTGTCGAACGCCAAACGATAACCAACGATTCCGGATACTACATAGCGCCGAACCTGCTTCCGGGCAACTATATGATCACTGCCGAGGCGCCCGGCTTTAAGAGGTTTGAATCGATCGCAAACAAGCTGGATGCGAACGCTGCGCTGTCCGTTGATATTGTGCTGGAAGTCGGCGTCCCCACGGAAAAGGTCGAAGTGGTCGCGTCGACGTCGGCGTTAGAAACCGAGTCGGCCGCGCTCGAAAAGCTTGTGACGCGGGCGCAAATCGATTCGCTCGAACTCAATGGGCGCGATCCCCTGTTCATGACCTCTCTACAGCCCGGAGTCCGAAGCAGTAACACTGCAACGCTTGGCGACTTCAGCTTCAGCCTCACCAATGGCAGCTATGCAGTAAACGGAGCGCGTTCGAACGATACGCAAATCACGTTCGATGGCGCGCCGGCGCTGCGGACACGCGGGAACTCCACCAGCATCGGCGTGGCCGACGTTGACTCAACCCAGGAAGTGCAGATTCTAACAGGCAACTACGACGCCGAGTACGGCCGCGCGTCCGGCGCGCAAATCCGTATCGTGACCAAAGGCGGCAGCCAGCAATTCCACGGCGCTGCGTACGAATACTTCCGCAACTCCGACATGAACGCCAACACCTGGGTACGGAATCAGAGCACCACGACCAACTTTGCATCGCCCTTCCGCTATAACCAATTTGGATTTGACGCGGGCGGTCCGGTGCTCATCCCGCGCTTGGTGCCAAAAGGCAAAATGTTCTTCTTCGTGGGGCAGGAGTGGGCGCGATACCGGAATGTGCAAACTCAGACGCTGGAAGTTCCAACGGCGCTCATGCGTCAGGGGAATTTCAGCGAGTTGCTGGGCCCGAATATTTTCTACAACAAACCGGAGGTCATCTATGATCCCAGGACGTGCCCGACGCTGGGCGCCTCTACATGTGTTCCGTTTTCTGGCAACATCATCCCCAAGAGCCTCTGGAGCCAGAACGGCATGGCGATTATAAATACTTATCCCGGCCCGACGCCTGGCTACCTCAGCGGCAATCAGAACTGGATCGCGCAGGCATCGCAACCCGAGAACCAGCGAAAAGAGACTATCAACTCCGATATCATCCCGAGTGACAAGGATCGCATCGAATTCCGGCGGACAGCGCTGGCATACTATGAGCTCGATCCGTTTGATCAGTCAAGCGGCCTGACTCCGAAGGCATTCAACCGGCCCAACCAAGCCGGATCGCTGGCATGGATTCGCACGCTCTCACCGACGCTGATTAACGAAGCGCGTGTTACGGTCAGCCTGGACGATGTTTATATTCCTGTCATCGCTTCTGCACCAGGCTTCAATAGACAGCAGTTTGGCATCAATTACCCGTTTCTGTTCCCGGTGGGCAAGGACATCCCTGGCAAAATTCCGACCGTCAGTGTTCCGAATTTCAGCAGCCTGGCGGGCGGCCCGTATCCCTCGCACTCCACCGGTCCTATCTATACAGTAGGAGACACGATCACCAAGATCTGGCGGAATCATTCCTTCAAAGCCGGCTTCTACTTTGAACGGTCGGGCGAGAACGATGGCGATCAGATCAACGTAAACAGCGTGCCGGGAGGCAGCAACAATCAGAACGGCACATTCCAGTTCAGCGATACCCGAACCGGCTTAGGTGCGACCGCCGGCGTCGGGCTTGCTAACCTGGCGCTAGGTCTGGCCGACAGCTACACCGAGATCGGACCGCGCGCTTACACCATTTATCGCGGATTTTTGTACGAGTGGTTCGCCCAGGATACCTGGAAGGTGAATCAGAAGCTGACATTGAGCTACGGCATTCGCCAGACCATCACCGTTCCGTACAAGGCGCTCTGGGGGAATCAGATCTTCTTCGATCCGGCCCTGTACAGTGCGTCCACCGCGCCCAAGATCGACCCAAAATCCGGTAACGTAATTCCGGGCACAGGCAACGTCTACGATGGCATGGTCATTCCGGGGAGCGGTTGGCCCAGTGATGCTTGCGGCCACGGCGTTATGGCCGCTTGCGGCACGCTGTACAACAGCCTGTTCCAAAATCTTCCCAACTACTACGGCAACATCAACTATCAATTCCAGCCCAGGCTCGGCGTCGCCTACATGGTCACCGACAATACCGTTGTGAGGGCCGGCATTGGGCGATACATCACGCGCTTCGGGCTGTTGGACAACATTTTCCCCGGCGCGAATTCTCCCTTCCAGCCGTTTGTGACCGTCAACAATGTTTCGGTGGACAATCCAGGCGCAAGCTTAGCCGGCGCGGCGACGCCCGCGCTTACTGTAACCACCCTGGCGCGCAATAATCGGCCACCTTCGGCCTGGAATTGGAACTTCACGGTGCAGCGGCAGCTTCCTTGGAAATCGATTCTGGAACTGGGTTATGTCGGACATCGCGGTTTGAATCTTCCGGAGGTCTTCGATATCAACCAACCGACTGCCGGCGCGCTACAGGCCAACCCCGGCGTCAACGTGAACTTCCTGAGGCCATACGCTGGATTCGCCTCCATTCAAGAGGAGCAGAATGTCGCTACCTCCATGTACAATGCCTTCCAGCTCGGTTGGACCCGCCGGTTTGCATCGGGAGTGGGATTCGGCTTCTCCTACACGCTGTCCAAGAGCTGGGATAACAGCTCAAATTATCGCGATATCGTCCCGGACACATACAATACGAGCAATCTTTGGGGGCCTTCGGAGTTCGATGCGCGGCATGTCGTGGTCTTCAACTACATCTACACTCTGCCGCTCTTTCATGATCAAACGACACTCGCCGGAAAACTTCTGGGCGGCTGGCAGATCAGCGGCGTGAATCAGTTCCAAACTGGCTCACCTTGCGGAGTTGGGCTCAATAACGATTATGCAGGGGTCGGCGAGGTGGGAAGTTTTGGTTGCGGAACCGAGGGACAGTTCTGGACAATGAACGGCACGCCATCGATTCTTGGTCAGTTCTCGAATTCGGCGAGCAGCCCCACGCAGTATTTTTCGACTACCAACTCCAGCGGCCAACCGATCTTCACAGCGCCGACGGCGGGCACGTTCAACTTGCAGAAGGGGGTCCGCGATTCGATCTACGGGCCAGGCTTCCGTGACTGGAACCTGGGACTCTTCAAGAAATTCGCTTTCAACGAGCGGCACGGCCTGGAATTTCGCGCCGAAGCGTTCGACGTGGACAATCATCCCAACTGGACTGCATTGACAGCGACCAACGGGACTAGCGGCTTTTTTAATCCGACGTCCTCGTCATTTGGGAAAGTGACGGCTAAGACAGGCCTTTCCAGGAATCTGCAATTGTCGCTGCGGTATTACTTCTAAGACCCGGCGAGCAATCGCTGTTTATGCCGACTTAGACACGAACTGGTTGGAGTCGCGCCGGACGAGCCAGCCTAAGCAATAGAGCACGGCCGGGAGGGCCATTGCGCGAACTTCACGAGCGCGGATTTGTCGCATGTGGCGCAGTATTCGTTCGATCCGTAGGTGCTACCGGGCGACATCGAGAATTTTATCGGAGTCGCGCAGGTGCCAATCGGGCTCGCAGGGCCATTGCATGTTTTAGGCGAGCACGCGCAAGGGGACTTCTACGTTCCGCTGGCAACCAGTGAAGGAACTCTGGTAGCGAGCTACAACCGCGGTATGCGTCTCTTGACCGAATGCGGAGGCGTGAAAGCAACCGTGGTTGAAGATCACATGCAGCGGGCGCCGGTGTTCATTTTTTCGGATGCCGGCGAGGCGCGAGAGTTCGGTCGCTGGGTGGAGGAAAATCCGGATGCGATCCGGCGCGAGTCGGAGAGCACCACGCGGTCGGGCAAGCTTCTCGACATCGGGCAGTATCAGGTCGATCCACTGCGGTATCTGCGATTCAACTACAGCACGGGCGACGCTGCAGGCCAGAATATGACGGGAAAGGCGACGGCGGCGGCCTGCGAGTGGATCCGAAGCGTCTATCCGAAAGACCTGACCTATCATCTATCCGGCTGGATCGACACGGACAACAAACATTCGCATCTCAATATGTTGTTGACGCGCGGGAAGCGAGTGGTGGCCGAGGCAGTGATTCGCAAGGAGCTTTTACTTGAGATCATGGGCGTCGACACGCGCGACTTGTTTCGCTTCCGGCAGGTGCAGATAGCCGGCGCGTTTCTGGCCGCGTCGGCCAACAATGGCGCGCATGCGGCGAATGGACTGGCAGCGTTGTTCATCGCTACCGGCCAGGACGTGGCGAACATCTCGGAGTCGCACGCGGCCATCAGCTATGGCCAGCTGCGGGAGAACGGGGATTACTATTGGGCCATCACGCTGCCGTCGTTGATTGTAGCGACCTACGGCGGCGGTACCGGTCTTCCTACGCAACGGCAGTGTCTCGAGATGCTGGACTGCTACGGCGCGGGAAAAGTGAATAAGCTAGCGGAAATCTGCGCGGCCGCGGTGCTGGCCGGTGAAATTTCACTCGGCTGCGCCGTGCTGCACGGCGATTGGGTGTCGGCACACGAACAGCCGGGCCGCAATCGGCCTTGACCGAGAATCAGGTCTCGATCAGTGAGTAGCCGCGCTTAGTAGGTCCGCTCAAACCGCCACAAGCCGCTCCGATCCATCCGGGTCGTGTTTGACCTCGTATGCTCTCAGGCAGGACTCGCACTCTAGCAATTCCCTGTCAATGAGAGAGCTCTCCACGGTGGTGAAGTTGGTTGAACCGCATGAAGGACAACGAGCAGGTTCGGGTTTGCGTATCGCTGGGGCCATGTTCGATACCT
>Ga0126373_10000563_pt1 | contig 24688 bp, 22 predicted proteins | sample PanSoiMetPlot_11_FD_92545 | JGI IMG/M metagenome (GOLD analysis project Ga0126373, IMG submission 92545) | Tropical forest soil microbial communities from Panama - MetaG Plot_11 | ecosystem: Environmental > Terrestrial > Soil > Tropical forest > Bulk soil | place: Panama | collected 2016-02-17 | reverse complement strand
GCTCTTGCCCGCCGCTTCGCTGGCCGGCGTCTGGCACGAGCGCGTGGCTTTGCCATCCAGGTGTACGGTGCAGGCGCCGCACAGGCCGGCCCCGCAGCCATACTTGGTGCCGGTCAGTTGCAAGTGGTCGCGCAAAACCCAGAGGAGGGGCGTATCGGGAGCGACGCTGACTCGGTGCTCGCCGCCATTCACTTTCAAAGTGATGTCTGCCATGTAGGACCCGAGCGTTCGTAGTTGGGCCCCTCATGGTAAGCGGAAACAGTAGAAAAGAGAAATGGAAGGTGCGACGGATTACCAGATCGTTCTAATTACAGGACAAGCGCGGATCTGCTCGTCTTTGGTGACGAGCGCCAGGCCCTCTGCGCGAGCAGTTGCTCCTATGAGGCGGTCCGCGGGATCTCGCGGATAATCAGCCGGAAATTGGAAGGCCAATGCGCAAATTTCGGGAGTAATCCAACGGACATTTGCCCCCGACTCGGTCACCACCGTCCGTACAGCTTGGTCGAGAGTGCCATGGGTCCGGACCGTGCCTCGCGCAAACAGCATCGCCAATTCAAGAAGGCTGATATCTGCGATCGCGATGCCGTCGCTGTTTCGCGCCCGGCGAATCGCCGACGCCGCAGAGCGCGATAGCCGCTCGGGGCTCAGCACCAGCCATACCAGGACATGGGTATCCAGCAGAATCAACGCAAGTGCTCCCAATCTTCTAAGGGGATGATCGGCCCTTCCACGTCCCCCACGATCTCCATCGTTCCCCGCAAACATCCAAAGACGTCCTTTGCGGGTTCTGCCGGGACCAGTTTCGCAATCGGCTGTCCACGTTTGGTGATGATCACCGGTTCCCGGGTGACATGAACTTCTTCCATCACCGTCAGGCAGGTTGCCTTGAATTTTGCTGCTGCCATTCTCTTCATGGTCATCCCAGTCTTACTATGGTCATTATAGCATGACCATCTCGGCCGCTTCTGCCCCTGCTACACTGGCGCCCTGATGCTCCCAGGCAGCGCCACCGCGGAGGGCACCTCCCGCTACCAGGACCGCTTCCCGGACCTCGAACTCGCGGGTCACTTTCGCCATGCTGAATCGGTGCCCGGGGTTGCGGATTTTGCGCTTTCCTCGATGGGGCTTGGCACTTACCTGGGTGAACCCGATGACGCGGCCGACCGGGAATACGTTGAAGCCGCCGTCACTGCCCTGAAGTCCGGCATCAACCTGCTGGATACCGCCATCAACTACCGCCATCAGCGCTCCGAACGCAACCTGGGCGAGGCCCTGAATCGGCTCATTTGCTCCGGCGACCTGCAGCGCGACGAAATACTGGTCTGCACGAAGGCCGGCTATCTCTCACTCGACGGCGACATGCCACCCGATCCGCGCGAATACTTTGTTGACGAATACATTGCGACCGGGGTGCTTGACCCGAAAGAACTGGCTGGGGGCGTGCATTGCATGGCGCCGCGGTTCCTGCGTAACCAGATTGAGCGCTCCCAGCGCAATCTGGGGCTCGAGACGATTGACGTTTTCTACCTGCACAATCCGGAAACCCAGCTGGCCGAGGTGACGCGCGAGGTCTTCCAGAGACGGCTGCGCGACGCTTTCGAATTTCTGGAGGGCCTGGTGGCCGCGGGCACGCTCCGGTTCTACGGAATTGCGACCTGGAACGGCTTGCGAGTCGCCGAGGGCGCGCGCGATTACATTGGGATCGAAGAAGCCGTGGACCTGGCCCGCGACGTCGCAGGCCAGGAGCATCATTTTCGTTTTGTGCAGTTGCCCTTCAACCTGGCGATGCCGGAAGCCTACGTGCTTGCCAATCACACTTCACAGCACAAGCACATATCGTTGCTTGGGGCAGCCCGCAAGCTGGGCGTAGCGGTGGTGGGCAGCGCGACCCTCTACCAGGGCCGCTTGCTGCACGGGCTTCCGGAGAACCTTGGACTGAAGCTGGGGCTGCAATCCGATGGCGAGAATGCGATCCAATTCGCGCGTTCCGCGCCGGGCCTGCTGACCGCACTCATCGGGATGGGGCAACGCGAGCACGTCACCCACAACCTCCGCGCTGCGCGAGTGCCGCCCACGCGGTTGGACGTTTGGGAAAGCCTGTTTTCGCGGGACGCCTGAGGCTTACTTCAGCTCCTGCAGCTTGGACTGGGCCAGGGCCGCGGCCTCACTGCCGGGATTCTCGTGCTGGATCTGCTGGTAAATGCGCTTGGCTTCGCTGGGTTGCTGCGACGATTCGAACAGCGCCGCCAGCTTCAAGTCGGCCGTGACCTTGCTTACCGCCATGGTTGGCTTGCTCGCCAGTTGCTGGTAAAGCTCCAGGGCCTCTTTGGTGCGCTTGGTGCTGGCGTAGAGATTGGCGAGGTTCAGCTTGGCCAGCGAGGCAAGGTCCGCATTGTAGGTACCGCTGACGTCCTTCAGGTCACGCTCGGCAGTGGCGTTATCGCCCGCCTCCAGGGCCATGGTGCCCAGGAAATAGCGCGCCACGTCCGCCGTGTGCGTGTGCGGATAGCTGGCCACGATGGCACTCAGTTGCTTCTGGCTGGCTGCAGTCCGCTCCTGGATGGAAGCAAAGCTGGGAAACCCGGGTTGCGGGGGCGCGCCTGCAGGGAGAACCGGGGTCTCCATGGTCCGCACCGCCTCGGTCATCGCAAGGCTGGCCTTCTCGTTCTGGTTGGACAGGTAATACCATCCCCCGAGCCCGGCCAGCACCAGAACTGCCACCACGACTGCCGCGGCGATGAGCGTTGACTTGTGTTCGACGGTCCAATGCGCCGCGCTCTCGGCGACGTCAATGGTCGCGCGGCTAAATCGGTCTTCTTTTAATTGACGGCGGGCTTCGGCGCGCACAACTCCCCTTCCAGGTCAAATGCTGACTCTACAAACTTCCAGTTTAGCAGGCGCGAATCGGAAGGGTCAAAAACGCATTGCCACCCGGGCAAGCCATACTGCCGCTGACACGAAGGATTTCTTCCCCACGCACGCAACGAGACAAAAGGATGAGGCCGCCTGTTTCAGGCGGCCTGCTTGGACGTAAAGGTTTTCCAGGGGAATTATCGAGACTGCTCTTCGAGCATCCCCTGCTCCAACTTCTCCTGGCACTCGATGCAGTGCCGCGCCCAGGGAACGGCTTCCAGCCGCTTTGGGTTAATCTCCTTGCCGCAGGAAATGCATTCGCCGAAGCTGCCTTCGCGAATGCGCGAGAGTGCGTTCTCTACCAACTGCAGAAGCTGGCGTTCGCTGTTGCTCTGGTGGAAGAGAAACTCCTTGTTGTAAGAGCTGGCGGCCTTATCCGCGATGTCCTGGGTCGATTCTTCATCGGCGGAACGCCCATCCTGTTCGGTTCGGGAAACTGTACGCTTCAGCTCTCCTTGCCGCGTTTCCAGTTTCTTTTTGAAGTAATCCAGCTTCTTCTTGTCCATGGTGAAAACTCACTTGTCCTGAGATGCGTTACTCAGGGCAAAAAACTGCCTTAAGGTCAAACGAAAATAATATGCGCCCAAATTGAAAAGCGTCAACCAGTCTCGGCCCCTAAAACATGGGGTGGAGGCTGTAGGTGGTCCCGCTTTGAAACTCCTACCGCGGCAGGGGATGGGCCGTATTGGCCAGCGCATAGGCCATCACCGCCATCGCAGCCGCGTTCTCCTGTAGTTCGCGGGGATTGACCTTGTCGAGGGTATCGGCAGCCGAGTGGTGATAATTGAAGTACGTACGTCCATCCTGCAGTACTCCCAGGGTCGGGATGCCGGCATTCGCCAGGCCCGCAAGGTCCGCGCCCGGAGGAAAGGGAACGCTCTGCAGCAAGTTCGCGCCGAAACTTGCCAGCACGGTCTGCACCGGGCTCAGCAACTCAGCCGCGGACTTACTCAACAAGCCATCAAAGCCCAGCGGATGCGCGGCGCCGAGATCGCTCTCGATCGCTGCCACGTGATTGGCAAATTCGGCCTTGTGCGCCAACGTATACGCCTCGCGGCCGCGTCCGCCGTTTTCCTCGTCCATCCACGCAATCACGCGAAGCGTGCGCCGCGGATGCAGGTGCAGGCGCGTGAAGATCTCCGCGGTCTCCATTGCCATGGCGACGCCGGCGGCATCGTCCAGTGCTCCCGTGCCCAGATCCCACGAATCCAGGTGCCCGGATACGATCACGATCTGCTGTGCCTGGTCCGATCCTTTCAGGTCGGCGACCACGTTATAGCCGGTGGTTTCGGGCAGATTCTTCGGGGTCAGCGTCAAGTGCATGCGAACCGGTCCCTCGGCGGCGAGGTGTGCGATCAGGTCCGAATCTTCGGCAGTGACGGCGCCCGCCGGTATCGGTGCGGGAGCGCTGTAGCCGGTGTGTGGCAGCCGGTAGTCGGCGCCGCCGACGGAGCGAATGAGGGCGGCGGCGGCCCCCATCCCGGCCGCTGTGCGCGGCCCGACTGACCGATACACAACCGCCTCGCTGTAAGCGTCAAGCGCATGCCCGGCCAGTGCCTTGCGTTCGTCGAAGGGATAGTTGAACAGGACAATCTTGCCCGCCACCCCCCTGCGTCCCAGTTCGTTCAATTCATCGAAGTTCCGGACGACCACGACTTCTGCCGTCAGCCCTCCGGCGGGCGTGGTGCCGCTGCCGCCAAGCGCGGTGAGAACGATCTTCTGGGTTGTGCTGGCCGCCGACCCGGGGAATTCCACCAGTTCGGCGCTCTCGATTCCGCGTACCCAGTGCGGGACCTTGACCTCTTCCAGTCGCGTCTCCAGTCCAAGCTTGCGTAACTCTTGGGCTACGTATTCCGAGGCCTGTATCGCTTGTACGGAACCCGTCAGCCGCGGCCCGATGTTTTCAGTGAGGTGGGCGACCTGCAGATAAGCGTAATCGTCAGCCAGAGCAGCGTCCCGAACCGAGGCCAACTGCTGCAACAGCTCAGGAGAGAATTCCTTGTTCTCCGCACCAGGAATGCCGGCGGCCTTTGGGAACTGCTTTCCCGCACCGGTTGCGCAGATGGCTCCAGCAACGATGAGCGGCAACAGAATCAGTACGCGGGGACGCCTGGCATGCCGGGAGTGTCCGGACCCGACTGAGAACGGTAGCAAGAACCTCAAAGAGATTGATGCCGCGAGCTTTCGGAATCTCAACCCGCCTCCGGAACGCGCTGGGCTGCTGCAGCCGGCTCGCGCGAAGGGCGCGGCCTTGTTGGAAAGCGGAAGTCTACTACAAGCGGCGCTACGGGAAAGAATGGATCCGCGCGATTGTTAGTTCTGGTAGGCCTTTGGAGGCGCTGGCGGTTCAGCTTCGGCCGGCCAGTGATTGGTTGGGACCGCCGGGGACGCACCCGCGCTCTCCTCGCCTTCGGCCAGCAGCGGCAAACAGAACCGCAAGGCCTCCAGCTCCTTGCGCACTCGCAGCACGGCCTGTTCCTTTTCGCGCAGAATCTGGTAGATGTCCCTCATCCGGGCCTCCAACGTCTGAGCAGGATACATCAGGTTGCCGGCATTCTGAGACATCCCTTCGGGCTAGCCGGCGAGGCTACGCGCGTTTACCAGACTCTGCAGGCATTCTCGCGAACCATGGGAGCGTCCGGCTTGCAATGGAATGCCTCCTTGAATTCCGGCATATTCGAAACCGTGCCGTTCACGCGATCCTTCCCCGGCGCATGCGAGTCGACATTGGCCAGCATTCGAGCGACCGCATCGGTGCGGTTTTGGCACCACAAGTTGGCGAAGCCGGCGAAAAAACGCTGCTTCGCCGTCAGGCCATCGAGGGGAGGTGGCTCTTTGCCGGCGAGGCTGTCGATCAGCGCCAGGTAGGCAATGCGCACGCCGCCGTTGTCGGCGATGTTTTCCCCCAGCGTGAGTTTTCCGTTGAGCTTGATGTCTGCAACCGCGGTGTAGTCAGAGTACTGCTCCTGGATGCAGCTTCCGCGATTCTGGAACGCGGCCTTGTCCTGGTCGGTCCACCAGTTGCGCAGCTCGCCTTGGCCGTCGAACTGGGCTCCCTTGTCGTCGAAGCCGTGGCTGAGTTCATGGCCGATGACCGCGCCGATTGCCCCATAGTTCAGTGCGTCGTCGGCGCGCCGGTCATAGAACGGCGGCTGGAGGATGCCTGCCGGAAACGTGATGTCGTTCTGCTGCGCATTGTAGCTGGCGTCGATGGTGGTGGGCGGGTAGGGCCAATCGCTCTTGTCGACCGGCTTGCCGATCTTGTTCACGGTCCGCTGAAATTCAAACACCCGTGACCGCTCGGCATTGCCCAGCGCATCTCCGCGAACGATGTTCAGGCTGGAATAGTCTCGCCACTTGTCCGGATAGCCGATCCGGTTGGTGATGGCCTGCAGTTTCTCCAGCGCTCGCTTCTTGGTGTCGTCACTCATCCAGGACAAGCCTTGAATGTCCTGGGCAAAAGCCTTTTCCAGCTCGCTCACCATCTTCAACATGCGCTGCTTGTCGTCTCGCGCGAAGTTTTGCTGGACATATTTCTCTCCAACCGCCTCGCCGAGGTCCCGGGTGGTGGCGCGCACGCAGCGTTTCCATCGCGGGCTGAGTTCGGTCGTCCCCTGCAAGGCCTTGCCGAAGAAATTGAAATCTTCCTCGACGAAGGCTTCGGGCAGCACGGCAGCATTCGCGTGAACGACGTGCCAGCGCAGGTATGCCTTCCAGGTATCGGGCGACGTGTAGCGGAACAGGGCATTGAGGGTTTCGAAGAACTTGGGCGTGGCCAGATTCAGAGCATCTTCGTTCGGCGCGCCGACGCCGGCAAAATAAGCCTGCCATCTGATGTTGCGATGCAGCTTGATCAGCTCTTCCCGGGTCATCTTGTGGTACACGTTTTCCGGATTGCGCCGGCTGGCGCGGTCCATCGATTCTTTGGCGAGCGCAGATTCGAAGCCCACCACGGTTTCCGCCTCGGTGGCGGCTTGTTCCTTGGGGTCGCCGAGCAATTCAAAGATCCGCTGTACGTGCGCCTGATACTGCTTGCGCAACTCGACCGACTTCTCGTCGTTCTTCAGGTAATAGTCTCGATCCGGAAGGCTGAGCCCTCCCTGGTCCAGAGTCGCGATCACATGCGTGGCATCTTTGAAGTCCGGCTGGGCTTCAAAACGAAAGAACACGTCGATATCCTCGCGATGCAGGCGGGCAATCTCCTGCACGAGATCGGTTCCATTCGTGATTGCGTCGATGCTGGCGAACTCTGAGCGGAGCGGTTGAAGCCCGGCTTTCTCGATGGCTGCCTCGTCCATACAGGACGCGTAGTAGTCGCCCATCTTCTGCTCAACCGGGGTGCGCTTGCGCGCCGCCGCGTATTTCTCAAGAATCTTGCGCACGATGACTTCGCCCCGATCCTGCAGTTCGGCAAAGCGGCCCCAGGAAGCGCGATCGCTGGGGATCGGGTTCTGAGCTCGCCACTTGCTGCAAACGAAGTCATAGAAGTTCGAGCAGGGATCGACGCTCTTGTCGAGCATTTCCGCGCTGAATCGCACGCTACCGGGTTGTTCGGAGGTTTGCTGAGCGTGGCCGGCACAAGTCACCACCGTAAGCAGAAGGATCGTCGTGAGAGTGCGCATGGCTCCTCGTGCCCGAGATTTCAATTCCTGGCCAATAGGCGAAGGCTGGCTGGACTCTGAGTCTAAAGCCGCAGGGAGCCTATCGGCTGGGTTCATTGCTGGTGCGTCAGGCGTTAATCGGCAGTCGATCAGCGTGGCGGAGGAGGGAGAGCCAAACGGCTGGCGACGACGCACACCAGTTGGACCGGATGCGCCGGGAGCCGAACTGCGCGCTTCCTTGCGCTGCGCGGCCGCCTGCATCGGGGCGAATCCTCAGTGCTCCGGAACCAAGCGAACCCAAGGGATCGCCGAAAAATCGTCCTGAATTGGAAAGCGGACGGTCAGAGCCGTCCGCTTCCAAGCATATCGTCCAGAAGAAGTCACCTCAGGGAGGACTCCGTCGGCGAGGTCTCCTTGGAGGACGACAGCGAAGTCGTTAACTGCTGATGAACCATATCGCGCAGCGTCGCGTAGCTGACCGCGCCGCTGAAATAGTGGCCATTTACGAAGAAGCTGGGGGTCGCGTTGAGGCCAAGCTTCTTGCCTTCGGCAAGATCGCTTTGCACGGCAGCCGCCTGTTCCCCATTGTCGAGGCACTTGTCGAACTTGCTCCCGTCAAGCTTCAGCTCTCGCGCTTGTTGCTTCAGGTCCGAGATCTCCAGTTTCTTCTCGGTGAAGAGCATATCGTGGAATTCCCAGAACTTCCCCTGAGCGCCGGCGCAGCGAGCCGCTTCGGCCGCCTTCTCCGCGTGTGGATGCATGGGCAGCGGATAATCCTTGTAAACGATCGAGAGCTTGTCGCCGAATTCCTGCTTCAGCTTGTCGAGCTCCGGATGGATCTTCTGGCAATAGGGGCACTGGTAGTCGGCAAACTCGACCAGTACGACCTGGGCACTCGGGCTTCCTTTGATCATGGCATTGGCAACTTCGACATTGGCGTGCGGAGGCTCCAACGCAATGGCAATGGTGGCCTGGCTGCGCAACTGCTTCACATAGGCAGCTTTCCCCTTGGAAAGCCGGGTTTCGCGAATGTGGTCCAGCAGCTTGCCGCGGATGGCATCGAAGGGCTGATCGGTGTCGAGCACTTCATAGGTAACCCGCAGTTGTTCTTCGGTGGGATCGGCCGGCAGCTTGCTTTTCACTTCGCGATCGATCAGTTGATCGACGGTGATGTTTTCCTTGCGCGCCTGCTGCTCGAGGAGTTGCTGATCGATCAGGTCATCGAGCGCCTTGCGCTGGGCTTCATAGTAGGTGTAGCGGGATTGCAGGAGCTTGTTGTTTTCCTGGCGATCCAGGTCGGCGAAGGTGAGGTTCTGTCCGTTAACCGTAGCGATCGTGGCGGCACTGCCATTGCCGGTTTGAGCCAGGAGTGCCGGAGTGAGGAGTGTCAGGATACAAGCAGCAAACAGCAGTTTACGTGCAAACGACATTGTGGAGTCCTCCCGAGTTGAGTGCCTTGACGGCTGGATGAGAAGAGCGCGCCAGGTACCGCCGTTCAGCCAGTACCTGGCACGATGAGGCCCAAGGACGGGGGAGGGGCAAACTTAGAGCCTTGAGCAGACAAACTGCATTAGTCGCCCGTGCCGCAAGTGCAGCGGCCGGTTCCAGAGCCGAATACCCAGAGCGCGGTGCAGGTCTCTTGCAGACCATTGAGTTCGGTGGTCGTCAGAGTGGCTTCCTGGAACGCATCCTCGGTGGTCGGATAGATCGACGAATCAGAGTTGGTGTGCTGAACGTGCTGACCCCAAGCCCGCAGGTCGGCCGTCGGAACAATGTTATTCGGGAACGTCAGGCGTGTTCCGCCGCCGGTCGCGTCGCACTGCCCGATCGTGGGACTCGGATTCGGCAGCGCCGATACCAGCTTGATCACGCCATCGTGCAGAACCCGGCCGTGAACGCTGGGGTTGCCCGTCAGGTTGGTGTTGATCGAGAAAGTGCGCAGCCCGTCGGCAGTAACCCGGCAGCCGCAGCACTCAGTCATTTCTTCTTGTGTGTCGAATACGTACACGTCCGCGCACAGCGTGCCATCCGGATCGGCAGTGGTAACGGCCAAGCCCGGGTTATCGATGCGGACCTTGCCATCCGGCGCACCGGCAGTGTGGGCGAAAGAGTAGTAGTTGACGAAGTATTCGTCCGGCCCGATTTGTGCCAGCGCGCTGCCGGCACACATGACCAGGACGACGGCGATTGCGGTCAGTCCATACAACTTCAAGTTTTTTGTTCGAAGCATTTGAGAAATCCTCCTTAAGGCGCCCAGCGGGCGCTACCTCCCCTCGCGGGTGGCACTACAGCTATCCCTTGCAACCGCGTGCTTGCCGGCTAGTTAAAGAAGCAGAATCCCGGATTTGCATTGGCGCAGGATCCGGCTCCGGTCTGGTTCGGCAACGTATGGCACGCAATCGACAGCTCGGCCAACTCGTTCGGGGCCAAGGGAGTGGGCACGAACCGCTCTTCGGTTACGACGTTGTTGATGTTGGTGATCCAGCTACGCAGTTCGGGCGTGGGCGTCGGGCTGTCCGGGTCCGCCGCTGGGTCCGACACGATCTTGATGACGCCAGTCGTGGCCGGCACACCGTTCCACGGGTTGCTGGTCAGTCCGCGGAGCGACAGTTCCAGAATTCCATCTGCGCTCACGAAACAGGTGCAGCACTCCTTGAATTCCTGCCTCGCGTCGAAGACATAAATGTCAGCCCAGGTATCCCCGTTCACCCCAGGATTGACGATGTGTACGTTTCCGTCGATCGCCGTGTTCGTGCCTTCATTGAAGTAGGCGACCCAGAACACGTCGGTCTGATTCTGTGCCCACGCGGCACCCGTGCTGGTCAGCACCAGTCCGGCGAACACACCGATGAGCAGAAGTCCCATCACAGTTTTTGTTCGAAGCATTGACGATCCTCCTAGTTGCGCCGCCGGCAGGGGAGGGAGGAGTGAGGCTCGGCTCGTGCGCGGGTGTCAATCTACCGTTTCTCCGAACCTTTACAAGTCCCCAGGTTGACTAGCCTTTTACCATTAACCCGGGCGACATAGTCGATTCGGCTAAGACTGTGCTTCGAAGCAAAAAAAAACAGGTGAGAATTCAGCTCGCTTTCGGGCCGACTATCTTGCCGATGATGCCCGAGCGCGTCGAGACTCCCATCTTCACCATTACCAGCCGCAGAAATGCTTTCACGGTATTGGGACTGATCTTCATGCGCTCGGCGATTTCCTTGCTGGTCAAGCCTTGCAGCAGCAGTTGGATGGTTTCCTGTTCGCGCGGAGTGAGCCCGAACTGGCTCGACACCTCCGACATCGCAATGGTGCTCGAAGGACGGCGCTCAAACACCAGTACCATCGTCGGCGGGGTGGGCGTTCTCCCGCTGACGTGCAGCGGAAAGGACCGGCAAACATAGGTGCGGTTGCCGGAGCGGAATTCCGGCACAAAGGCCGAATCCCCTCCGATGTGCCGATCCAGCAGGCGCGAGCGAATGCGCTCCGTGACCACCGAGTCGATTTGCCGGATCTTGTCGGGCCGGGTTGGGAACACCAGAATCTGAATTGCTTCAGTGTTGGACGCCACCAGATTGAGCGCCGCATCCACCACGATTAAGCCGGGCTTGGACGTCGAATTGGCTTGCACAAGTCTCCCTTGGGTGCCCGGTCCCACGATATTCATTCCGGGCGTTGCAGCTCGGTCCTGATTCCAATATCTGGGGCCCATGATGGTTCCGGAATCTCACGCCCAATTCGTGCGAAACGTCTGGGCTTCGCATGGGCGACATGAATATTCGGAATTTGAAGCTTAGGAGCGGGAGGCCAGGAAATACGGCCACTTCAAAGCATTTTTTTCTGCTCTAGGGCCGCTGGCGAATTCCCATCCTGGGGGAAGGTCGCCGGAATTCTGGTCTCGGATGACATATCTTGTCAAGCTAACGATAGTCCTATGCACATTCTTTCATGCTTACTTTCATCCACCTACGGGTCGACTAGTCTGATTTGACTAATCCCAACGAGATAGTCAGTTTGACGTAGTCGAAAACGGGACATTTTGCCTTCTTCAAATCCTTCAACCTGATGCTCGAACCTGTTCTCGCAGACGGGAAGAACCCGCTCGGACGTGAGGTGGCAGCACGGTGTGGCATCGCACTCGTTTCTTGCCCACCACATTCCAACTCCCCCTACCGGGTTGTGGTTTCGCAACCGAAAAAAATGGCCCCATTGCTGGGGCCATATTCAAAGAGGCAAGGAAAGGCGGGACGTCAGAGAAGAGAATGCAAGGGACCACTCTGCGGCACAGAGCGGTGTGTCGGGAATTGTCGAGAACAGTGGAAGAGAGTGAAGGTCATTTTGCTTGTGCGGCCTCTTTAGTTGCACCGCTAAAGTGCATTTGCCGCACCAAAGATTCAGGTCACCAGGCCTTGTGACCTGGTCTCGGCATAAGTCCATGCCGCAGCGAAGGTTATCTGAAAGCGCCCCGCGGTTCGGCGGAGGTCCTTTTGAACAAGCCAGCGTGGGCGAACTGCACAAGTGTGCACATTGGATGCACACGGCTACTCTGCGGGCGGGCACGACTGGCTTGCCAATGCGCCTTGCGGAGCGATTCGAGAACTAGCTGTTTCCCGCCACCGTGCGCAGCTTGCCGGGCAGGAAATGGTAGGGCGGCCACGGGCCGCTGATTGCGACCTCGCAATTTTTGAGTTGCTTGGCCGCAGTGTTGTAGCGATTCTGATATTTTTCGACGGAACTGGAATCAATCAGGTGGGCGATGTCGATCAGCATTCCATCCGAAGCGACCCGCTTGCAGCAGACTTCCTCGTCGATCGGATTGAACAGCTTGTGCACCTGCACGGAGAGCGCGCGGGCCTTGGTCTGGCGCTCCCGCTCGCGCGACGCCTTCTCGCGCAGCTTTACCAGGTACTCGCTGCCGACGGTGTCGGGCAGTTCCACGTCCTCCATGGCTTCGCGCAGCGAGCCATCGCGCACCACAAGTTTGATGCGCATCTCCGATTTGCCGCGTAGCTTGGCGACACTTTGCCCGAAGGCGCGGCGATTGGTGCGCACCGCCTGGCGGAGCGCATCATCGCTATCGAAAACCGTGCCGAAGCGGAAGGGCAGGACGGTCGAGTTCCGGAAGCAAACGCTTACTACCCGGGCGTGCTCCAGCACCGTCTTTTCGTCCAGCGCCTGCCCCGCCCGGTCGAATTCGCTGACAATCACGGCGAATTCTCCGCTGGGATAGCTCAGAACCGGCGCTCCCTGTACCCCTTGAATGCCCTCAAGGAGAAACGGGCGACGAGCTCGAACGCCATTTGCTTGAGGCTGATGCTCAGTAAGGCAGTATGCGTACCACGCCATATTGGTCTTCTCCGAACTCGCACAGGCCGGAACCGGCCTCATTCGACAGCGTGAAAGTGGGCTTCACATCGAATCTGGAAGAAAAGGGCGGTACTGCGACAAGAAAAGGCGCAACCAATCGCGTCCACTCAGCATCTTACTGCGCCGCTCGGGATGAATGCAACAACTTCGTGGCAATTCATTCGTTTTAATAGCGGAAAAATGAATTCGGCAGGAACTCCGTCTCATCTTTAGACGATTGCGCCCGCACGACGCCGGAATTTCACTCGCTCCCACCCAAAAAGTCGCACGAGTCTGCAACCCGGCTCACTTGTGCACTGCCTTGGCGGCCCGTTCCTGTAACGCGATGGCGACGGCGCGGAGCATATCGTCCCACGGCGCCGGCTTCCCGGTCCAAATCTCAAATTGCCGCGCCGCCTGGTGCACCAGCATCTCGACTCCCGGAATGATCTGAGCGCCCCGGGCCCGGGCCATCTTCACGAATCGAGTCTCGGCCGGTTCGTAGATCATGTCGAACACGTACTTGGTATTGATCTCGTTTTCCTGGAGTGGCGACTCCCGCGGATCTGCCATGCCGACCGGCGTGGCGTTGATGATGACATCAAAAGCCAGTTTCTTCAGGTCCGCGCGCTTAGCGGTTCGAGCATGGGCCTGGCGGGCGAGTTTCTGCGCGGTCGCAAGATTGCGATTCAGGATGTACACTTCCGCGCCGCGCTCCTTAAGCCCCCACACGGCCGCCCGCGCCGCCCCGCCCGCGCCCAGCACCAGCACCCGCGCATTCTCGATCACCATCCGTTGCTCGAGCGGGCGCACCACGCCTGCAGTGTCGGTATTGAAGCCGTACAGTTTTCCATCCTGCGCGCGCACCACGGTGTTGCACGCTCCGATCTTCGCGGTGTGCGAGTCGCTGTTGTCGAGATGTTCGAGGATGGCTTCCTTGTACGGCATGGTGATGCTCAAGCCATGGATTGGAATATCGCGCACGCAGGCCAGCAGATCTTTGAGGGTTTTCGCATGCAGGGCAACGTAGACCGCGTTGACGTTCTCGCGGCGCATCGCGGTGTTGAGAATCACTGGCGACAATGAGTGCGAGATCGGATCGCCCGCTACGCCGTACACGCGAGTCGCCGCGTCGACCTGCTCAATCCGGTACACGCTCTGTAGCTCGCGCGCGGTTACCTGGCCGGGCGCGGTCTGCTCGTTCAGGTTCACGGCCGCGAAAGTGAACGCGCTGCCGGCGCGCACTCCGAGCACGCGGCTAACTAATCCCTGCTCCCCCATGCACAACCCCACCAGCGAGTGACGGTCACTCTCCTTCTCCAGGAACTTCATCATGGTGACGTTGTCGTAGAGCGTGGTCGCCGTGGACACGACTTTGTAGAAGTCCGCGGTGTGCTGCCGCATAACCCCCAGGGTTTCTTCCAGCTTGCGGGTGGCGCGGAAGTCATGAAACGACAGAATCAGCGCGGTCCGCTGGCGCATTTTCTGGAGTTGCTCGGGCTTGCACTTCGCGGCGGTCTGCATCTCGACATCGACCAGCTGGCAACCGGCGCCCGCGGCCTTGGCCAGAATGTCGAGCTGGGAGGCGATCGATCCCTTGAACTTGCCCCCGTTGGCGGCCCGCCGGCAGGTGGCGATCACCACCGCATGGGGATGAACCTCGAGGAAGTGATTGATTTTGGGTAGGGCCAGGCCCGGCCGGGACAGATAATCCAGCCGGAACTCCAAAAAGGGATTGTCCCGCACCAAACTTTCGGCCTTCTCCACCAGATCGGTCGGGTCCGACGCGGTCACGGCCAGGCAGACCCGGGGCATGCGCAGGGGAAGCAGGCGCTGGACGTAGGTGCTCGGGGCTGTATTCATTCTCAACGAGTTAGAACCGCGCGATCTTACAGGGACGTACATGCAGATGCAACTGGCTGCGCCCGATCCCGGGCGAAAACTTTTGGCGAAAAGCCTCTGACACCCTCGTAACCTTGACCCTCCCCCACCCCCTTGTTACCTTCCGGCTGAAGCCCGTGTGTCTGTAGCACTTAGCCGGAGCAGGATCGGGGTTACCCGCCTGACTCGGAGGTAAAATGAAGAAAACAGGACTGTTTCTCTTGCTGTGGGCGATTTCCGCGATGGCTCAGGACGCTGCTCCAGCCGACGCCAATGCCCCGCAGAACACGCAGCCGACAGCGACGAGTTTTCCCGTGGAACGGGTGCAGACCCCGACCTATGCCGACCTGTATTGCGCCGGCTTCATCAACAAGCAAATCTTGCCCGATGCCAACTACGTGGCGGGCGGCCTGCAAACGCCCAACACCACCAAGTTTGTCACCGGCGACATCGTGTATCTGGCCGGCACCGGCTATACGCTGGGCTCGCAGTACACCATCCTGCGCGAGCTGCGCGACCAGAACCGCTATGAATCGTTCCCCGGCCAGCGCAAGACATTGGCGGCCACGGGGCAACCCTACGGCGAGATTGGACGGGTCCGCGTCATTGACACCCGCAGCAAGATGGCAATCGCTCAAATTGAGTACAGCTGCGATCCGGTGAATCCGGGCGACATCGCCGTGCCCTTCGCCGAGAAGCAGACCGTCAGCTTTCATCCGCCGGCCCGCTTCGATCGCTTCATCCCGCCGACCGGCAAGCTCTCGGGCCGGATCGTCCTGGCGCGCGACTTCGATGCCGTGCTGGGCAACGGCCACAAGGTCTACCTGAATCTCGGCTCCAACCAGGGCGTGAAGGTGGGCGACTATTTCCGTGCGGTCCGCCACTACGAGACCGACCTGGAGAATCCGGTCGATTCACTCTCGTTCCGGGCTTCGACTGCAGAAGACACCCAGAAGCGGCCGCCGTCGATCGAAGGGAACTTCATGACCAAAACCAATGGCCCGAACATTCACGTGCAGGATCTCCCGCGCCGTGGCGTTGGAGAACTCGTGATTATCGGGGTCACCCCCACCACTTCGACCGGTATGATCGTGTACGCGCTCGAGGATGTGCACGTGGGGGATGCCGTCGAATTGGACGACCAGCAGTAGCGGCTACGACAACAGTCCTGTTAAAGGGGTCGAACCGGAAAGGTTCGCCCCCTTTTTTCTTTTCCGGGTTCGCCCAGATCGTCGCGACAGAAGCAGACATCCTCATCGCCCGAGGACGACGTTTTGCGGAACACGACGAAACTTTATAGAGGAAGGCCTCAGGCAGCGTACTGCGCGGGCACGCGGTTGCGGGCACAGCTCGGCGCTGGTTTGGGCGCCGCGTTCAGAATCGAGGGCAAGGGGAAGAAGGCCGTCGGCTACAGACGTTAGCGGAAAAATACAATGTGGTAGTCGCCAGGTATCTGCGACGCCGCCACCAGGATCGCGATTGTCACAATGGCCAGTTCCATGCTTCTTCCTCCCCACAGGAAGATTGCGCCACCTTATCGCAGGCGCCCGCGTAAGCCAACATTACTATCGTGTGACCGGCAGATGACCAGTCACCTGCTTTCCTCTGATGCACACTTTAGCGCTAAAGTGCATGGGGTGAGCCACAAATTATTGCGATAACGCGGTGCGAGAAGCTTCAGCCGTTGAATCCGGCAACAGCCAGGCGAGGTGCGCGATTCCGAGCTGCAGCAGTAGAGGATCCACGTTCAGCCATAGCCAAGAAAGATGGCTGATTCTAACAGTCGTTCATCCCGTCAAGATCAGGAGCGGCGGGCGTCCTCGCCCGCCAAGGGGAGACTGCTTGCCAGACGCCGAGGGCGTGTACCCGTGCGGCGAGGTTGCCCGGAAGACGCCAGCTTTATCACAGTGTGTTTGTCTCGGAAGCTCTTGAAAAAAAAGAAGCAGTCCTGGAGTCGCTTCACCATAAGAGAAACCAGCATCCGCCGTGCGAAGTCCTCATCGATTTCCATTCACTCGGGTGTATCCCCATCCGAAAAAACTTCGGCGGTGAATGCTTCGATGCGCGCTCCGCGTCGCCAGGCATCGGGCGGCAGGCCCGCCTTATGACAGGTCTCATCGAGGAAAGTTTCGCGATCCCAGCCATGTTCAGCGGCCACTTGCGGCAGCAGCAACCCGCGGTAGCCGTGCTGGCTGATCAGCAACCCGTGCCGGCCGATTTCGATCTGTGCCGGATCGATCGGTTGCGGCGGGGACAGAACGCTGAGCGACAGTTCGAGTCCATCCAATTCCTCGTGCGACACAGGTTCAAAGCGCGAGTCGGCGAAAGCGGCGGACCGCGCGGTTTCCGCCACGGCTCGATACAGCGGCGCAATGGCCTGGATATATCCCACACATCCGCGCAGCCGCCCACGATGGTAGAGAGTGGTGAAAACGCCGCGCAGCTCGGCCAGATGATCGCCCGGAGATTCGGGGTCGAATCGCCGCCCTTCGGTGGCCGCTTCAATGGAGCGATGCGCGATGCTCAGCAACAGCGCCCGCTCGGAGGCAGAGTATTCCCGGTGGGATGAAGTTGGTACTGCGGCTTGCGCGGACGGCGAATTAGGAAGTGGTTGCGACATTGCGTTTCCGTCGGCTCAGGACGAACGCGCGCCGCCGGCTCCGCACCACCTGCCGGTCAATCTTCGACCAGAAGGCGACGAAGTAATCCACCGCAGAAATCAGGGAGAGAAACACCATGAACCAGATGGCCAAAAACGCGATCCAGTACACCGGGAAAAAGTAGCTTCCGAACAAAGGCCACTCGCGCCAACGGTGCGCCAGGATCACCGCCACCACCGAGACAATCTGCACCACCATTTTGAACTTGCCCAGATCGCTGGCCTCGATGGTGAAGCCCTCGGACGCGGCAATGCCGCGCAGGCCACCGACCAGGAACTCGCGCCCGATCACGATCACCGCCACCCACGCCGGAACCAGGCTTGGGTTGAATTGCACCAGCGTGACATAAGCGGCTGCAATCAGCATTTTGTCGGCCAACGGATCCAGCAGGATTCCCATCGTGGTGATCTGCCCGCGCCGGCGCGCCAGGTATCCATCGATGCCATCCGTGATCGAAGCCGCGATGAACAGCGCCGATGCCAGCAACTCCTTCTCGCCGTGCTGGCTGGTCAGGCGGCTGGTCGACAGCACCCAAATCAGCAGGGGGATGGCAAGAATGCGGACAAACGTAATGTAGTTGGGCAGGTTCACCGGGACACACCAATCGCTGCCTGCTGCAGTTTACAGGATCAGCGATAGCTCGATTATCCTCCACGTTCCAAGGGGAAAGCAATGGACGGAAGGACACACGCCGGTGCTCTGAAATGCTCAGCCGGGAGAAAACAAAATCGGAACGGAGAGCCTCAGCCATTCGCCGCCGGCCTCCGTCCCGAAGACTCTGCCGCCGTTGCGGCGGCCGCGTAGACTCTCAGCCGTTAGTTCCGGTTTTCAGGCTACTGAGCAGCTTCATCCCAATGTCCATCAGATTCGACTGCTGTGGAACTTGTCCATTCGGGGTCAGGTGATCGACCACAAGCGGCAGAAGCTTGGCCAGCGAAGAGCCGGCCGCGTCCGGGGACATGCCCACCGAGGCGGCCAGTTGCTGCAGTTGACCGCCGCCTAGCACATGGCTGATCTGATCCGCCGAAATTGGCAGGTTCTGGCCGGTTCCGACCCACGACGAAACCACCCCGCCCAGTCCCTTGTCGTGAAATCCTTGTAAGAAACCGGTCAGACCTCCCGGTTGATTGTTGATCATCTGCAACAGGCCGCTCAACAGTGGACTGGAACTTCCTCCCAGAAGACTGGAGAGCGCTGTGCCTTCCAAGTTGTCCATTAAACCCATACTGCCTCCTGAAGAATTTTCCGCGTTCGGAAAAGTACGCGAGGGAAGAGCCGGCGCCGGTCGCAGCAGGGAACGCTGGGCCGGCGCCGCGATTCGTGTGCCCAGGGTCTCACTTCTGCTTCGCGATCACCAGATCCTTGATCTTGTTATAGGTGGCCTGGGGAATCACTTTCTTTTTCACCAGGTCGGTTTTGGCGTGATAGGGACGGTTGTCGATGATCTTCTGGGAATACTTTTCGCCGATTCCCGGAAGGGCATCGAGTTGCTCCTTGGTGGCGGAGTTCAGGTCAACCAGATCTGCCGCGTTGGCGGCTGCGGCGGCGGGTTTCTTTCCCTGGGCTGCGGGAGCACTGTTCGCTGCCACCAGGACCACAGGCAGCATCGCCAATGCCAACACGACCCCGAGCAGCCGCACCATTCCAATTCGCTTCATGACGTCTCCTTGGTGTTGCTAGTCTTTCTTCGATTCGTGGTACCCGGCTGCCTTGGCCTCGGCTTCGGTCATGAACTTTCCGTTCTTGGTCTTGCCGTAGAACTGGCCACCTTTGTGGTAAATGCCGCTGTCAAGGTTGACCCAGACTTTGCCGCTCGACTTGGCGGATGCGATCTCAGAATCCGAGGAGGCTCCGGTGGGAGCGGCCTTGGTTTTCTTGGGAGCAGCGGCGGGAGCGGCGGCCGGCGCGCTGGCCGGAGCGGAACTGCTCGCACTGGTCGAAGCCGGGGCGGCCGTGCTGGCCGGCGCGGAACTGGTCTCGCCGGCAGCAGCTTTGCTCTTCTTGCTCTTCTTCGAGGTGGTGGCAGCGTCGGAACTGGCGGCGGGTTCGCTTGCCGCGCTGGCCTCGGCCGACTTCTTGTGACTCTTCTTCGAGGAGCCGGAAGGTTCGGCGCTGGTGGACTGCTCTGCAGTTCCAGCTTCTGCGCTCTTGCTCTTCTTGCTCTTTTTGGTGGTCGAAGCGGAAGACTCCGGGTTGGCGGACTGGTCGGCGGCCGCCGTGTCACTGGACTTCTTCTTGCTGCTCTTCTTCGAAGTGGTGGCGGCTTCGCCGCTGGTCGATTGATCTGCCGACGATGCGCTATCGGTAGATTTCTTCTTTTTTGACTTCTTCGTGGTTGTACTCGAGGTCGTGCTCTGATCGCTCGTCGAGGTTTGTGCTTTAGCCAGCGCAGGCGCCATCACGATTACGAACAGCAGGCACGCGCCCGCCAGGAATGCGGTCCACTTCCCAAAGAACTGGTTCATGTTTTCCTCTCTGTGAGGCTTGGTGAGATGAACGAGCGCTGCCCGCTTGGGGCCGGTCCGGCGATCTTGCCATCCGCGATCTGCTCCAGCTTGCCGAAGCAACGCCCACTGGGCCCGTGGTGCAGCATGATGACAGCAGCGGGGCGTCAGGGTCAACCCGCCGGATCGCTGTGTGGGACGCGTCGAGAGGGTCTGCTAAAACTAAGAAGAGGACCTCCATCCGGAGATCCCCTCGTGAAACCATTACTCTCGCCGGCAACTCTCAGGCGTAGATGCCGCGCTGCTTGATCGTGTATGCGACGCGATCGATCGCCAGCATGTAGGCGGCAATCCGGTTGTTCACGTGATGCGTGTCGGCATACCGCACCACGTCTTCAAACGAGGCCCGCATGATGTCTTCCAGTTGCTGGTTCACGACATTCTCGGGCCAGAAATATCCCTGGCGGTCCTGCACCCACTCAAAGTAGGACGTGGTGACGCCGCCGGCATTGGCCAGGATGTCGGGAATCACGAACACGTGCTTCTCCGCGAGTACTTCATCAGCGGCCGCCGTCGTGGGCCCGTTCGCGCCTTCGGCCAGGATCTTGCACTTCACGCGGTCCACGTTGCGGCTGGTGATCTGGTTCTCGGTTGCGGCCGGGATCAGAATGTCGCACTCGACCAGCATCAAATCTGCCGGATCGTAGGCTTCGGCTTCAGGGAAGCCGTGCACGCTTCCGTTCTTCTGCCGGAACTCCCAGAGCGCTTCGAGATTGATGCCTTTCTTGTTGTAAAGTCCGCCACCCACTTCCACGATGCCGATGATCTGGTAACCGGCCTGCGACATGAGGCGCGCTGCGTTGGAGCCCACATTACCGAAGCCCTGGACAATTACACGCGTCTGATCGCGTTGCAACCCGAGTTTCTTAATGGCCTCATCGCACACGATGAGCACGCCGCGCCCGGTGGCTTCGCGGCGCCCGCGCGATCCGCCAATGTTGATCGGCTTGCCGGTTACGACTGCCGTCACCGTTTGCCGCATGTGCATGGAGTAGGTGTCCATCATCCACGCCATGATCTGTTCGTTGGTATTTACGTCGGGGGCGGGCACGTCTTTCTCGGGTCCGATGAACTCCACCAGCTCCGCGGTGTAACGGCGCGTCATGCGCTCGAGTTCCCCCATCGACATTTTGTGCGGATCGCAAATCACGCCGCCCTTGGCGCCGCCAAAGGGAATGTTCACCACCGCGCATTTCCAGGTCATCCAGCTGGCCAGGGCCCGTACCTCGTCGAGGGTTACGTCCGGGGCATAGCGAATGCCGCCCTTGGCCGGGCCGCGCGCAATGGAATGCTGCACGCGAAAGCCGGTGAACACTTCGAGATGGCCGTCGTCCATCTGCACCGGGATGTGCACGATGATTTCGCGGGTCGGATAACGCAGCACCCGCCAGAGGCCCTCATCCAGGTTCAGTTTATGGGCGGCCAGATCGAAGCGGGCGGCTTGTGCCTCCCACGGATTGGTTTCCTGCTCGAGGACAACGCTTTTCATGGATTCTCCGATATGAGTGCCGTGTGATGAGCTCTGCCCAGGCAGAAATCGGCGGGAGCACAAACCTCGAAATTGTAAGAGTGCCGGGCAGGGGTCCGCAAGCGATGGCGGATTACTAAAGAGTAACCGCCGCCGACCGGTCGGCTGGTGCCTGGAGCGACATTTCCATGCCTTCGGCCGCGGCGCGGACCTTGGGGTAGTAATTTCTGGCCTCGACCACGACCTTGTCGATCAGGGCGTCATCGTGGTCGGGATCGTGATGAAAGAGCACCAATTCCTTCGCGCCGCTCTGCATGGCCACGTTGATGGCTTCCCGCCAGTGGCTGTGGCCCCAGCCCTGGCGCCGCGCCAGGTATTCCTCGGGCAGATACTGCGCGTCGTAGATGAGGACGTCGGCGCCTTCGGCCAGCTTGCGCACGCTCTTGTCGAAGACCGCATCGCCGGGCTCGTTATCGGTGGCATAGACCAGCACGCCGTCCCGGGTCTCGAGGCGGAAGCCGAGACAGCCCTGCGGATGGTTGAGCCACATGGTGCGCACCGAGCACTGGTCGAATTGGGTCACGCCTTCTTCAATGTCGTAGAAATCGCGCTGCGCGTACATCTGGTTCAGCCCTACCGGGAAGTAGGGGGAAGACATCTGCTCCTCCATCACCTGCTTCAGTTCGCGCGTGCGCCGGGAGGAGTGAAAGATGAAGTGATTGGGCGGGAGCCCGTAGAGCGGGCGAAAGAAGGGCATGCCCTGGATGTGGTCCCAGTGAAAGTGCGAGACGAAAACATGAGCCAGGATCGGCTGGCCGTTAGCCGTCCGCTCCAGATGATTGCCCAGCACACGGAAGCCGGTTCCGCAGTCGAAAATGTACAGCTGGTTGCCGAATCGCACCTCGACGCAGGAGGTATTGCCTCCGTAGCGCATGTTGCCGGGTTGAGGAGTGGGTGTGGAGCCGCGCACTCCCCAAAACTTGATCCGCATAGGGCTAAACCACTGGGTTTTCGTTGATCTCCAATCTTCTGATGCATAGGGAGGCCCGTCAATGGTCTCAATGGTTCCGAACAGGTAACCGAGGTGCAACGGGAGAGTGGAACTAGCGGGTTTGCCGGGCTGGCCGCGGAGCCGGGTGGGGCAAGAAAGCCAGGGAAACCCAGAACCACGTGGGGGCGGGTGCCCTCACCCGCCCGGCCGAGCGAAGCTCGGCAGCCCATGAACGTCCACCGCCCCCCCGTATAATGAGCACTTCCAGCCGGCCATGGGGTGATGAGAGGGCCGGCGAACGACTGCATGCTCCAGCCTGATTTCAAGGAGTTCTCCCGCCTGGCGCGCACCGCGACCCTGATCCCGGTCGTGAAGTCGGTCACGGCCGACCTGCTGACCCCGGTTTCGGCGTTCCTGGCAATCGCCGCCGACGAACCCTACGCCTTCCTGCTGGAATCGGTGGAACGCGGGGAGCAGATCGGGCGCTACACCTTCCTCGGGGCGCGCCCGTACATGCGGGTTTCGGCGCGGGGCGGTGAGGTTTGTTTGGATCGCGGCAAGCGCTGCGAGACAACCTCCGGCAACGTCTTCCAGACGGTGAAGGGGTTGCTGCGCGCGCATCGCGCGGCGCACATTGCGGGCTTGCCGCCGTTCACGGCGGGCGCCGTCGGCTACTTTGCCTATGACGTGGTGCGGCAACTCGAGAACATCGGCAACCGTGCCAAAGACGATCTCGATGTGCCCGACTGCATGCTGATGTTCTTCGACCGGCTGTTGGCCTTCGACCACCTGCGGCACCAGATTCACATCATCGCCAGCGCCGACGTGTCGAAAGAGACACCGCAGCGCGCCTACCAGCGGGCCCTGCGCGATATCCGCGCCATCGAAAAGAAGCTGTTTGCCGGCCTGCGTCCCAGGAAAGCCACGCCGAAGGCCGGCAAGGTGAAGATCCACGCCGGGACCGAGCGCAGGGTGTTCGAGCACAGCGTAGAGCGGGCCAAGGAATACATCGCCGCCGGCGACGCCTTCCAGGTCGTGCTCTCGCAGCGCATCGACTTCACTCCTGAAGTCGAGCCCTTCAATCTTTACCGCGCCCTGCGCACCGTGAACCCCTCGCCTTATCTCTACTTCCTGCAGATGGGCGGGACGCACGTGCTGGGTTCGTCTCCCGAGATGCTGGTGCGGGTAACCGGCCGCAAGCTTGAGTACCGCCCCATCGCGGGTACGCATCCTCGGGGCAAAGATGAAGCCGAAGATCTGCGTCTCGAAGAGCTCATGCGCACCGACGAGAAAGAGCGCGCCGAGCACGTCATGCTGGTGGACCTGGGCCGCAATGACCTGGGGCGGGTCAGCGAGTACGGCAGCGTGCGCGTGCGCGACCTGATGTATGTAGAGCGCTACTCGCACGTGATGCACCTGGTGTCGGCGCTGGAGGGCAAGCTGCGTTCGGACCTCGACGCGCTCGATGCCTTCGCCGCGTGTTTCCCGGCGGGCACGCTGAGCGGCGCTCCCAAGGTGCGGGCCATGCAGATCATCGAGGAGCTGGAGCCGACGCGGCGCGGAGTGTATGGCGGCTCGGTGCTGTATGCCGACTTTGCCGGGAACCTCGATTCCTGCATCGCGATCCGCACCCTGCTGATGAAGGGCAAGCACGCTTACCTGCAGGCGGGCGCAGGCATCGTGGCCGACTCCGATCCCGCGAAAGAATTCGAAGAGAGCAAGAACAAGGCGGGTGCCTTGCTGCGGGCGGTCGAATTAGCGCGACGAGGGCTGTGATTGCCCCGATTCAAAATCGTCTAACCTTAACCAGTAAGCCTGATTGCTTGGCGAACTTTGCGGCTTGGCTTGGCGAGCTTGGCGGTTAAAAGCTCTTTACCGCAAAGGGCGCAAAGGACTCGCAAAGATCGCGGAGGCGGCCTCATCACCGTCACTCTGTTCTTCTGCAGCTTTGGTGGGCAAGGTAAGAGTCAACCAGCAAGCCTGATTGCTTGGCGAACTTTGCGGCTTGGCTTGGCGGTCTTGGCGGTTAAAAGCTCTTTACCGCAAAGGGCACAAAGGACTCGCAAAGATCGCGGAGACGGTCGCATCACCGTCACTCTGTTCTTCTGCAGCTTTGGTGGGCAAGGTAAGAGTCAACCAGCAAGCCTGATTGCTCGGCGAACTTTGCGGCTTGGCTTGGCGGTCTTGGCGGTTAAAAGCTCTTTACCGCAAAGGGCTCGCTAAGATCGCGGAGACGGCTGCATCACCGTCGCTTTGTTCTTCTGAATCTTCAATAAGTGCTAAGTGCTAAGTGCCGACTGCCTTGAGTCTATGCTCCTTCAATTTCTGCATTGTTCGCT
>Ga0126373_10000562_pt1 | contig 24689 bp, 34 predicted proteins | sample PanSoiMetPlot_11_FD_92545 | JGI IMG/M metagenome (GOLD analysis project Ga0126373, IMG submission 92545) | Tropical forest soil microbial communities from Panama - MetaG Plot_11 | ecosystem: Environmental > Terrestrial > Soil > Tropical forest > Bulk soil | place: Panama | collected 2016-02-17 | reverse complement strand
GATGGACGCAACATTATCACTCATAATAGCCCTCCCATTGATGGCTGCACACTATATCACGGCGCGAGCACGCGTGCAACCTGAACTCGCTGCTCATCCTGCCATTCTGTATGTGTGGTCTCGATCGTTGCCGTACGACCGATCATGTCGTTGAAGTCCACACTCGACACATGGATGTTCATGCCGATACGTTCCAGCAACCGCCGCATCTGGTAGCGGTTGCGTGCGGAGTTCTCTAACTGCACGAGATTGTAGTGTAATTCTATACCATCCGGGTCGCCGTCTACGAAGTCAGCCGGATAGCTTTCGGGATGAATGCGGAACACTATGTTGAGATAGCGGTTGCCCTTGCCGCTTGTCTTCTCGGTAGCACCGACGATCTCAGCCGGATACGGACCGGGCGGCAGGAGCGGCGGCTGCTCGACGGTAGATAGATCGACGCCGTAATCAACGATGGACATTCTGCTTGACTCCTCTATGGCCACATACTACATGTAGATGGACCGGTCTTCCCAACCGGTTCGGTAAGCCATTGCATACACTCGGCCCGCTGCACTCGGACGGCAGCGGGCTACTTTTTGGCGCCTCCTTTGCTTGCGGTTGCACGTGGTATAGACGGCAGGTCTATCTTGTTGCCGCTATTCTCCTTCCACGCATGCCACCAGTCAGCAATGCCTTCGCCAGTGTTCGTGTTGGCATTGTAATACCAATTGAACTTGACCAAGTGATCAGCACGGAACATGCGTGTTTTCATCGGCTTCATTCGCGTGTGCGGTCGGACACTGATCACACGCGACGTTCCATTCAGGTCTGCGAGATGCCAAACCTCGTTGATCCGCAACCCGATTTGATTGGCAAGGTTCGTGGACAAGATCATGGTGATGTTGCCATCGTCCTCTACATCAGGTGCACCTTCGTGTGTCGTGAAGATGATATTGCGACGCAGCTTGGCAGTGATGCCAAGCATTGTAGAAGCAGCTTGCAACACGAGTGAGTTGCGATACGAATAACCATTCATGCCGGGTTGTTGTAACGTCACCTTCGCACCACCAGCACGCTGCACCGCTTCTAGCAACGCGTAGTGCGCATACACCGTCATGCTATCGAGTATCACTGTCTCGACTTCTTCATGCTCCTGCAAGAACCCGGTGATACCATACGGATCAGACTTCTTGAACTCACCAACCACCGTGAGTGGATTGTATTGATAGAACGCCATCGTCAGCACATCGCTTCGATCAGCAAGCGACATTTCACCATCAGGATCGAAACACATGTGCAGCTTTATGCCTGGTGCAGTTGATGCAAGCGTTGTCTTGCCACTACCAGCCGGCCCCCAAATCAGTCCTGAGAACCGCATGTCGCGTGCACTCGGTGCCGATACGACGACGCCTGATAACGTTACATCATTCATCATCACCCTCCGCGTCTTGCATCTCGGTGACACGCTCCTCGAGCGCATCGATCAGATGCAATAGCATCATCAACGCACCGGGCTTGTCGTGCGTTATCGCATCGTATGCTTTATTCCGCAGCCGCAGAAACTCGATTTCATCCATGGAAATTCTCCATTTCGTTAGACAACCACGCGTTGCGTGCAGTGGTTGCTTCTTCGATTGTTGTGAATCGCCCGACATAGTGTTGGACACCATCGCAATTGACCCTTGCGAAATATTTCCCATCATGGTCTTGGGTTATACCACGTTGTCCTGTCTGTCCTATATACGTGCCAAGTAGCCAAGCGTCCTGCCAGTCCGTTATTATGCCTCGTTCGGCAGATATTTGCAAGCGCTTTGTCCAACTATCTTCTATCAACATATAGCGTCCTCCTTCATTCGCTGCCTACTCCATCTAGTATCGGCTTGTTCAGTGGTGACCATTCGTCATGTTCCATCTCGTCCAAGATCGTGCGCTGCTCATCGTCGTCGGCATAACAGAATGGTATTAGTGAGCACGGTCGGAAGTATCGATTGCAACTATGGGTGTATTTCGGTGCGTTCAGTGGATCGTCGGTATACTTCCTGGCCAATTGGATCGTATGCACTAACCAGGCAACCCATCTTTCTACGTGATGAGCATGTCGCACCATCGGTTCGCGCATGAACCCACCGAAGTCGTAGGTTCTTGGCAACGGAATGGCTAGGCCAAGTACGTCACAGTTATTCACTGATTGCTCTGTGAATACGCTCGCGGCAACGCAATATCCTGTATACTGATGACTGATCTGCTGACTCATTGCCCATGCGTCACCAAGTCGCGACGCGGTCTTGTTGTCATGCACCGTCAACCGGTTCAGCCCGTCCCAATGGATACCGTCGATACGACCGGTCAACCTGAACATGAGTTCATCACTGCCGTGGATCGACACGACCAACTCAAATGGTATCTCGATACCAACATCTGATGTCGGATCGTCTGGATCACGCATCCACACGCGATGATCCCAACGCCATCGGTTGATATAGGCGTATGCACATTCCTCCATGTTCGACAACGTGCGTCGTTTGTCGCGCGGATCATCGTAATACCCGCTCGTATCCAGCACGGCTATCGCACCGCGTTTGCAAACATCGGTGATGTCTTCGGCCTTGCGCACTTGATCGAATATCTGCAATGCACGATCGACACCGAATAGCCGGTTGCCGTGATGCACGAGCGCTGCGTCTACGAAGTCGCTAGGCATGTTGTCTGCATCGAGTTGATTCATTAGCGTCGCTAGTCTAATGAATGCAAACACGTCATGCATTGCGCTACCCGCTTCGAGCGCCATCGCACGGCCTTCGCCAACCATGCGCTTGTGCATTTGGTATCGCACGATACCCCATGTCGGACATGTGTTGATTGCCGACAGCTTCGTGAAGTCATACGCTTCTAGTAGTTGGTCCGCTTCATGATCAGCTAACCTGAACTCAGCAGTCCACTGGCTTGACATATTGCTCACCACCTTCTCGATCGCGCTGCATCATATCGAGTATTCGCGTAATGCCGCCATTGATGACATTGAGCCGATCGGTGGCTTCGACAAGTTGGCCGATTAGATCGGCTGCCTCCTTCATGTGTTGTCGTAACTCTGCATGCTCATCGAGTAACAACTCGAGTGTTGCGACGATGCCTTTCTCAAACCCATACATCTGTATGTTGTCGCGCAGATCACGCGCTTTCACGCTCATCTTGTTCGACCTCCATCAACGCTGCCATAGCAAGTAGGCGGCACTTATGCACCAGCTTCTCAACTTTCGCGTCTTCAGCTTCCAAACGCCTTAATCCGCTCTGCGCTTTTACCAACGCCCGCTCGAGTTTCAGGAATGCATCGAGACGCACTTCATCCGCACGGACCTTAGCGGCTGCTTCGAGTTTACGCACATACGTCAGCCGACGTTCGCGTATACGTGTTAGCCACGCATCGAGTTCATCGACCTGCAATTGCGTAATTGTCGCACGTTGAGTTGGTGTATCGTATTGCTCAGGCTCTGCCATTGCTAACATCCTTGTTGATATCACGGATGTGCTTGCGTGCAGCCTGATGTGCCTGCTGCAACGATGCGCGTGCACCTACTACGTCGTACTCGCGCTTATACTTGATGTGGTAGAACCATCGTCGATCGGGAATCGCATGTGGATCAAACGTGCACGTGTATGACTGTCCTTCATACACTGCATGTTCAGACTTAGGCTTTATGTGTGTAACCTTTTCGTCTGCCATTGCTTGCTCCCAAAGAAAACGGGCACACCACAATGATGTGCCCGTCTCGTATCAGTCTACAACTATTGGCAATGCTTCATACAATGACTGAAGCGTACTCGGTTTCCGCGCTTGATCATACGCCTTGGTGATCAAGTTCAACTTCACACCTGCGTTTTGCAGATTAGCGATGAACCGATCCATATCCACACTACCTTTTCTGTCACGTATGTCGGCTAAGATCGACACGTGTTCGCCACGCCAACACTCAGCTTTCGGATGCGCCTGCGTTGGTTCGGCAAGGTAATCTGGTATCAACCCAGCATCCTTAGCGGCTTGGAAAGCTGCTTCGCGACGCTTGATTGCACGTCGTCGCACTTCATCGGATACCATCATCTCCCATGCAATCGCCTCACGATTATTTTTGCTCGGCGGCATTGCAGTGGAGTTCAAGTTACCGATCTTGTCCAACGCAACATGTATTGCGTCAAACAATTTAGCTCTTACTCTAGATGTCAGCGCCATGCTGCATTCTCCATACACGATAACCCTGACGAGACCATCTCGCCAGTGTCACTATAGTAGCACATATACGAACGTATGTCAAGTGGCTGCTTCCATTGCCCTCCATTCATCGCTTCGCGTCCACTTTGCAACGTTCAACTCACGTGTGAGCATCGTTGTTGCAACCGTGTCTTGTTCTTCGACAGTGCGTCGTAGCGAGAACGCGCCATCGGCATGCGACGCATAGAACGTGAGCGTGCTGTAGACTGCCCACAGATTAGGGCCACGCTGATCAACCTCGCGTTCGTATTGATCAACCAAACCCTCACGCATCTTCGCAGACTGTGCAATCGTATCGAACAGCTTCATTGTCTGCTCGAACCGCACAGGTGTCTTGGTCCATCGCTGCCATTCCTCTTGGCCAGCAGCGAATTCATGCAGTGCATCCTTAACAGTTCTGTTCAAGCTACCGACTACGAGACCGCTCGTATGCTTGCGATACGTTGACACGTAGTCACCACGCACGATGCCATTCGTGCAGAAGAAGTCGATTGCACCTGCGTGTATCCGCAATGCGCTACCGCCATAGCCATTCTGGACCACGATCCGAAAGCCGATGTCACTCCTTGTATTCTGTAACCTGCACCTGATGCTTGGGAACACATACTGACGCAAGCACACGCGACCGTAGCCCGCAACGCGATCGACTACTTGCACATCCTTCAAGTGTTCAGGCAACATCTCATCACGCATCGCCTGCTCTACTGCATAGAACAATTCACGGTTATGTACCAAGCGATAATTACCACCGACGATATCGAGCAGCATTGCACTATCACCGCGCGGCGATAAGCGAATGATTGCCTTATGCGACGGCGTGCGTTCATACATACCACTCCGTGTTTCCCAACCGACCTTGCGTTCGCCAACTGGAAAGAACAGCGGACTGTCTGGTGTATTGTATTTAGCAAACGGATCATTCGGATCGTTGATGTTTGGCATCTGCACTACGTTATCCATGTGCACTCCTAGCGCGGCGCAGCCGCGAAGTTATTCATCGCTATACACACGCTACCGATCGTTATACACACGCACACGCACACGCACACGCATGTGCGTCATATATCTCGCGCGCTCCTACCCTCGACAATCGCTTGTCCTACACCTACACGCTCAGGCAGCTTCTTCGCACCACGCGCATGATCAGCACGCGCAAAGTCCTGTGCAACAGATTTCGGCGGCAAACCCTTGCGCGACTTGATGCTACCGCTAGCGATTCCGTGCATCAACTTCTGCTGCGCTCGGCTCACAGTTGGCATCGTTACCTCCTTCTACATATTTAGCTGCATGTGAATTCATCCGGACGCACTCATGTTGCACGACCGGATGCCATAAACCACTGATGTCGGTATACAACTCGTAGTTCTTACGAGCCCAAGCACGAAACCGTAACGCTTCATCGTCTGTTAGTTTGCGGAACTCCATTGCTCTCCCCTCGATGTTGTTGCATCAATCGTTCAGTATCACAATCGAACGTCACGCTACCGATCACGATCCACGTGCTGCATGGCGGCATCTGCCTGAAGTCGCAACTCGTCATCAGGATAAGGATCAAGCACAAGTGTCTTGTATACACGACGCGTCGCGATGGCGCTAATGGTTTCACGGCTAACCCCGTAAAGCTCAGCGATTGCTTCCTGCGTCTGTCCTCGTTCTATGAGACGGCGGATCGCTTTTACGACTGTCTGTGGTAACCCGTGCCGCTCACGGGCCATCATGTCGTTGGAGTTGTCCTGCACGGTGCCGATCCGCAGGTGTGCAGGGTTACAACAACCTACCGGCCAGCCGCCGTTGTCGCAACTGTGGAGGACCGATTGATCCCTACCCAGTGTGTCACCACTCACTAGCTCCCAGACCCACCTGTAGGCCATCGTGCGGCGCCCTGCGACGGTGTAATACGGGCGCCGCTCCCGTCGAGGCCCGCCCCAGGTTCCGTTCCACCGCCAGCACGCGTTTGGCCCTTCCCGCATGTCGATCAGACCAAAGATATCTGATGGTTCATTGGGAAGGGCCACTGCGTACTACTCCTGCTTACGCGGCAAGCTTCGCAGCATAGCAGTCAATTGCTGCAACACATGCAGGCTACGCTCAGCCCGATACGGGTTGCCTTCAACAAGATCATTCAGTATGACCTGTGTCACCTTCTCGATTGATCCCGACAGTGCTGCGAATGTGCTCATCGGTTGGTCTGACGGCGAAATGTTCGTCGCCCTCATCATCACGGATGGTAACCCTAACGATTTGTCCATTGTCGTGCAACTCCAAGTATGTTCCTCGAACAAAGTCAGCAGTTGCGATCCACAACTGCCAACCGTAGCTACGTCTGTAAATACGGTGCAGCCGCGACCCGAGTGGCATGCCTACGACGTTATGTCGGGGACCGACCACTGCCGGATCGCGGCGCTCGTATTCAGCAAACGCTTCTAGCATATCGCTAGACATCTGACAGCATCACCAGTATTGCGCTGCCATATACTATGGCTATTACTGTCCATACTATAGCCACACCTACCAGCACCCTGTTGTGCTGCTTCTGCGCCTTGATCATGTCGCTGACCGCTTACGGATTGGTGTGACCTTGGCTGATTGCTCTGGCTCACCGATCATAAGATTATGCAGCTTCAAGGCTTGGAACGACTGGTCAGTCAACGGCTCGAGCAGCAAGTAATAGTTCTCGCCACCGAAGTGTAGATATGCCTTGTGTAGTGTTCGCGTCTGACCAGGGAAGTGTCGATCCAATGCAACGCCACACGTGTTGTGTTCTAGAAACCCCCACGGTGCGACCGATGCTGGCGTTCCAAGTCTACGCGCAGCCTCGTACTCGGCTTTCGAGATCAGCTCTACATAGCTGAACTCAGGTTGTGCCATACGTATCTTAGCCATTTGCATACTCCATTTGTTTATTTCTATTCGTCATTGTGCGCTTTTGTTTTACCATCGCCCTCCTTGTCATCTAAGTAATACCACCCCGATATGAGAACTTCTTCTGGACCGAATATAGTATTGCGTCCACAGTTCTCACACTTGTATTGTCTAGCATCTGGCTTACACCCGAATTGCTCTTCACCACACGCTAGACAAACCCCAGTATCGTCCAAATCACGCAGTCGTCGCATACACAGTGCGTATATACGATCAGCGGTTATCGACGGATGTACGCGCAAGGCACGCCTCCTCTGTTGCACACGTGTGCAAGTAGCCAGTTACCACATTTGCGATATCATACTACCACGTATGTTGCACATACGTGCTACGTATAACGTGTATACGCATTACATGCGTATACACGTATACGTATACAGCTACGTCCCGCTCTCGCGAGCGCGACATATCTGTATCTACTACCCCACCCTGCCACCCTGACAGTCTAACATATATGTCAACTGTCATGATGCATAATACCACACTCTGGGGGGTATGTCAATACCCCCTGCCATTTGGTTATATTATATCCTGACACCTACTGACATCCTGCGTTGTAACGCACGATCTATAATATGTTCCGCGTATCACCGTGTGAGCACAATTAATTGCGCCCGTTGTATATACACCATTCATAGACAGCGTCTATATATGAACCTATCGAGAACACCACTTCACGGCTTGATCGGCACCGTAGAACAGTATAGGCTGGCGGCGTTTCGGAGCCGTGCCGACTATAACGTTCCCGTTAGTGTGCTAAACTCAATAGGGGGTCTGAAGATCATGCCAGTGCTTGATGTTGTATTCGTTGGTAAGCTGCATTTGCCGGAGATCGGTGGCGGTCCCATCATGCCGCCTTGGCAACCGCCTGGAATATGGGGGCCGCCTGGACCGTGGCCAACGCCGCCGATTTATTTGCCGCCTCAGCAACCGCCGCAACCACCGGGTATCTGGCCGCCTGCGGGTGTTGTGACGCCACCGATCTACTATCCGCCGGTAATCAGTGGTCCACCCGGTCCGTGGCCGACACCGCCTATTCATATACCGCCGCAGCCGCCTATGCAGCCGCCGGTAATTTGGCCATCGCCACCCGGTGGTATTCCGCCCGTTGGTGGCTATCCTGGTTTCCCAGCACCGGGGCCGGGTACTCCGTCGCATCCGATCGTTATTCCGCCGCCGCCTGCTGAGCCACCGCTTACCATTTGGCCATCGCCAGGGCAGCCGTCGCATCCGATTGTATTACCGCCGGTTGACAGTGTTCCGCCACCGCCGGATGGTGCTGGCAAGCCGCCACCGCCTGATGGTGGATGGGGTTATCATCCTGATTATGGCTGGGGTTATTTTCCGCCGTCTGGTTCTGCGGGTCCAAAGGGTAGATAGTATGCGATTTTGCGTCGCGCTTACACGGTGCAAATCGGCGACGCATAGTTGCGCGCTTCGATTTTACCGACGCATGTGTAAAACGGAGGTGTCGATGATGTAGTGCACAGTCATATGAGTATATGGTGAAATCCAGATGAGATGAGAGATGAGTATATGCACACGCGCACGCACGCGTGTGCATATGTGTATGTGCGCATGCGTGTGCTACCGAGTGCTACCGAGTGCTGACGAATATATTCGCGGCTTCGCCGCGCTGCATTAGGCCAAGGCTAACCATGCGTGGATATATTCGCCTATGCATGCATGGATGAACATATTCGTGGCTTCGCCGCGCTAGATTGCAGACAACAAAAAACCCCGTGCCATCACTGGCACGGGGTTGTTTTAAACGCGCGTTGTGATTTTACCACAACGCGCGTTGTCTCAGTCTTACTTGCTTGCAGCCTTGGCAGTTGACTTGGGCGGCACGGCGGCATTGGCACTTGCGGTGCGTGCGGCCATTTCAGTGCGTAGCTTCGCGTATAGCATTGCGAAGCTACGCACTGCGTCGAGAGCTTCAGGATGACCATCAAACTCTGCGAGCGTGATCGATGCTTGTTTGTCGCCATCCATTCGTGACTTGGCAATGGTGAGCGCTGAGTAGAAGTCAACAGTCGCCAACACCTTTCGACGCACAACCGGGTCGATTAGATCGGTGCGGTTTTCATCCGCGCCCTTGTCGCCAGCTTCACCGGTCTGTGACGTGATGCTCAAGTGTGCAGGCTTGGTGAAGAACCTAGTGACAACCGCAGACACTGACCACAGACCGGACAGTGGTTGTTCCTTGCCTTGCTCATCAGTGCGCGTCATGCGCCATGCGGAACCGTCAAGCGATTGCTTGCCGCCTGCGCCATACCAAAATCTCCAACGCTGTGCCTCGGGCGTAGTCTTGGCTTGCACGGGACGGATAATCTCAGCGCTCGAGATTAGCACGCCTTTGACTTCATCCCAATCGTCAGACGATCCACCGCAATAGCCATGCGCCACTGTAAGCTTGAACGCACGCTGTATCGCCATGTTCTTGTTGCGATACTCGCGGTACTTGTCGGCGCTTTCCTTAGACATGTCGGTCTTAGGCGGCGACGACACCTTAGGCAGAAAGTCGGCAATCACTTGATCGCGATACGTTATGCCCGCCTCAGTAAGCTCTCGAGTATCCGAAACCATCGCTGTCCATGACAGGTTCATATTGCTACCGCTAGCAACCATTGCTTCACGATGCTTGAGGATCAGTCGAGCCAACTGTTGATTAAGGCTATTCTCGGCCGCAGTGTTGTTAAGGATATCGGCGAAGGTCTTATTGACCTGCGGCACGAGATTGCGCACCGCAAGGTTCACGATCTTGTCTTCCTTAGATGCAGGCGCAACCTTCGCAGCATTCTGCTTTGCAGTTCCGGTTGCCTTGTCGTCTCCAGGCTTGCGAGTCATAGTCATACACTCCATTAGTAATGCGGTCACGAACCATTCATGCCGTCATTACCCATACATAATACGGTACCCTGTAGGGTATGTCAATAGGTATTACCGATCCGTGCTTTCGCTGTATCGCACTGCGCTGCGTTGCACATATGTGCAAGTAACGGGTTACCGCTTGTGTTATCGGTTGTGTAATACCTAACCGACATATCACATATCAACACAGATGTGTTTAGCCTCAAATACTGCACAATAGTTAAAACAGTACATACGTGTTGCCGCCCGTTGTAGCGTGCTGTGCGCCGTATGTTAGTGGTCTATACCCGTATACCTGGGCTTGCATGTGGGCATGTAGCCTCGCTACAGCCGCGTTACCGTGTTGTGCATGTTCTTGGACTAGAAGCACGTATGCACATGTGACCAGTCGTTTGCGTTGGTTATGAGCGTGCGGGACGCGGGGATGTGGATTAGTTCAGGCGACCCCAATCGACATGCTTTGCACCACTGCGATACGTGTGCGCAATCATACGGTAACCACGGTCACCCTCCGTTACGGATATGCGCGCGCGCGGTGCACGTTGTGTATACGCGAGCGCCCCCGAGAATCCCCGCCCGTTTCCCAAAACCGGCTATTTAGCGCTCACACGCGCGCGCGCACCTTGATCGATACGGACCCCTGGCACAGCACATCGTCGTATGCACTGCACGTGCACCACTATAATAACTTGGTTTGCCTCCGGTGTCCCCCATAGTCCCCCTGCGTATGCTATGTGTATGTATATATACCCGCGTATGTATGTATATATAAGCGGCACTCGTGCTTCTTGTCCAAGAAGTGGCCATTATGGTTGCACTTGTGTGTATGCTGTGTCATGCTCGGTGGGATCGCTTATAAGGAGAATGAAGATGGCGACGTATGGTGTTGAAACCACACCAGGACAAGTCCCGTGGACGGGTTTGAGTAACACGCTGGGCAGCGGTGCGGCAAATCAGCAAGCCACAAGTGGCTATGTGCAGTTCAACGGTGTGTCGCAAGGCGATGACCGGTTGGCGAAAATGTTTCGCAATGGTGCCATGACCGAAGGCATCTTCCAGTTGATGTATACACTGCTCGGCGCGGCTCCCGGTACGACTGCGACACGAACGATGACGCGTGTGCAGGGCCAGATCGGGGCACCCGGCGGTTTGCAGACGATCGAGACCGTAACATTGGTCAACCGCGCAACGACTGCGGCTGATCTTGCGGCTTTTCAAGCATTGATGCGCCGTGTTCCTGGGCCGCCAAGTTATCCGGCTGATTTGTCAGGTAATGGTGGTGGCGGGAAGCAGCAATACGTAGGAGGCTACTGATGCCGCGCACTGATTTCGGTCCCGAAGTTAAAGCGGGTATGCAACCGAATGCTAATCGGCCAAATCCGCCGCGTGCACCGCGTCCCGCACAGAACCCTGGTCAACAGGTGAGTGAAGAAGCGCGCGATAGTAGCGGTAACACTGGTTTGCCACCGCGTTTGCCCGGTCCCGGTAGCGGGGGCATGCCGGGTATGCCGCAACGAGGCGGTATGCCACCTGATGCGCATCATGTCGCTGCTGCATCGGGTATCGCGCATGCGATCTTGGCAAATAGGGGCTTGAGATAATGCCACAACCACCCGCACCAGCCACGCGCGGCGATGAGGACCCGATGTCGCCGACCGTGATGCTACAATCGTATCTACGCAGTCGCGGACTGCCTTTGACCAGTGCGAATATAAGGGCTGCGATCGATGCGCAAGCGCGAGGGCAGAATATCATTCCCGGATTGGTGTCAGATGAGCCATCAACTGATCCTGGTGTCGGTGGCAAGGGTAATGTCGCTGGTAAAGTGGAACAAGCTCCGTCGCGCGGGCAGTCATTGCCAATTCCGCCCGTTCCACCGGCAAAAGGAGCAGTTCCGCCTGATCAGGGCGCGACCGATACGAGTGCGCAACCCGATGTTGGTAGTGTTCCGCCATCATTGGCTGGTTTGGCGTCGGCAATTCTCGGTGGCAGTGCGGCAGGTGCCGGTTATTGGGCTGGCGGCAAGTTTGGTGGTTCTAGGGGCGGTGATGGAGGCGAATTTGTTGGCAATGTACCGCCTGGACCGAGTGGACGCACGATTGACGTGCCGCAACCCGCTGTGACCGGTGATCGGTATGATTTATTGCCCTCACCGAGTGGAATTGCGTCCGCACAACCCGCAGTCGCTGGTCCACCACCGTCACCGATGGAAAACGCGATGCAACGCGCTATTGCACCGCCCGCCGGTGCCCAACCGATCGATATGCCGCCGTATGTTAGCGATCCATACGCGGTTATGCGTGGTGCGAGTGGATTACCGCCTGGGATATCGCCTACTGACGCTGCAATCGCTGGGGCGCCGAATATGTTGACGCAACCGGCACAATCTCGTGTTGGTGTGCCGCAAATGCTGCCAACGAACACTGGCACGTTGTCTGACGATGCTTTGCGTGCTGCTGGGCTGGTTCGTTTGCCGAATGGATCGGTTACGCTCATGCATCCGGCCAATGTCCCCATGCGGTTACCTCCGCGTCCTCGTTTGCCATTGAACCTCCGATGAGCTTGCCATCTCACAATGAGCCGCTGCGGTTAGCGGATGGGCGCCTCGTTTATCCCGGTGGCGAGGTTATTGATCCGCGTCCACCCGAGCCGGTGCGCGTATCGCCTCCGCGTGTGCGTAGGAAGGCAAGTGATCTGCCCGCGCCGTTTCAGCAGATGAATGCGATCGCTGCGGTGCTGTGTTATTCGCTGTATGGGCTCGATGATGAGGAGATCCACATTGTCACTAAGATGAACGTGCATCAGATCGCGCGGATCAAGGACAGTGATGCGTATTCGCAGATGTATGACGCGATGGTGCGCACGGCGTTGGATAAAGAGACCGATGTCGTTCGCGATGTGTTTGCAAAGAACGCAAAGCGTGCCGCGACTGTAGTTGTAGAGGCGCTCGATGCTGGAACGCGATCCGACCGGATGGCTGCTGCGCGTGATATTCTGGATCGTAGCGGGCATCGTCCTGCTGACGTTGTTGAGCATCGGCATAGTATGGATGGCGGGTTGGTCATTGAGATAATCAAGCGTGATGAGCACGAGAAGATGCCAACGATCGATGTAGAAGCGGACAAGGAGATAGACGATGGCGTTCGTAGCTAGTCAACAGATCACGCTTGGTGCTGGTGTGCAGACGGCATTGCCATTGATGATCGATGTTGCAGGCAACACCAATGCACATCTCTATCATACGCACGCGGCTGTTCCAGGCGGTACGACGTATACGTTCGACAGTGGTCAGTCGTGGAACATTCCCGCGTCTACGCCGACTATCATCCCGTTGCCCGCCGCTGCGCAGTATGTCACAGCGGTGGCTGCAAGCTGGATGCAGGTTGGTAAGAACATGGATTGATTAGATGTCGCGTCGGTATAAGATTATCGAAGGCGGTATGCACGATCGGTTTCATCGATCGAAGTCGAAGGTGCAGTTCGTCGGTGGTGGATATGGGAATGGGAAGACCGCTGCTGCATGCATAAAGGCATTGAAGCTATGCAGGGATTATCCTGGCTGCAATGGCTTGATCGCACGCTCAACCTATCCAAAGCTGAACGACACGATCCGTCGCGAGTTCCTGTTATGGTGCCCCGGTCATTGGATAAGGAGGATGCCATCGAGGGACGACAACACGCTGGTGTTGAAGAACGGTAGCACTGTCAACTTTCGTTATGTTGCGCAGCGTGGAAGGGAAACTGAGGAGAGCAGAAGCAATCTGCTGTCTGCTACGTATGACTGGATCGTGGTTGATCAGTTAGAGGACCCTGAGTTTTCGCATAAGGACTTCATGGACCTGATGGGCCGGTTGCGCGGTGGTGCTGAGTATGTCGGCGATGATCGATCGATGCCACGCACGGGGCCGAAGTGGTTTATCGCTACGCTGAACCCGACGCGCAACTGGTGTTATCGTGAGATCATTAAGCCGCTGCATGATTTCCATCGCGGCGTCGTTACTGACAAGTTGATGTGCGAAGTCGATGGTGCTGGTAAGCCGTTGTTGATTAATGGCATGCCGTCGCCGCTCATCGAGTTGTTCGAGGGGTCCACGTATGAAAATGTGGATAATGTCGGCGAAGACTACATTCGTGGCATGCTGGCAACATACACCGGAAGCATGCGAGATCGCTTTGTGTTTGGACGATGGGGTGCTCTATCTGGGCTCATCTATCCTCAATTCGACGAGACAATACATATCCTGTCGCATGACAGTGTCCGATCGTATCTGCGAACACTGCGAGTATCCGGTTTTCGACCTACATGGATTGAAGGATACGATCACGGATTATCTCGGCACAGTTGTTACGGATTGTTCTTCTGCGACGATGATGCAAACGTGTTTCTGCTCGATGGATTCCGTGTTGCTGAGCTTACCGTGGCTAGTGCAGCACGTCGTATTCATGAGATACGCGCTCAGTATCGAATCGACGCGAATGAACTCGGTATGGTATTTGCGGACCCTGACGTGTTTAGGCGGAAGACAGGCAATAGTCGTACGGTCGGCGAGACGGTTGCAGCGCTGTTTGATGAAGAAGGCATACACATGCAGCGAGGAAATAATGACATAGCTGCTGGCATTGCTAAGAATTGGCAATATCTTGCACCCGAGGCGCTGCATGAGCACCCGATTACCGGCAGGTTCGAGTCACCGCACATGTATGTGTGTGACAACTGCCATTGGTTCGTGGATGAGATCACTGAGTATTACTTCCAACGCGACGGCAGTGATGAGACGACTGACAAGCCGGTTGATCGCAATGATCATGCTATGGACATGTGGAAATACGCGATGTCCATGCGTCCTAAGTTGGCGCGGTTTATGGGCGTGCCTAACCAGCCTCCTGCATGGATGAGTTGGCATGAGATCGAGCGGCAACAACGCGTCAAGGTGAAGGCGAGGCACCTGTAATGTCGGATGATGAGCCTGACGGTATGTTGGCTTACTATTTGGCGATAAAAAATCCATCGCGTGATGATCCGAATTGGCCATTGCCGTCGTTCGATGCACGTGATTGGGCTGAGGCATTTCATAAAATGTATCCGTCGGTGCCAGAGGACGAGGCTCTTACGTGGTTTGCCAATGCGCTGATGCGAGGATATGATGAGCGATCGACCAGACAGTAACATTGGCCAGTCCGACGATCAGTTGGACTTGGATACCAGCACCGATCCATTGGAGAATGCACTGGATCAGGCAGGGGTTGGTCTGCAAGCGCCTGCCGAGCCTGCCGTATATAAGGCAATGCCGGATAGTCGTATCCCGGTATCCAGCAAACGTGGTGGCATTTGGAAATCACGACGCGATGTCAGCATCAAGTCAATGCAGGATTTGGTCGATGCATGGGATGAGGCTATTCGCTATTACAATCACGATCAATCTGATCACCGCGATGGTATATCTAGTGGCTACCGTAATCGTTGGGGCAAGGTAAGTGGCAACCGCAATATCGCGCGTCGGCTGAATGAAATGTTCAGCAGCACTGAGAACATCGTGTTCTCAAACGTGTCGGCGCAGGTTCCTGAGTTGTATGCAAAGAATCCGATCGTGTCGGTCACGACGGAGCCGAGTGCTAATCCGACTGATGAGCAGGTCGGTGATGCGTTTGCGCATGCGTTGGAGAAGTTTATTAATAATCTGTTCTCGATGAAGGATGCGCCGGGTGTTAACATTAAGCAGAAAGCTAAGCGCAATGTGCTGATGACGCTGCTGACGAACATGTCGTGGTTCGAGGTTGGTTATACGAAGAAAGATAAGAGCAGTGAACAGGCGATGCAGGATTTGGTGGCATTGTCGAAGCAGCTTGAGCAAGCTGAGGATGATGAGGAGATTAGAGAAGTAGAAGGCAAGCTGATGGCGTTGGAGGAGAAAGTAGAGTTCCTTCAACCGAGTGGTCCGTATGTGCGCGTGCGGTATCCTCATCAGGTGCTGCGCGACCCGAATAGCAGCGATCCGCAGCTAAGTGACTGCAATTGGTTGATGATTGAGGATATGCTGCCGACGATGTATATCAACGCGATATTCGCGATCGAGCAGCCAGATAGTGAAGAGGCCGTTAGCATTTACGAGCCGACACACGTGTTGAACAACGGTGATAGCACGGGTGATCCTGATCAGGAGTATTCGCTATTCCAGAAGACTGATAATAATTATAACGCGTACGGGTTCGAGACTAAGGAGGCGTTTGACAAGGCGTGTATGACGAAGGTGTGGTATGTTTGGGATAAAGTCACACGTCGGCTTGAGATGTATGCAGACAACGACTGGAAATGGCCGATTTGGGTATGGGATGATCCTTATCAGTTGGCGGGTTTCTACCCGCTCACGCCTATGTGGTTTCATGATAATCCTATTGCCCTCTACGCGAAGGGTGAAGTTAGTTACTACCTGGATCAACAAGACCAACTGAATGAGATCAATGATGAGAAGCGGCGCGCGTTGTATTGGGCGCGGCGCAATATCTTCTACAACAAGAACGCGGGCCTGACGCAGGAGACGATCGACAAGATATTGAAGGGTCCCGACGCGACTGCTACGCCATTGGATGTTCCTGAAGGTGTCGATCCGAAGAATATGATCTTTTCGCTTGTGCCGCCGAGCATGAACTTCACACAGTTGTTCGACAAGAAGGATTTGTATCAATCTGTTGATCGTATTGCAGCTACGAGCGAGGCTGAGCGCGGTGGTGAGTTCAAGACCAACACGACTAATAAGGCCATCGACTATTATAGCACTATGGGCAATATGCGCATGGACATGCGACTCGATGCTATCGAGGACGCACTTGGTGACGTGGGGTGGAAGTTGGCACAGTTATGTCTGCGCTTCATGGATGCACAAACTGCAACCGACATCTGTGGCATGGACGTTACTCCGTTCTGGCGACCGATTGATAACCTACGAGACTTCGCTCGCATGTCCGTACAGATTGTTGGTGGCAGCACGCAGAAGCTGACGACGCAGCAGAAGAAGCAGGAAGCGATACAGATTGCGCAGGTGTTATCGCAGTATGTCCGCGCTGCACCAGCTACGGCGCTGAAGGTGTCGTTGAACATGATGAGCAAGGCGTTCGATGACTTTATGATCAGCAAAGAAGATTGGGACAGCATCGCGCAAGAAGTGCAGCAGATGGCGCAGGCGCAGCAAGGTGGTGCACCAGGACAGGTGCCAGCAGGCGGTTCTCCTCCCGTTGCTGGTGGTGCGCCGCCGCAAGCAGGTGGTGGTATGCCAATGGCAGCTATGGTCGTCCAAGCGCTGCAAAAGCTACCGCCGCCTGTCTTGCAGGCTATTGGTCAGGCATTAGCACAAGGTGTGCCGCCGCAGCAGATATTCCAGCAAATGCTCGCTAGCCAAGCGGGCCAAGGAGCAGCAGCATGAGTGATACGGAACGCAGCATATTGGGATCGGTTCCCGATCTTGATGATGGACCAACTGATGTCGGTGGTGTCGATAGCGATAGTAGCGAACAAGGTAGCAGTAACGATGGCCGTTCGTCTGCGCAGCCGACAACTGAGCAGCCGCAGCCTAGGCAACAAGTGCGCCGTCGTCACGACGGTCTCGTAGAGGTTCCAAATGAGCAGAATCCGAACACACGCGATCTGGTTGATCCGGTTAGCGGTCGCGTTGTCGCGCAAGGTGGAATTGAGCGACGGATATACGAAGACAGCCAGCGCACGCAACGAGAAAACAACGCGCTGAAGCAGCAGGTTGCTGGTATGCAGAATGCTCTGCGTTCTAGCAATGAGGTGTTGCAGGAAGCCGCTCGACTTGGTGTGCAGCCGCAGGATCAGTTGATCGCGGTTCGCGTGATGGCTGATTTCATGCGTGATCCGGTGCGAACACTGCAATCGCTTGTCGAGGAAGTGAAAAGCAAAGGTTACCAGATACCGTTCCTGACTGACGGTGTGACGCAGGGCATGGATATGTCCGCGCTATCACGAATGATCGATGGCAAGCTTCAGCCGATCATGCAGCAGCGGCAACAAGAACTGCAACAACAACAGTTTAGACAGCAAGCTGAACGTGATGTGCAAGCTTTCACTGAGGCCAATCCTGAGAGCACACAAAACCTTGACGTGCTTTCAGAAATGTTGCAAGCTCAGCCGGGTTTGCCGCTCCATGAGGCTTACACCAAGATGATCCGGTGGGCACATGAGAACGGGCTTGACTGGACGCAACCACTTAAGCAGCAAATTGCTGCGTTGCGCCAGCAGCAGACTACTTCACAACAGCCACCAGAGTCGTATAGGATTGAACAACGCCCACTGCCCGGTCGTCGCAGTGTGACTAATCAGCAGACGCAGCGCGTGAACGGCGCTACTGGGTCGCAGTTCAACGAGAACGCGTCGTGGTCTGATATCATTCGTGACGCGATGCGAGAAAGTGGTGTGCAACTGAATTAGTGGAGTAGAGGATGCCTGTTGGAACAATTGTCCCGGCTGTCGCAGACGTTCTGCACAGCACGCTCACCAAGTCCAGGCGTAAGCTGGTCTTGGCGAGTATCAAGTCGAATGCGCTTATGGCATGGGTATTTGCCAATGATCGAGTGGAATATGAGGATGGTGGATACAATATCACCAATCCACTCACTGTTGGTCGCAACCCGAACATCGCGAGCTATAACTACTACACGCCGCTGCCCGTCAACCAGACTGATGAGTTCGACACGGTCGAATATGGTTACAGTCGCGTTGCTGGGACGGTGATCATCAGTGATCAGGAGCAGGACGAGAATAATGGTCCCGCTGCGATATTCAAGCTGATGAAGGAGAAGATGAATGTCCTTGAGGAATCGATCAAGGATAAATTTTCACAATATCTCTACGCAGTCGGCGGTGGACTTGATCCGCTTGGGCTTGGGTCCGTTATTCCTACCAACCCAACGCAAGGCACGCTCGGTGGAATCAATCGTGCAGCACAGCCGCAGTGGCGCACATCCGCCTACGTCTTCGCAGGCGCAATGGATAGCACCAACATCGAAGAAGTCTTCGACGACGTGCTGATGGATTTGACGTTGAAGGGCGAGCGTCCGACTGTGATACTCGCAGGGCGCAATATCTATCGCATGTATCGGCAAGCCGTGCGTGATAAGATGACGATCCCACTTAGCGAAGGCAAGGCGAGCAAGCGTATGTTCGATCTTGGCTTCGAGGGCTGCCTGCATAATGGCATTCCGTTGTTGTATGATGAGGACTGCCCGGTCAGCTTCGCATATTTCATCAACGACACATATCTGCGTCTGCATATGCTGCGCGGCGTGAACATGAAGGTGAAGGAGCTTACTGCACCGTGGAACGTCGATGCGGTCGGCAGCCGTGTGGTGTGGCAGGGTCAGTGGTGCCTTTGGAGAGCATACCGCACGCATGCTGTGCTTACGAATTAGGAGCGTGCTATGCGATATGCAAAGGATAAGCCGCCTCCGATCCTGACGGTTCCGGTTGTTGTGCTGCCGAAGGAATATCCGCACATGCCGAATCTTGATCCACGCTGCACGTCGATATAGGAGTTGGCAATGAGTGAAACACAACCACCGCCTGCTGACGTGCATGTCGATACACCTGAGCAAGCGGCTGCACGGCAACTGGTTGATACTTATCAGCGCGTGACGCACGTTGTGCAAGCAGCAGAGCAGTCTGAGGAGCAGACTGATTTCTCGCTGGTAGGCGCGCTTACGAAAGCTGAACGCGATGCGCTTGTGAAGAAGGTGCAAACGCATGTGCAGCAGCAAGCGACTAAGGAAACAAAGAAGTGAGCGGCTCGATTGACTTCAAGGCCGCGTTCCAGTGCGAGAAGGTGACTGGCACCTTCTATCGCATGGTCATGCACATTGAAGAAGAAGTGCGTGACGTTGGCCCGTTGAAGAATAAGCAGATTATCGCGCGTAGGCTAGTGCCGAAGCGCGAGGAGTTTCATGAAGGATATATGATCTACTTTCCTCAAGGGCATTCGATGTTCGTTGCTGCGGATGATACTGAGCAGTTGCAGCGCATCGGTGTGCTCGAGCAGCCGACGATTGTCGATATGAACAGCGGCGAGATTGTGCCTGCGCAGTTTGCAATGTCGCCGAAGGAATTGGTTGAAGCGAAGACTAAGGCGAAGTATCGACCACGGATGACGGGCGGATTGGAGACGCTAGAAGGAGGTAGTATAGAATGAAACAGTGGCCCGACTTGGATAAGGTGTTAGCACTTACCGAAGTCGAGCGTGCTTATATCGCTGGATTCTTCGATGGCGAAGGATCAGTATCACTAAACATTTCGCAGAGCAAGAAACAAGATGTATCTGATGTGCGTCTTGTCGTGAGTATCGGACAGAAGCGGGGTTCCGTTCTGAAATGGCTCCACGAACTGTTTGGAGGCTCACTGTTTCTGAGGGTGCGAAATGATCGCGGATACAGTACGCGAGATGGCACGATTGGCGTATGGTCAATTACTAATAGCGATAGTCTTCGAATATTCTATCGGACTGTCAAGCCATATCTGCGGTTGAAGGCAGAGGAACTTGATATGGCAATGGAATCGTACAATAATCCAGACGTTACGATAGAAGAGGTTGAAGCAGTAATCGAAAATATCCGCGAACTTCGTTCGGTAGGAGAAAAATATGACTAACGTGATGACCAATCCGACGAACTTCCCGCGTCGGATTAACAACTACGTCAAGGCTATGATGTATAGCGCTGACGTGAACTACCAGAATCCCACGCGTGTCAGCTTCGGTGCACCGCAGGCGAACAATGCTACGCTGTTACTGAATGCAGGCAGTGTGGCGAATGCTAATACGGTGATCGATTTATCGACTGCTGCTGCGTTTCCTGAGACGTATGGCCGCGCGGTTACATATGTCGCGAGCGGTGCGGGCGGCACGGGCACGGTTACGCTGTATGGCTGGGATTATCTCGGTCAGCCGATGCGTGAGGACGTTACGCTCAATGGCGTTACGCCGGTTGCTGGTAAGAAGGCATTCAAAAGCTTCCTCAACTTGACCAGCCCGACCGCGATGGTTGGCATTACCGTGAACATTGGTAGCGGATCACCACTGGGTCTACCGTATAAGGCATTGCGGTGCGAATATGAGGTCGGTAACGGTGTATCCGTAGCAGTCGGTACGTTCGTTGCTGGTGTGCTTACTGATCCGCAGACCGCTACGACCGGTGATCCGCGTGGAACGTATGTGCCGACAACCACGGTGAACGGAACGAACATCATCAGTGCTGTGTTTGACTTCGCGAATGATGTGAATACGAGCAATAATGGCGGTTTGCACGGCATTCAGCAGTACACTGCGTAGTATCGTCCCACCGGATGCGCAGTGTCGGGTGTCTATGCGTTGAACCCGGCGCATAGGCACCCCCTTTTCTATGGAGATGTAGATGCCTGCGGTAGTTGGTGATATCGTCAATCGGTGCATCACTGAGCTATCACAGGTGCCCGGTATTGCGACGCAGATTTACGCGGCGCCGCGTCTCTTGCAGCATGTCAGCAATGCGTATGACATGGAAATCCATGAGATGTGGTGGCCCGACTACATGTTTTATCAGCAGGTGTCGCTGGATGGTAGCACTGGTTCGCTGACTGCTGATTTGCAGGGCAGTATTAGCACTGTAGATGACTACGGTGACGTGGCAGCGGTGTATGCACCTGGGCGTAACCGTAAGGTGCGTGAGTGGCCGCAATCTGTGAATCCGTTTGCACACACGTGGGGCCATAATTCGTGGTATATGATGCCCAACTATAGTGTGCCGCATCGACCGTTCACGATTTATCCGTTGGATAGTCCCGGTCCTATCGTTGTGTGGGCACGTCAGCATAATAATACGCCGTTACTGAACACGGACACGGTGTATATCGATCCGCTGCTGCTCATGTATGATGCATGTTGGATGTATGCGACGGATGACGGCACGGTCCCCTCTCAGGTGAACAGATTTCAGTTGTTAGCGTCTAATCGGCGCAAGCAGATGAAGGCGAAGTTCGCGCAGGCGCCGCTTGAGCTTGATCCACGCTTCCCAAGCGATGTGTATATGATCACGACCGAAGATCAGGGCTGGTTCACGCTCAACGATCCTGCGCTGGGAGTGCTAGCATGAGTGGTACTGATTATTATCGTGGCGAAGTCCTCACTGCGGATGAGTTGAACACGGATTTCGGCTCGCGGATCATGCGCAGTGGCGACACGATGACGGGTCCGCTGATTTTGTTCGAAATGCCACAGCAGGCGATGGAGGCGACGCCTAAGCAGTATGTCGATAGTCGCATGGCGATTGCTTCGCCAGTGTATATTGGTGATACGCCGCCTGCTAATCCGACCAACGGCACGTTGTGGTTCGATAGTGTTGGCACACAGTTGTATGTGCGTTACAATGATCCGAATAGCAATCAGTGGGTGCCCGCTGCTAATGCGACGGTGTCGCAGCCGCAGTATCCTGGTGTGTTCATGGGTGACTCGCCGCCTTCTGCACCACAGGCGGGCACGTTGTGGTTCGATACGAATGGTTCGCTGCTGTATATCTATTATAATGACGGTAGTTCGTCGCAGTGGATCGATGCGAATAATGTCAATGCGAATCTGAACGCGGCTACCGGTGCGCCTGGGCCATTCTTGCCGTTAGCTGGCGGCACAATGACTGGTGGATTATTCTACACTGCGACTAGCGGTAGTGTATCGCGCACAGCACAGGATCGTGCAGCAGACGTGATCAACGTGCTGGATTATATTCCGGCTGGTGCGACTGACTATTCTGCTGGTGTGCAAGCCGCACTGAATGCGGTGCCGTCGTCAGGCGCAACGGTGTTGGTACCGAAGCTGTGTCCGATCAGCGGCACGTTGTTGATAAAGTCTAATACATTGTTGCGCGGTTGTGGACCGGGTACGGGTTTTGTGGCACTAGCAGGATTTCCCGGCGGTGCGTTGATCAAGAACCAGAACTTTAACGCCAGCACGCTGACTGATCATGACATCAGCTTCGAAGACTTGGTGTTTGATTATGGCCCGATCACCGGCAGTGCGGCTTCGCATTGTTTGGAGCAATGGTATGTGACGAATGTTCGCATTACTAATTGCACGTTCCAAGTGCGTGGCAATGGTAATGCTACCGCTTGCGTGGCCTGCTACAACACGCATGTGCAGGGCTGCACGGCGTATGGATTTGTCAATTGCGCGTATGATCACTGGATGAACCCAGTCAATGGGCGTGTTGTAAATTGTTATGCTGAGAGCGCTAACTCGGCGCAGTTCGTCAACTGGAACCCGGATAATACCGGCGGCGGTGGCACCGGTAATGTAGCGCGTGGTTTCGTGCTGGCGAACAACGAGTTCCTCTGCACCAATGCCAGCGCCACCAATCCGATCCAACTGGAACCGCTCGGCACGGGCACATCGGTGCGTGACGTGGTGGTGTCTGGTAATGTGTTCCGCAACGTGCGATTGGCGCTACGTGGTGATACCAGAGGCGTAGTGGTCACCGGCAATACGTTCGAGGCGTGCGTCGGCGGCACTGAGGTTATCACTGCTTACACGCGTAACAGCGGCACGCCGACTGACTTTGTGATTACCAGCAATAATGTGCTAGACCCGGCCACTACTGGTTCCAATGCCGGTGTGATCCGCATCGAGGCCACTAACGCCACGATCAGCGGCAACCGTGTATCCGGCACCACCTACGGCGCGACGCCCGGTATCTATACCGGCAGCGGCACACCTGTGCTGGTTGGCAATTCGGTATCCAATGGCGTCTATAACACGCCTACGTTCTCATCGACTGAAAATGCATTGGTGGCGCCACGTGTTTACGTAGGCACTACGACCGGACCAAGCTTGACGACTAATGGCACGGCAATGATTGTTAATGGGCAACTTATTCTATCGAGTTTGCCGACTAGTGTATCCGGCTTACCTGTCGGCACCGTCTGGAATAACGGAGGCGTGCTATGCGTCGCTTGACCTGGCTTGTTGTCGCCAGCGTAGCGCTCGGGGCACAGTCGCCTAATCCACCAGCACCAGTGTTGAATCTTAATAGCAGTGTCAGCACGGCAACGGGTAGCACCACACCACGCTTGTTGAGTGATCGCGCGGCAGATTTCGGTATGTCCGTGCTCGATTACGGCGCTGTTTGCGACGGCACAACGGATGACACCACCGCTATTCAGAACGCCATCAACGCCGCCGCACCGTTGCAAGCGATGGTAAATGTTCCGGCTGGCAAGACGTGCAAGATTACTGCAACGTTGAACATCACCGCATCAGGCGTCGGTTTGCGCTGCATGGGCGGCACCACGGTGGGCACGGCATCGGCGTGCCGGTTGCTGTGGGGCGGCGGTGCCTCGCCGATGATTTCCTTCGCGCCGTCAGCGGCGACCTATTACAATAGCGTGCGTAACCTGACGCTGGACGGCAATGCGACGGCCACAGTCGGTATTTCTGTGGTCGGTGCACAGCAGGGCACGCTGGATAACCTGCATGTGCGGGGTATGACGCAGTGGGCAATCCTGTCTGACACCAACGGGGCGGCTGCGCTCAATACCCAGGGCTGGATTGTCAATAACCTGTTTGTCGATGGCGCCACCGCTTCGATGGGCGGCGTCGAGCTGAAATGCAATGATGCTTCG
>Ga0126373_10000561_pt1 | contig 24698 bp, 17 predicted proteins | sample PanSoiMetPlot_11_FD_92545 | JGI IMG/M metagenome (GOLD analysis project Ga0126373, IMG submission 92545) | Tropical forest soil microbial communities from Panama - MetaG Plot_11 | ecosystem: Environmental > Terrestrial > Soil > Tropical forest > Bulk soil | place: Panama | collected 2016-02-17 | reverse complement strand
TGTGACTTGAAGCATCGGTTGGCCGTGATGGGAACCATCGGTTGGCCGCTGACCGCCCGCAAGTCGTTTAAACCGGAACTCGCCGGGAAGGCAGATTGCCGTGCCTGAACCATCATTTGGCCGAAAGTTCAGATTTTGAATCATCCGATGGCCACGAGTAGGGTAATCAGTGCGAAACAAAACTCTTGAAAACTGATTTTTTCCGCCGTATCCTGTATGTGTGCTAAGTAACGCACGTACATGAGCGAGACCCCGGATCAGGTGATGCAGTGGTTCCACGCGGCCGTGGAGAAGCTTTCTCCAGTTGCCGCTGGATCTTTGTCCCTGCGAAAAAGTCCCTGTATTCGCGAAAACTGCGCTGCTTGTGCCAGCGGAGAAGGCCATTCCAGCCATGTCCTCTATGGCCGTCGTGATGGCAAGCGGTTCTCGATTTACGTCCCGGAGGAGATGGTTCCGGCGGTCTCGAAGGCGATCGCCAATGGGAGGCGAGTCCAGGAACTGGTCACCGAAGCTGGCGTTAGATACACGGAAGCGCTGAAAGCGAAACGGCGAAAAGAGCGTGTCCTGTGACCAGACGGGGAAGGAGATCGCCAGATGCTGAGCGAACATGATTTCGCGGCATGGACTCTGCGGAATGCGATCTCCGAGGCTGCCCGATCGGCGATCTCGCACATCAGGCGTTCTGAACCGAAACGGCGCGTCGGCGGCGGGCGCATGAATGTCGCCGGACGGTATCCCAGCAGAAAAATGGGAGTCACCATCCAGTTTGAAAGTCATCGCGTCGAACTTCCCACCATTTTCGAACTCGAACACGACCCCGCCGTGCTGGAGTATTACGACCAGGTTCCGGCGATCAAACTGGATTACTGTTCCGCCGAGGGCAAGCGCCTGGGAGTTTTGCACACGCCGGATTTCTTCATCCTCCGCATAGACCGTGCCGGATGGGCAGAATGCAAGACCGAAGAGGAACTGAATCGGCTCACGGAGCGGAACCCAAACCGTTACTGCCGCGAAGGCCGGCGATGGACATGTCCGCCGGGTCATCGGTATGCAGAGGCGATGGGACTCTGTTATGAGGTTCATTCTTCGGCCGGAATCAACTGGGTGTTCCAGCGGAACATCCAGTTCCTGGAAGACTATCTCAGAAGCACGCCGGAGATTTCCGCGCTGCAAAAGCAACGGGTGCGAGCATTGCTGATGGCTCAGCCGGGATGTTCGCTCGATGAACTCTTCCGGTTAGCGAACGGGCAGCTAACACGCGACGACATCCACACGCTCATCGCGACCGGCGATATCTATGTCGATCTTCATTCCTGCGCTCTGCTCGAACCCGACAAGGTACTCGTGTGGGCCGACCGCCCCCATGATGCCAGCGTCTCGTCCGTGGCTCCATCGGAAACACCCCGGCCCGGGGTTCAGCATGGTCTCGCGTCTGAGATTCAGCAGCGGCTTCTGTTGGCAAGTGAAGCCGATCTGGCGGAGGCGACCCGCCGCTTCCACATAGTCTCGAGGGCATTGCGTGGAGATTCACATGTTTCAGCTCCGTCACGAACCTTGCGGCGCTGGATAGCAGCATGGCGAACCGCGGAAGCGCAAAATGGTAACGGCTACATCGGCCTGCTACCGCGCCCGAATCACGGAAACCCGGCAGCCAAGCTTCCCGAAAAGACCAGATCCCTGATGGCGGAGTTCATCGACAAGGATTACGAGACGCTGAAGCAGAAGACCATGTATGCGTCCTGGTCGGCGTTGAAGCTGGCCTGCGACCGCGAGCAGGCCGCTTCGCCGAGTTTCAAAAGCTTCAGCATTGCGGTCCATAAACATTCCGGCTCGGAACAGATATTAAAGCGGCAGGGCAGTCGCGCGGCTTATCAGGTGCAGCCGTTTTTCTGGGAGTTGGAGCAACGGACGCCACGGCATGGCGACCGTCCATTCGAGATCGCTCATATCGATCACACGCAGGCGGACGTATGGGTGGTCTGCTCTCACACCGGCCGCGTATTGGGACGTCCATGGCTCACGTTCCTGACCGACTCGTTCTCGCGCCGCGTTCTGGCGCTGCATCTGACGTTCGACCCGCCAAGCTACCGCTCGTGCATGATGATTCTGCGCGAATGCGTGCGTCGCCACGGCCGCCTCCCTCAGGTTCTGGTGCTCGACGGTGGCCGGGAGTTCGAAAGTACCTACTTCGAAACACTGCTGGCGCGTTGCGAGATCACGAAAAAGACGAGGCCGCCAGCAAAGGCCCGTTTCGGGTCCACGTGCGAGCGGTTGTTTGGAACCGCCAACAAGCAGTTTCTTCACAACCTGACCGGCAACACGCAGGCAGCCCGGCGAGCCCGCGAGATGACGAAGAGCGTCGATCCTCGCAATCACGCAGTCTGGACGATTACCGATCTTCATCGGACGCTGACGGAGTACGCGTATGAAGTCTATGACACGCTCGATCATCCGGCCCTGGGGCAAACTCCTCGCGAAGCTTTCGCCGACGCTATCGTTTTAACGGGCAGCCGCGCTCATCGCGCAATCGCTTACGACCGCGATTTTCTCATTCTCACTTTGCCAACGACTCGCAAAGGCACGGCGAAAGTGACAGCGGGTCGTGGCATGAAGATCAATCATCTTTATTACTGGTCCGAGCACTTCCGCAATCCGTGCTGGGAAGCCAAACAAGTACCCGTTCGTTATGACCCGTTTGACATCGGCGTCGCCTTCGCATTCGTCGATCGTCAGTGGGTGGAGTGTCATTCGGAACATTACGCCAGTTTGCACGGTCATTCCGAACGCGAGGTCCATCTGGCGAGCGAGGAGTTGTGGAGACGGCGGCAGAATCATTCCGGGCAGTATGCGGTCACGGCGAAGAAGCTCGCCGAGTTCCTGGAGTCCGTCGAACTGACGGAGGAGATTCTCGTTCAGCGCCTGAGCGATCTGGAAGCTCGATCTCTTCATGCGGGGCCGGCCCTTACGGTGGCGCCGGTTGCGACCGATATTCCGGCGTCAGAGGTGGGCGAGGCGCTTCCACTCATGCCAATCGAGCCGCCTTCAGCCTTCGTCACGTACGGGGAGCTTTGATGTCTCACGACGGAATGTGCGGGAGCATTGAGCGATTCCGCGCTTTCACCATGGCACACCCGCGCTTGATGACGGCGCGCGACGAACTGGTGGACGCGATTGAGGGCGCGACGCCTGGCTCGCTGGTGCTGGTGCTCGGGCCGACGGGTGTCGGGAAGACCACGCTTCGACTTAAAGTCGAGCATCTCCTCCTGCAGCAGATAGCGGTTGAGATGGCAGCCGATCCCAGCCGCCTTCCCTTCGTCAGCGTCGATGTTCCGCCTCCGCACAGCGGGCGGTTTCGCTGGCGAGATTATTTCAGTCGCCTTCTTCTTGCAATGCACGAACCCCTTATCGATTCGAAAACGTGCCGCGGCTCCGCGGACTCCGGCGTACGTGCTCACGCTATTCCCGGCGATACGGAACTGAGTTACGCCGCGGAGCAGGCGCTGCGTTACCGGCGTCCCGCGGTCGTGTTTATCGATGAGGCGCAACATTTGGCCCGAATCGCTTCCGGGCGAAGACTTTCGGATCAGTTGGACGTGATCAAGTCGATCGCGAATCGAACCGGGACCGTGCATGTCCTGCTGGGCACATACGAGTTACTCGCCTTCCGCAATCTCAGCGCGCAGTTAAGCCGCCGGTGCATCGACCTTCACTTCCAGCGTTATCGTGCCGATTCCGTCCCGGACCGGCAGATTTTCCAGAGCGTACTGCTGACATTCCAGAAACAACTTCCTTTCGAAGGTCCGGAGCCTGACTTCATCGGGAATTGGGAGTTTCTCTATGAACGCTCAGTCGGATGCGTTGGAATTCTGAAGGAATGGCTGGTGCGCGCATGCGTCCGCGCAATCAGGCATGGCGCGGCTTCGCTCTCGCATGAACACTTGGAGCGGACCGCTCTTTCGATCTCGCAGTGCGAGAAGATCCTTGCGGAGTCGTGGGAAGGTGAGACACGGCTCAATGACACGGAAGACTCCAGACTGCGGTTTCGCACGCTCCTCGGGATGGAGGCTCCGGCTGGCGCGGCGCGACGAGCCGCGGCTGCTCAGCCGGCGCGCCGGAGCCCGCGAGTAGGTCAGCGGAGTCCGCAGCGCGATCCGATCGGAGAGCAGCAGGCAGCCACGTATGCATAACCGGCCGATATATGGCGAATGGGAATCATCTCCTGCGCGGCTGACAGAACGAAGTTATCTCTATTCGCTGGCTCCGATCGGGATCGGAACCGCCGCGGTCGAGAGCTTCACAGGATACATCGCACGCCTGGCGGCAGCTCACGCCGTGGAACCGCGAGCGCTGGTCAAACATGAACTGTCGCCGCGAATCCCAAGCACCAAAGGGAGATTGGCGGGATGCAGTCCTTCGAAACCGCCGGGCGATTCTTTCTTTGCAGATGCCTACGCTTTGAATGGTTCCGGCGAACGAACGCGTCGATGGGTTTCGTTGCTTGAACAACTCACGTGCCTGAGCCGTTTGGATTTGTTGACGGCGCTTCCGTGGGCAAAGACGATCTCGTGCGTGCATCTTCTGCGTACCCAGCGAGCGTGGTGTCCGCTCTGCTATGGAGCGTTACACGCCGGTTCTGTCGTCTATGAACGGCTGCTGTGGGCCTTTCAGATCGTTACGGTCTGCCCGGAGCACCGCTGCCCCATCGAGACCATCTGCAAATCCTGCGGACGAACGCAGTATGTACTTTCATCGAGAACGCGGCCGGGGTGGTGCTCGCGGTGCGAGTGCTGGCTGGGTCGAGAAGGCGAACCAGCCGATCACAGCGGCGGTGATCCCATGCGCCTTGCATCCATGGCAGGTGAGCTGCTGGCGCGTGCCATCGATCTGCCTGCCGGGTTCGGGCTCGATCGGTTTCGGGAGAACACGCGACTGATGGCCGGGAAGGGCGCGTTTCGTGGGGAGTCTCGGAATCGAAACGTGCGGGGATGGACGAAGCGAGCGTCGGCGCCGCGCATGGATTCCCTGGCATTTCTTTCTCTAAGAGCAGGCGTTTCGATGGTTCATCTTCTAACCGGCAGGATTGCCTTCGGAGATGCCCCCGCGTCACAACACTCCCCATACGCGCATCATCGTGTGGACGACTCGATTGTGGAAAGTGCGTTAAAGGCGGCGCTGCAGGCCGAACTTCCGCGTCGGCTGGAAGAGATCGCGGCAGACCTGGGCTACGGGAGTGTCGCGCCGCTCCAGACCCGCTTCCGCGATCTTTGCCGCCGGATCATTGCCAAGAGAGCCGAGTGGAACAAAGGCGCGTACCGACCACCCATAACGCCGGTCCCGAAAGAATGCATCGAGCAAGCTCTGTCGGCAGCAATCGCGGAGGAGGCGCCTGTCAACCTTCGGGCTGTTGCCGCAGGCGTGGGACTTCATAACAAGAGACGCTTGTATAAGGGGTTCCACGATTTGCGCCGCGCTCTTGTCGCGAAGAACGGACTCCTGAGGCGCAGGCGCTGGGAACCGATTGAAAACGCACTCAGGACGGCCCTGGATGAAGCGCCAGTGCCTACAGTGACGGACGTGGCGCGGCGTCTTGGCTTCAAGAGCGTTACCCGAATCACGAAACGCTTTCCTGACCTGTCTGAAGCGTTGAAGCGCCGCAGGCGCGAGACGTCGGCACGCCGTCCTTAAAATATGTTATTGTGTACACAGAGTACGCAATATGGAGACCGAAAGAATCGGCATTCGGGAGTTCCGTGAGAACCTCGCGGGCTATCTGGAAAGCGGGAGGCCGCTCGCCATCACTCGTCACGGTGAAACGCTCGGTTTCTACATTCCCGCGCAGAAGCGCAGCCGCAAAGCTGAAATCGACGCTATGCGAGCCGCGGCCCGGGAACTCGACACCATGATTGCCGCCTGGGGCGCATCCGAGGACGAGCTCATGCGGGAGTACAAGGAAGTCCGTCGCGCCGGACGCGAAAGGAAGCGCAGCTCTAAATAACCGGCATGGAGCGCAAAGCCCTGGTGCTTGACGCCAACATCCTGATTCGGGCTGTGCTCGGTCAGCGGGTTCGACGCGTCCTTGAAGCCCATGCGGAGAGCATTTCGTTCTTCGTTCCCGACAGCGCACTGGCGGAGGCGGAGGAGCACCTGGCCGCACTCGTCGTAAAGCGCGGTGGCGATCCCGAACTGGCGCTGGCAGCTCTGAAGGGGATGGCTGGGCTCGCGACCATCGTGGACGCTGACCAGTATGCCGACTTCGAAGCCGAGGCTCGGAAGCGTCTCGGCACGCGCGATCCGGAAGACTGGCCGATTCTGGCAGCGGCACTGGCTCTCGGTTGTCCGATCTGGACTGAGGACACTGACTTCTTCGGCTGCGGCGTTGCTACCTGGACATCCGACAGCATCGACATCTTTCTCGGTCAGTAATTCGCGCGGCGGTTTCCGGTTCCTGTATGTTTCACTGCGCATTCATAAACCGGGTCCGCGTTGGGCGCCGCGATTCGAACGTGCCTGCGAGTGGCCCCCGGCACACTTGTCGTTATCGTCATTGCTTCCTCTGCCGCCGACCTTGACCGGGCAACGCTGCGCTTGACGGCGTAACCGCCTGGCCGCGCCCGGCGCTCGTCTCCGCTCTGCTTTGTCGGTTCCCCCAGCCGGATTCCGCTCTTCGAGTTCGTTCGCGTTGCTCACCGGAATTCGTCCGGTCTCCCCCAACAAAGCGCTCCAACTCACCGCTTCGCTCTTGGGAGCATCCCCGCTTGCTTCGAGTTGCCCCGATCAAGAGACGGGGCAGAAGGAGACAACGAAATGTTCAACAACGTGACCTTGATCGGCTATCTCGGCTCGGACGCCGACTCTCGAAGAACCCGCAACAACTCAACCCTGACAGTGCTTTCGCTCGCGACGAAGCGCATCTGGAAGAACCGCGAAACGGGAGAACGCGAATCGCAGACGACATGGCACAAATGTGTCGCATTCGGCCGCACTGCGGAATATGCCGCCAACCTGACGAAGGGTGCTCATGTCCAGATCGTCGGCGAGATACAGACACGAGATTTCGTAGCCAGGGACGGTGCGAAGAAATCGGTCACAGAGATCGTGGCACGCCGAATCGCGCGCCTTGATCGTGCCCCGAAGGCCGAATCCACTCAGGGGGCTGCCGCTTAGGCAGGCTGTCCGAGTCGGAGCAACCCGATGCAGACCTCTTCCCAAGAAGCATCGGTTGGCCACCGCGGCCAAACGATGGTTCAAGTCACAAATTGCTTGGAGCACGGCGGTGCCTCGCGAAAAATTCGAGGCTGAACGATCACCTGTTCCGAACTCATCACGACAATCCGAACATCACTGCTTGAGATAAATTCCGCCGAGTCTCTGTACTCGAATTGGAACAGTAATGGAACAGATGCCTTTTGAGTACGCCTGTAAGTGCTTGAAAACGTGGTGGCCAGAGACGGAATCGAACCGCCGACGCCAGCCTTTTCAGGGCCTCTTACCGATGTCCGCATGTGGCTGATTAGGCACGCAAACAACTGAGCAAAAGCAATTTATCGAATCGGCATTTAGGATGATTTCGGACGATTCAGGCTGTTTCGGGGACCTCCGACGTACGCACTGGGTACGCGGCATCTTCGGCAGCGCGCCGATTGCCACCAATCGCCTGATCCTAGTGCTCCTGCACAAGCGTGATTTCCACGGTGTAGCAGTAGATCAGCACTCGGTGCATTGGATCCAAAGCGGTCGAACTGTCGCGAATGCTGTTGCCTATATTGAACCGTGACCATCATGGCAGGAACTAAGTAGCACTCGGGATCAAGACCGGCGTGATTTGAAACGCTCTCGAAAGCCTCCGAAGTTGATACTACGTGACGTTGAACGGGAAATCGGCGGGAGCGTGGATGGTCAGAACGAATTCATCTGGCAGGAGCGTGTTCAGGTTCGCGAGCGCATTCCGCGATTGAAGCACGGCGGCGACGCCCTCCACCGTTCCAAAGATCTCGCCCGGAGCGATGCATCCCTGGAGGTCAACAGTGTCGTTCCCGGCGTGGATAAGAATGCCCTGACGATCGGGAACGCTCGTGACCTCCCACGTGTCTCCGCTGGGGAACTTTTCACTCACATGGCGGATGCAGTTGTACGTCCCCGAAGGAATACAGGAGACATCGTGCTGATTGTTTTTCCAGGGCAATTCGCATGTGACGCAAACGGGAGCACCCCCAACGAAGAACATTCCGAACGTACCGCCGGGAGTCGAAAGGGCGCGGTAAATGGAGGCATTGGGCATGAACCTACCTTCTTTGACGACCGCAGCATGATCGCAGGCTGCATCGAGTCGATCTTCACATTGGTGGCTCTTGTCTCGGCTTTTGTTTCATCGATCTGCTTTTTGATGAACGGCGTCGGGTCCGCGGTCCGTTTTCTCCGGCTCCTGAAAATTGAATCCCGAGAATCACCGAAAGATATTTCCGAAGGCTCTCGTCCCTCATCTGAAGATCTGAAAATGCTTTTGAGGTTTCAGCAAGGACATCATGAACCGCAATCAATTTTCCCCCGGCAATCAGCCGAGTTGCGGTTGTTCCGCGTCGCGCTTGATCCACCTAAAAGCCGGGATGGAATTCTTCCAGAAGAACTTTTCGGCCGCAGGCCGGCCCATGGCCATCGTGTACGCCTTCAGAATGTCGAGAGCCTCTTTGTTCTTTCCCGCGTACACTACGTAGTCTTCGCCGAAGACGCCCCAGATGAGATCCAGCGTCGGCTTATAGACAGCCGGGTCGAACGCCGCCTGCGGGTTCGCCTTCGGAAGGCCGGAAACTTTCGCGAAGGCGCGCCGCTTTCTCAGTTCGCGCAGGTTGTTGGTATAGCTCTTTAGAACTCCCGGTTCTGAAGGAAGCGGCAGCGCCTGCAAATGGCCCAGAACGATTCGCAAGTCGGGCGCTTTGTCGCTCAAACGCAGGGTAGCTTCGATGAGATCCAGCCGCGGATTGGCCACCTCCAGAGTAAGGCCGGTTCTCGCGAAAATCTTCATGTTTTCGATGAAATCGGGCTTGTTGATCGCTGTGACAAGATCCTGACCCTTCCAGACGTTGCCGTACCGAATGCCGAGAAACAATTTGTTCCGGTGATACCGCTCCAGAAAATCCTGGAAATCGCATTTCGCGGGGTCGATATTGCCGACGGTACCCACGATCATCGGTTCTTGCTCGATTTGCATCAGCACCCAAAGGTTGTCTTCCACCCATGGACTCGCTTCGACCTCGATGCCGCCCACGATTCCGAGAGGTTTTGCGGATTCGCGATAATCGCGAGGCAGAAACGGCGGCGCGCTCGGAGTAAAAGGAAAAGGCGCTCCCTGAGGCCGGGTCTGGTCGTACAGGTGGAAATGGGTATCGATAATCGGAATCGGATTTTCCTGGGCCCGCACCAGGGTACTTCCAACGGCAGCGGCGGCAAGCAGCGATCTACGGGTCATATCCATGTGATCCTCGGCTCTGAATTTCCTTCCGTTCTGGAGTCTACTTCAAAATGGTAAAATCCCGGCAGTTGTTGTTGGTTCGACCAACCGCCGTCGATAAATGTCTTTGTTCGTCCCATGATGCGAAGCGGTCATCTTCGCCACTTCTCGCCGCGAGTTTTAGTGTTTGCAGCGGTGACGATAGCGATTCTTCCAGCGAATGGTCAACGCCAAGCGGTCCTCGATAGTTACTGCGTTACCTGCCATAATTCAAAGTCCGGCGCCGGTGGCCTGAGCCTCCAGAGCGCCTCGCCCGATCGGCCGGAGCTTCACGCGGAAATCTGGGAGAAGGTCGTCCGCAAACTCCAGTCGGGCGAGATGCCGCCGGCCGGAATGCCGCGCCCGGCTCAGGAAATTTCCAGCGCATTTGTGGCGTCTCTCGTTCGCGATCTGGACGCCGCCGCACGTACGCACCCCTATGCAGGCCGGGCTGTTGTCCGCCGGTTGAATCGTTTCGAATACGCGAACGCGATTCGGGATCTCCTCCACATTGAACTTCCCGTCGCGGATGAGCTACCAGCGGATGGGATCGCTGCCGGTTTCGACGACATCGGCGATGCGCTCTCCATGTCGCCGTTGCTCTTGGAACAGTATCTGAAGGTTTCCCGCAGAGTCAGTCAGTTTGCCACCGGCGTCGGCGACGCGTCTCCGGTTACGGAAAATTACCCTGCGCCGGAAGCGCAGTCGGGCTGGCTCGGCCCCGGTCTGCCTTTCGGAACTCGTGGCGGTATTCGCGTACAGCATTATTTTCCCTTTGACGGAGAGTACAGCCTGCGCGCTTTTATTGGCCGGGACAGTCTTCCGCATCCTGAAGGTATTCGTTTTTTTCAGACGCGCGTGAAAGTCACTGCCGGCGCACATACGGTGGTCGTCACCTTCCCGGACGAGTTCGCGCAGCGCGAAGGCCCGGTCCCGAATGTCGCCGGTAAAGGCGGGGCCGCTCTCGGTGGCCCTCTGGATACGCGTGGATCCGCGATTCATCCCACCATAGAATTTCGCCTCGATTCGCAGCCCGTCGGGCTTTTCGAAATCGGCGGCATCAGCGTCGGCGAAGCCGCTTTCGCCGGTCAGCCGGGTCCTCCGACGCTCGACCGTATCGAAATCTCAGGCCCTTACAACGCAACCAGAGTGACTGAGACGCCCAGTCGTCGGCGAATCTTTGTGTGCAGACCTGCTGGCCACGGGGATGAATCGGCCTGCGCGTCAAAGATTCTGAGCACGATCCTCCGGCGCGCATTTCGGAGAGATGTTTCCGCCGCCGATCTGCAACCATTTCTGAAAACCTGGCAGACGGAGCGCGAGAAGCACGATTTCGATTTCGCAATCGCCGCGGCGCTTCGGGACATACTCGTTTCGCCGGATTTTCTGTTCCGTCTCGAATTCGACCGGCGTGGAGCACAGCCGGGAAGCGTTCAACCGGTATCCGATTGGGAACTGGCGTCGCGCCTATCCTTCTTTATTTGGGGCAGTATCCCTGACGACGAACTGCTCGACGTCGCCTCAAAGGGAAAGCTGACCGACAGCGCGGTCCTTACGCGCGAAACCCGGCGCATGCTGGCCGACCCACGCGCCGTCGGGATGATCGACGATTTCACCGAGCAATGGCTCGGTCTTCGCAGCCTCGGTAACATCAAGCCGGATCCGGCGGCGTATCCGTCATTTGAGACCGCATTTTACGATGATTTCCGCCAGGAGACGCGGCTTTTTCTGCAAAGCGTCTTCCGAGAAAACCGTAGTGTTCTTGACCTGATAGGCGCCAACTACACATACCTGAATCAGCCGCTTGCTCGCCTTTACGGCATCCCCGGCGTTGAGGGCCCAGGTTTCCGCCGCGTTGCGCTGGATGCGCAATCCGAGCGAGGCGGCCTCTTGAGCCAGGGGAGCGTTCTCCTGCTCACGTCGCACACAACTCGGACTTCACCCATCCTGCGCGGAAAATGGATTCTGGACAATCTGCTGAATTCGCCACCGCCACCGCCGCCACCCGGAGTTCCTCCGCTGGACGCAACCGCGGCGAACGGTAAAAAGCTCACCACCAGAGAACAGATCGAACTGCACCGGGGCAATCCTGTCTGCGCATCCTGCCATGTCCGCATGGATCCATTCGGTTTTGCCCTGGAGAGCTTCGACGTGATCGGGCGTTCGCGAACAAACGACGAAGGCGGAAAGATCGATCCCTCAGCGAGGCTTCCGAACGGCGATTCCTTCTCCGGTCCGCAGGGTTTGAAGCAGTATCTTTTGGCTCATCCCGATCGTTTCGTGAACAGCGTGACTTCGCGCCTTCTCACATATGCGCTGGGCCGCGAGTTGGATTCGCGCGATCTGCCGGCGGTGCGCGAGATCATGCGCGAAGCTCAAGCCGGCGGTTACCGAATGCAGGATCTGATCGTCGCGATCGTGAACAGCGCCCCTTTCCGAATGCGGCAGATTCCAGACGCGCAAACGAGCGAGCAGAAGGCGCCTCCGGTTGTTGCGAGGACTCGGCCAGATTAGAGGAATAATGAAGGAGCGGGCATGATCATAACCGGAAAACACCTCTCACGGCGGACCCTTCTTAAGGGCGCGGGTGTAAGTCTGGCGCTCCCGCTGCTGGATGCCATGGTCCCGGCGCTACGCGCGGAGCAGTCTACCGCCGCTGCCCCCATTCGCCGGCTTGGATTCATCTATTACACACTCGGAGTAAACGAAGAGAAGTGGAAGCCCAAAGGCGAGGGCGCATCTTATCAGCTCAGCGAAGCCCTCATGCCGATGGCGCCGCACCGCGAGAAATTCCTAGTCATCAGCGGGCTCTCTTCGGATCCGGATCGAACCAAAGCAGGTTTTCACGACCGCGCCCTCACGTCGTTCATGACGGGCGTCGAGATGACGCGTGGCTCGGTTCATGTCGGTGTATCCGTCGATCAGGTTGCGGCGCAGGCTCTCGGTAAGGAAACGCAGTTCGCTTCACTGGAACTTGCAACCGAAGACAACGGCGCTCTCGGCGGCGTCTCGTACAAGACCGCGACCACTCCGTTGCCGTTCGAGCCTAACCCACGCCGCGTCTTTGAACGCCTCTTCGGCGAAGGCGGCAAAATCGACCCCGCCGCTTCGGCCGAGCGCCAGGGAGCCGACCAGAGCAGCCTGGATATGGTTCTGGATCGCATCGCCCAACTGAAATCGCGACTGGGGCCGAACGATCGCCGCAAACTCGATGAATACCTCGAGGCCATTCGCGATATCGAGCGCAGGATCCACGTTGCGATGCAGAAGAAGCCGGTCGATCTGCCCGAAATGGCGCGACCCGCCGGCGTTCCGGACTCGTGGCCCGAACACGTGAAGATCATGTTCGATCTGCAGGCCCTTGCCTTACAGGCGGACCTGACCCGCGTATGGACCTTCATGATGGCTCGCGAAGCGTCTTCCATGACTTTTCCCCATCTGGACATCACAATGGGACATCACGAGATCTCGCACCATAACTTCGAGCCCGATAAACTCGCGGCTCTGGCGAAGATCAACGTCGATCAGTCCAGATTGTTCGCGTACTTTCTTTCAAAGCTCGATTCCATCAAAGAAGGAAACTCGACGCTTCTGGACCACTCGCTCATCCTGTACGGCAGCGATTTGAGCGTTCCTACGGTTCACAGCCAGCACGACTTGCCCCTCATCCTTGCCGGGGGCGCTTCAGGCCGCATCGCAGGCGGCAAATATATCGCTTTCCCCGGCGACACCACGCCGCTTACGAATCTCTACCTTACGATGCTCGACAAGGTCGGCGTGCCAACCGAGAAGCTAGGCGATAGCACAGGCAAGCTGAACCGGCTCGAAGTCTAAGAGGACCTGGTCGATGTATCTGCGGCCTACAGCCACTGTCGTCCTAATCGCTTTGAGCGTTGTGGCCGGTGTAATCCGTGCCGATTCCGCGGCGCCCTTCGAAACAGGTTCGACTGCGTTAATCGAAGCAGTCCAGGCGGACGATCGCGCTGCCGTCGCGCATGTCCTCGCCACCCATCCAGAAATCAATATCGCGGAGGACGATGGGTCCACGGCGCTCGCGTGGGCTGCGATTCGCTCCAATGGTGAAATCGCGCAGTTGCTGTTGAAGGCAGGCGCCAATCCGAATCTGGTCAATGAGCAGGGTGTGGGGCCACTTTATATTGCGATCGAAAACGGCTCAGCGCTGATTGTTCGAATGCTCCTCGCCAACGGGGCCGACGCCAACCTCGCGCGGCTGGATGGCGAAACACCTCTGATGCTCGCAACCCGCCTCGGCCAGATCGAGACCATGAAAATGCTGCTGGACCGCGGCGCAGATGTGAATGCCCGTGAGAAGAAGTTTCGCCAGACGGCTCTCATGTGGGCAGCGGGCCACCCCGCCGCCACCAAACTGTTGCTGGACCACGGCGCGGAGATTCACGCTGTATCAAAGACGTGGAAGATTACCGCGACTGTTTACACTCCGACCACCAGCACCATCGGCAAGACCGGCATTCCCTGGAATAATGACGGAACGTGGTCGGCTGACCAGGGCGGCCAAAACGCGCTTCTCTTCGACGTTCAGCAGCATGACATCGAATCCGCGCGCATGCTTCTCGACGCCGGAATCGATGTAAACGTCCGCTCTGCCGACGGAACGACCCCTTTGATCGCTGCCCTCTACAAATGGGATCCGCTCGGTACAGAATTCGTCGCGGGAACGGGCGCCCCAGCCGCATCGGGCAGTTCCGCGCGCTTTGGTCCGAATCTGCAGATGGCGGGTTTGCTCCTTGACCGTGGCGCGAAGGTCCAGGTGGCGGATTCGGCTGGGTACACTCCACTGCACGGCGCCGCGCTGGCCGTTGCCGTCCTGACGACCGGCGGTCGTGACCGATCCGCTTATGGCAACGGCAGAGCGACGAAGAGCAGGCAATCAGCCGCGGAACAGGACCCTGCGTACACGGCGAAGCTAAAGGAGGCTCTCGACATGGTGCGGCGACTGCTGGACGCCGGCGCCGATCCCAATCGCCAGACTCTCCACCCGACCGAAGGCCCCGTCGGTGATGTGCGCATTAACCCCGCGCCGCCTGGTTCCTCAGCATTCCATATCGCGGCGGATTCCGATTGCCTCGAACTCGTCCAGTTGCTGGCGGACAAGGGCGCTAACCCGAATCTTCTTCGAAAGGATGGTCACACTCCGTTTTCCGTATCGGTCCTTTCCACGGACCTGGCAATCGTTAAGGAGATGGTCGCTCGTGGCGCCGATCTCTCAATCCGCTACAATCCCACTGACCATTTCGCGGACCCCGTCAAGCCGATCTCGCTCCCCCGCAGCAATCAGACGATCATGCACATCGCCGCTGGCGCCGGCGCTCCCGACATCATCCAATACCTGCATTCGATCGGCGTCGGCCTGGACGCCAGGAATTCGATGGGCGAAACCCCGCTGGATCTTGCAGACCATCAGGAACGGTATCGTGAAGCCCGCGCGCGTGAAGCCGCCGAAGACAAGCCAGACCGAACTGTGAAGCGTGACACCTCGACAACGGATATGATTCGCAAGCTGCTCGGAAGCTGAGATCTGCCCGCGAACTGATCGGCTCGAACCCCACCCAAGCGCCGCAAGACTGCTTCGCTTCTGTTTGCATCCGATATCGCGTGGTGATAATGTTTTCGGCATCTTCGCGCAAGGAGTCGCCCAGATGTCGTTAATCGGGTACAGATCCAACCGGCTCTCTCTTTTGCTCGCTGCTTCGCTGCTCGCGATCACCGCATCGCCAGTATCGGCGCAAACCTTCAACGCCTCCGTATCCGGTATTGCCAGCGATCCGACTGGCGCCGTTGCTCCCAATGTCAAAATCACGGTCACGGACAACGCGCGTGGAACGCAATATTCGGCCACCACGAACCAGGACGGCGTGTTTCTGATCCAGAACCTGATTCCCAGCACCTATAAAGTGACGGCCGAGGCGGCTGGATTTCAGACCTATGTGCTGGATACTTACCCGCTAACGGCGACTCAGCAGGCGGTCCTGAATATTACGCTGCAACTCGGAACGGCCAGCCAGCGAGTGGAGGTTTCGGGCCAGGTGCAGATGATAGATCCTTCGAATGCGACGTTGGGCGGACTGGTGAACAACAAGTCGATTATCGATCTGCCGCTCGTGAACCGGAACGTCCTGACGCTTATGGTTTTGGAGCCGGGGGTCGCCCCTTCGACTCCGAACAATTATCAGAGCAATTTCTTTACAAGCGCCATCCGATATTCATTCAACGGCGGAATGGAATCGACCAATGATTTTCAGCTCGATGGCATGTCGATCCTGAATCAAAGCGATATTCCGGGAATTATGGGTTTGACGATGCTGCCCTCAGTCGACTCCGTCGAGGAGATGAAGCTTCAGACCAACAGCTACTCCGCTGTTTATGGCCGAAGCGGCGGTGGGATCACGACCATGGTCACCAAATCGGGAACAAATGGTTTCCACGGCAACCTTTTCGAATTCCTGCGCAACAACGATTTCAACGCGAACAGCTTCTTCTCCAATCGTTCGGGCGCCGCCATCGCGCCCCTCCACATCAACCAGTTCGGAGGCTCGATCGGCGGTCCGATCGTAAAGAACAAGGCGTTCTTCTTCGGGCTTCTCGAGAGGGACACCAGCGTCGTGGGCAGTTTCAGTCTGTTTACGGTGCCCACTGCCGCCGAGCGGGGTGGAGATTTCTCGCAGGACATCAATGCGGTCGGGCAATTGCGAACGATCTACAACCCCTTCAGCACAACGCCGGACCCGAACAACGCCGGGCACTTTCTGCGGACCCCTTTTGCGGGCAACGTGATACCGCCGAGTCTCATCGACATCACGGGATCCAAAACCGCTACTTACTGGCCCTCTCCGAATTTGGCCGGTACGCCGATCCCGGGCTCATCGGCTTACACCGGCCTGAACAACGTTGGCCTGACGGCCTCGACATTGAACCCGCTTTGGCAGAATACGGAAAAAGTCGATTACAACTTCAGCGAGACCAAACGAATATTCGTTCGCTACGCATATCTCTTCAACGTAGCGGGGTCTCCGAATTACTTCAACAACCTGGCTGATCAAGGCTACGGGCCGATGACTGTGCACTCCCAGAATGCCGCGATCGGCTATACCCAGACTTTTGGGTCCGCGACGGTATTGGATTTGCGAGCGGGCGTGAACCGCTTTTCCGCTTTCCGCCCCAGCAACGGCCTGGGCTTCAAGTTAACGGATTTGGGTTTGCCGCAAAGCGTCCAGGACTTTTTGGAACAGGGAGATGTCGATGAATTTCCCGGCATTGCCGTTCAAGGCTATTCGACGCTGGGCAACAATAACGGACCTTACTATTCCAGCAATCAGTTGAACTTCAATTTTTCGGGTACTCTTTCGAGGGTTATCGGTAAGCACACGGTCACCATCGGCGCGGAGCAAAGAAATTATTTGCTGAATTTTGTGCAAACGAATCCGCTGCTCATGAACTTCGGCGCCGATATGACGCAGGGGCCTGATGCGCGCACCGTTTCCGCGGGCGCGGGCGATGCTGTCGCCTCGATGCTGCTCGGAACCGGCGACAGCGGCAGCGCTACCTTTTATGCTCATCCCGCAAACGGAAACCATTATTTCTCCCAATTTGCGCAGGACGACATCAAGTGGTCGCGCAGACTCACGATCAACGTTGGCTTCCGCCTTGACGAAGAGACGGGCACCACAGAGCGCTACAACCGAATGGCGGGGATTGATCCCTATGTGCTCAACCCGATCTCGAACCAGGTGACAAACCCGTTCACCGGACAGTCGCCGTGGAATCTCTACGGCGGATATATCTTTCCCGGCACCGGTCCCAATACTTTGGGCAGCCGCACGATTCGCGGTGTCGAGGTCAAGCCGAATCCCCGTATCGGAATCGCGTACACACTGAACGACAAGACTGTGATTCGCACCGGTTATGGAATATTCTTTGGCGTTCCGTACGCCGGAGCGACGCGTGAATTCAACGGCGCCACGTTTCAAACTACGACATCCTGGGTGGCGACCGTGGATGGTGTTCACCCCAACGCCTTGATGAGCAACCCGTTCCCGTCGGGTTTCCTGTATCCGCCAGGAAGTTCGCAGGGATTGCTTTCCGTGGTTGGTCAGAGTCTTTCGAGCGCGTATCCTCCGACACTTATGACGCTATACAACCAACAGTGGAATTTTTCCGTCCAGCGTAGTCTGGCGACCGACATGATGCTTCAGGTCGCTTACGTCGGCAATAAGGGAACGCATCTGCCGTGGTCGGGCGGCGGCGGTTCTGCGGGCATGAACATGCTGCCGCCGGGTCTCTCGAGCCTGGGGAACAAGTTGTTGACCCTTGTAAATAACCCGTTTTACGGAATTATTACGTCGGGCCCGCTGGCGCAGCAGCAGGTTCAGTATGGGCAACTGTTGCTCCCGTACCCCGAGTGGCAGGCGGTCGCCGCCGACGGGATCGCGATCGGCAACTCCGAATATCAATCCTTGCAGGCGTCCTTCACTAAGCGTTTCGCGGATGGCGTGAGCATTATCTCCTCCTATACCTGGTCGAAGCTGATGACCGACGTCGCGAACGGCACGTGGGCGGGAACGGCAAGCGTTCGGAGCTATTACTGCGTTCGCTGCGAGCATTCGCCGAGCACCTATGATGTTCCGCACCGCTTCACGTTGAGCGCCGTCGGCGAGTTGCCCTTCGGCAAGGGGAAGCGATTCGGCTCGAACTGGAATGGGTTCGTTGACGCAATCCTCGGGGGCTGGCAGGCAAACGGAATTCTGACTCTGGCCTCCGGGCAGCCGCTCGTTTTCGCAACAGCGTCAAACAACAGCTACACGTTCGGCGGCGGCCAGCACCCAGATGTGGTCGGCAATCCGGTTCTTTCCAGCGGGAAAAGCATTTACCAATGGTTTAACACCACTGCGTTTGCGCAGCCCGCCAACTTCAGTTCAGGGAACCTCTCCCGTACCTATACGGGCGTGCGGGCGGACTGGACGAGAAATATGGATTTCTCTTTATTCAAGAATTTCCGGCTGACCGAGCGATTCCAGCTTCAGTTCCGCGCCGAGGCATTCAATCTCACCAATACCCCTGTGTTCTCGGCTCCCGGAACTACAGTCAACGGGGCTAACTTCGGAGTGGTCACCGGTCAGTCCAATACGCCGCGGAATATACAGCTTGCTCTGAAGCTGACGTTCTGATGGGGAGAACAGAATGGCGGTTTCGGCACTCGGAGCAGCATTCATGAACCGCAGATCGTTTCTCAAAATCGGTGGACTGTCGGCTGCTGGCGTGCTCGGTTTGCCCGCGCTGCCATTCGCATCGGAAAAGGATCTCAGAATTACAGGCGTGCGCCTGGTGAAGACGAGACCGAAACATCCGGCGCCGGAATACACGCCCGCGCCTGGCTCATGGTCGACGCAGGGCGTGGAAGTGGCGAATCCCATGTCGATCTACCCGCGATATAAGCCGACGCGGTCGCTGTGGAATCCGGACCCCGGGAAGTTCGGCGGGTTCACCGTTGAGATATCGACGGACAAGGGCGTTAAGGGCTATGGCAGCGGCGGCGCGGGCGGCGGTCAGGTGGTGACGGAGCATTTCACCAAACTGCTGATCGGCGAAAATCCTTTCGATATCGAACGGCTCTGGGACGTTCTGTGGCGCTCGAGCATGCCTTATGGCCGCGACGGCATCGCGATCAACGCGATCAGCGGCGTTGATCTGGCTTTGTGGGATGTGGTGGGGAATGCGCTGCAAATGCCGGTTTACAAGCTGCTCGGCGGGGAGACTAAGGAGCGGATTCCGGCCTATTGTACGGGCAACGATATCGAGCAGCACCTGAAGTTCGGCTACAAGCGAGTGAAACTGGCCATACCGTTCGGGCCCGCGGATGGCCGCGAGGGTCTAAAGAAGAATACCGAGCTGGTTTCGAAGACACGCGAGATGGTGGGGCCGGATGGCGACATCATGCTCGACTGCTACATGGCGTTCACGCAGGATTACACGGTGGAGTTTGCGCAGATGGTGGCGCCGCAGCGCCCGTACTGGATGGAAGAGGTGCTCGAGCCGCACGATTACGAGGGGTTCGGAAGGATTCGCAACATCATTCGGCCGATTCGCGTGGCAACGGGCGAGCATGAATACACGCGATATGGATTCCGGCAACTGCTCGAGCATCGTTCGGCGGATATCTGGCAGCCCGATATCCACTGGTGCGGCGGGATGACGGAACTGCGGCGCATTGGCGCTCTGGCTGCGGCTTACGACATCCCGGTGATTCCGCATACCGGCGGGGCATTCGATTCCGTCCACTTCATCATGGCGACCACGAACAGTCCATGGGCGGAAACGTTCATGCCGGCGCCCGGCGGACCGGATGCGGTCTATAAGAAATTCGAGGAAGATTATCACGTGACGCGCGGGCCCGAGGGGATCTACGTGCGCCCCTCCGATACGCCCGGGCTTGGCTGGGATATTGACGTCACGGCGGCGTAACGCGGCTGTTCTGCCTGGGGCGGGGTGCTGTTTTGAGGGAGATAGTGCCATGAACTTATCGGATGCGAATGTGTTTGGCCGGCGCGTGTTGCTTCAGGCGGCCGCAGGCGCAACCGCGTTTTCAACGCTCGGCGCCGCCGAGACAGACAAAGCCAAAACCGGATCGCCATCGAATCCTGTTATTGAAACCGCGGCGGGTAAGGTCAGAGGATTTCTAAGCAGCGGTGTCGTCGTTTTCCGAGGCATTCCCTACGGCGCATCAACGACCGGTGTGAACCGCTTCATGCCCCCACGAAAGCCGGAGCCGTGGGCCGGTGTTCGAAACTGCTTCAGTTACGGGCATTCCTGTCCAACGGGGGGGACCGGCGTAATCGAAAACGATCAAGGAGGGCGCAGCACGGACGAGGACGCCTACCTCCTATACCGCACTAATGGATGGATCAGAGGTGAAGACTGCCTTCGTCTTAATGTCTGGACGCCTTCTGTAGCAGCGGCCAGCCGTAAACGTGCGGTCATGGTATTTATGCACGGGGGCGGTTACACCGGAGGCAGCGGGAACGACCTGCTTTGTTACGACGGTGAGAACCTCGCCCGCCATCACGATGTCGTTGTCGTGACGCATAATCATCGGCTCAATCTCTTCGGTTATCTCAATCTTGCAGACGTCGGGGACGAACGTTACGCGTCCTCGGGCAACGTGGGCATGCTCGATATCGTGGCCGTGCTTGAGTGGGTTCGTGACAATATTTCCAGTTTCGGTGGCGATCCCCAAAACGTGTTGATTTACGGTCAGTCGGGCGGCGGCGGCAAAGTTAGCCACCTTATGGTTATGCCGGCGGCGAAGGGTCTTTTCCAGCGTGCGGTAGTAGAAAGCGGCTCAACCCTTCGGACCGGGTCGGCGCGCGCGGCGGCGGAGCACGCTGCCGCAGTGCTGCAGGAACTCGGCATCTCCAAAACAAATCTCGCCAAGCTGGCTGATCTTCCCACGAGCGCCCTCATGCGTGTGCAGATTGCGGCGCAGCAAAGGCTGGCGGGAGGTCGGGGCGCAGGTGGCGGGCTGGGTGGATGGAGCCCTATTCTCGATGGAAAGATTATCCCCGCCCATCCATTTGACCCTGCTGCTCCGACGATCTCTGCCGCGGTTCCAATGCTAATTGGCACCTGCCTGAACGAAATGGTCAACGGAACCGACAATCCCGAGCGGGATACCCTTTCCGAAGAGGAACTGTCGAAGCGAGTCGCCGGTCGCTATCCCAAAAACGCGACAGAGATTATCGCCGCTTATCGGCGTGAGTACCCGAAAGACTCACCGTTTGGGTTGTGGGCTGCTATTTCCGCTTCGACAATGAGGCAAAACGCAATTGCTCAGGCCGAGCGAAAGGCCGCTCAGGGCGGTGCGCCCGTATACATGTACTTGTATGCCTGGCGTACTCCTGCGCTCGGCGGACGCATCGGCACGTTCCATTCGAGCGAGATTACATTCGCTTTTGACAACGCCAGCTTATGCCCGCACTATTCGAACAACGATCCTGGTGGACTTGCTCTTTCGTCGAAGATGGGAGAGGCTTGGGCATCCTTTGCGCGATCCGGCAATCCTGGTCACCGCGGGCTGCCGAGTTGGCCAGCGTATTCTGCCGAGAAGCAAGCCACGATGATTTTTAACGACCCGAGCGCGGTCAAAAATGATCCTGAAGGCCAAGGCCTTCGGTTGATAAGGCAAACGGCGTAGTAATGCTGTTCGCTGTCGCACGAGGATGGCCGGATCCTTAAGTGCCGGTTCAGTTGAGCGTATTCGTCCATTCGGATTGCGGCGCAGTTTGCGTCCGCAGCGGCATGGTCGCCCAATCCGAAGAATCTACTTTATCTGGATCTGCGCGCTGTCGATAAGGACGTGCTCGCAAAGTGGGCACCAACACAGAACCACGCTATGCCGTTCTTCAGCAAGAGTCGTGTTCGGGCAAGAACTGCAACTGAACGCGGTGCTTACTGTGCGCCGGCGCGAATCTTAGCGGCCGCCGCGCAGCTTTGAACGACCCCGAAATAGCGAGCCACTCCATCCGCGCCTACTTCGAACGGGTTCGCTTCGCCCGGCCGCCGATTTGCGGCGGCGTGAGCCTTGAAGTAGGCGTCGTCGAACTCGGAGTGGTTCGATAGAAGGGCCGTCGCGCCGTATTCGGCGGCAGCGTTCGCCATTTTTTTCGATGACGCAATATAAGCGTCATAGTATGTGGCGCTCCCGTTAAAGGGGATCGCCGTGCCGCCGACGTAAGCGATCCGGAGCGGCTTGCCATGATCGCGCGCCTCGAACAGATAGGAAAGCGTTCCCGGCGTGTGGCCGGGCATCGTAACGATCCGAACCGACGCGTCGCCGACTGAGACCGTCATGCCATCGTCGCCGACTTTATCGCGCTTCGGCTTTCCACCGGCGTGGTTCGCCGCTTTGTCGATCGAGTCCCAATCTTCGGCGCCATAGATGAGATGAGCGCCCGGAATCGCATCCTGCAGCAGCTTGGCGCCGCCGTCGTGGTCGGCATGCGCGTGGGAAAGAAGCACGTATTTCACTTTGCTCTGATCGAGCCCCAGTCTCTTCATGCCGTCCAGGATTTCATCTTTTGCGGCGTAGTCGAAGAGGGCTTCGAAGATGATGATGCCTTCGCTGCCCGTCAGCGCCCATGCGCTGTGGACCTTGGTACCCAGGAAATAGAGGTTATCCGCGACTTTCGCAGGTTCCGCATACCAGGTTTCGCGCGCAGGCGCGCGGCGCTCGCCTCCGCGCGCCGCGGCGGCGCGTCCTGCGCCGGCAGGAGGTCCGGGGGGAATGCAGAGGCGCAGGAAAGTCCCTGACCAATCGGTTCCGGCCGCGGCTTTGGCGGCGCTCAGGTAATTATCAACTGTGCCGGAGGGCGTCTGCGCAAAGATCGGCAACGAGCATGCCCCCGCAGCGATTAAGAGAATACTGGCTATTCTCGGCATTCGATTTGGCACACGTTAAACCCCACGTCCACATTGTTTTCCGACTCGAGTATTTCGGTCTCCAAGCGCTTTTGGCGCAGTGCGAGCGCTTCAAAGCCTGACACAGGCGCGCTGCTTGAGTCAAGAACGAGGAATCCGAGCGTGAAATCGCTTTTGCTTTCCTTGACTTCACTGCGAGCCGTTGATAGCATCCTCGCATAATCGCCAAATCCGATTGCGTGATACGCAACACTGGGGATCGGACACGACGCCGCTCTTCTGGATCGGCGCGCGCGGCGAAGAGGGGTGAGAATGCGATTCCTTTTCTTCGGAACGCTTGCGCTGGCGTTGCTGCCCCTGGCGCAGGCTCAGGTCGAACGAGCAACCCTCGCGGGAACGATAACGGATGACTCCGGCGCTGTACTTCCTGGTGTCGCCATCAAGGTCACCAACGAGGCGACGAACACTTCGATTAATCTGGAGACTGACGCAGCAGGCGACTACCGCGCCGTCAATCTGACGCCGGGTAGCTACTCCATACAGGCGGAAAAATCCGGATTCCAGAGGCATCTCACGAAAAGCCTGGTTCTGCAGGTTGCGCAGGAAGCGCGCCTCGACATCCAGCTCCGCCTCGGTGGCGTCGAGCAGACTATCGAGGTGAGCGCTGCGGCTCCGTTGCTGCAGACGGAAGGCTCTACAGTCGGGCAGGTGATCGACACCAAGCCGATGGAAACCCTGCCCCTGAACGGCCGCAACATTGTTCAACTCGCCGTACTCGCTCCCGGCGTCACGGGACTAAGCTACGCCCAGACTGGAACCATCAACTCCGGGCTGCGCCCCGATGAACTGCGGCCTGGAGGCACTACGCTCCTGGCGAACGGCGCCCGGGACAGCAGCAATCAGCTATTGCTCGATGGAATCGACAACACGGAGATGATCTCGCAGACGTTCGTGGTGCGACCGGCCGTTGAGGGCGTGCAGGAATTCAAGGCCATGACGAACAATGCGGGCGCGGAATATGGAAGGGCAGGCGGAGCGGTGCTGGTCACCAGCACCAAGTCCGGAGGCAACAGCTTCCATGGGTCCGCGTTCGAATACCTGAGAAATTCGACGTTCGATGCCAAGAACTTTTTCGACCGGGGTGATCTTCCCATACCGCAGTACCAACTGAATCAGTTCGGAGGAAGCGTAGGCGGTCCGATCATCCACAGCAAAACTTTCTTCTTCGCCGATTACGAGGGCTTTCGCGAAAAACAAGGGCAGACGAAAGTGATCACCGTGCCAACCGCGGCGGCTAAAGCAGGGAATTTTGCCGGGATCGCGAAGAACGGTATCTTTGATCCAGCGACCACGACCCCCGTCACAAGCGGCGGAACGACGGTCTACACACGAACAAGATATCCCGGGGACGTCATACCGGCCTCAACGTTCGATCCTCTCGCGGCGAAGATCGTAGCGCTGTATCCGAATCCACAGACCAGCGCTCTCGTGAACAACTACATCGCGAATCCGGAAAAGCTGAGCAACCTCGATCGCGGCGATATCCGTATCGATCATCAGATCACGGCTAACCAAAGTCTCTTCGGGCGATACTCGATCGACAACTCGGATCTCCACATTCCCAATACCTTCGACACGCGTATCGGGGGTAACGAAGACAGCTTCGCCGGGCCGGATGCGGTTCGCGGCCAGAATGGCGTGATTGCTTATAACCGCGTTTTCAGTCCCACGGTGATCGGCGAATACCGGTTCGGTTTCACAAAAT